>VFQN01005715.1_pt1 | contig 14936 bp, 13 predicted proteins | sample 3512371 | NCBI WGS metagenome assembly VFQN01 (sample SAMN10412370, study PRJNA504923) | tailings metagenome | isolation source: Replicate 2 from Balatoc abandoned mine | place: Philippines: Itogon, Benguet | collected 2017-08-28
ACGCCACCATCGTCTTCATCGTCTGCGACCGCGGCGACCGCTACCTGTCCACCGGCGTGTTTCCCGCATGAACGAGCCCTACCGCTACTGCCCGATGTGCGCCACGCCGCTGCAGTGGCTGGCGCGCGAGGAAGACGGCGGTGCGAAGGAGCGGCTGCGCTGCGCCGCCTGCGAGTGGACGCACTGGAACAACCCGACGCCGGTGCTGGCGGCCGTGGTCGAGATGGCCGATCGCGACGGCGCCATCCTGCTGGCGCGCAACGCAGCCTGGAGCGGCCGCATGTTCGCGCTGATCACCGGCTTCATGGAAGCCGGCGAGACGCCGCAGGAAGGCATCGCCCGCGAGGTGAAGGAAGAGACCTCGACCGAGGTCGAATCGGTGAACCTGATCGGCGTCTACGATTTCCAGCGCATGAACCAGGTGATCGTCGCCTACCACGTGGTGGCGCGTGGCGAGATCCGCCTGTCGCCCGAACTGGCCGAGTACAAGCTGTTCGCCCCGCAGGACGTGCGCTGCTGGCCGGCCGGCACCGGCTACGCGCTGGCCGACTGGCTGCGCTCGCGCGGGCATGACCCGCAATTCATCGAACTGCCGCCGCGACCGTAAAATCTCGTTTCCGACGGAACACACCGACCGCCATGGAAGCCCAGAAAGAGATCGACACCCGCGGCCTGAACTGCCCGCTGCCCATCCTCAAGGCCAAGAAGGCCCTGGCGGACATGAAGAGCGGCGACGTTCTCAAGGTGGTGGCCACCGACCCGGGCTCGGTGCGTGACTTCCAGGCCTTCGCACGGCAGACGGGTAACGAACTCGTCGAGCAGTCGTCCGCCAACGACGAGTTCACCCACTTACTTCGTCGACGCTGAGCGTCGACGAAGGTACGTCAGAGCTCGAGCGACTTGAGATAGTCGCGGAAGCCTGGCCCCAGCTGCGGGTGGGCGAGCGCCAACTCCACGTTGGCCTGCAGGAAGCCTTCCTTGCTGCCACAGTCGTAGCGCTTGCCCTCGTAGCGGTAGGCAAACACCTTCTCGCGGCGCAGCAGCCCGGCGATGCCGTCGGTGAGCTGGATCTCGCCGCCCACGCCGCGCGGCTGGTTGAGGATCTCGTGGAAGACGCCCGGCGTGAGCACGTAGCGTCCCGCCACGCCCAGCCGCGACGGCGCCTCCTCCGGCGCAGGTTTCTCGACGATGCGCTGCACGTCGACCAGCCGGTCGTTGATCGGGTTGCCGGCGACGATGCCGTAGCGCCGCGTGTGCTCGGCGGGCACCTCCTGCACGGCCAGGATCGAGGCGCGCCACTCGGCAAACTGCTCGGTCATCTGCTGCAGCACCGGCTTCTCGCCGACCATCAGGTCGTCGGCCAGCAGCACCGCGAAGGGCTCGTTGCCCACCAGCCGCTGCCCGCACAGCACCGCGTGGCCGAGTCCCAGTGCCTGGGCCTGGCGCACGTAGATGCACTCCATGTCGTCGGGCTTCACGCTGCGCACCACGTCGAGCAGTTCCTGCTTTCCCGCCTGTTCGAGGGCTACTTCCAGCTCGAAGGTCATGTCAAAGTGATCTTCGATGGGGCGCTTGTGGCGGCCGGTCACGAAGATCATCTCGCGCACGCCGGCGGCATAGGCTTCCTCGACGGCGTACTGGATCAGCGGCTTGTCGACCACCGGCAGCATCTCCTTGGGCTGCGCCTTGGTGGCGGGCAGGAAGCGGGTGCCGAGGCCGGCCACGGGAAAGATCGCCTTGGTGACTTTCATTTACTTACAATGCGTGCTCGATAGCCAAATTCTTGCACGGGCATCGATGACCGGAACGTTTGTGAAACACCCTCGAACGCATGGACTTGCTGGTCGTTGAACCCCTCGAGACCGAGGTGATGCAGTGGCTCGAATCGCGCCATGCGGTGCGCTTCGCGCCCGAGCTGGCGCTGGAGCCGCGCGCGCTGCGCCAGGTGCTCTACAACGTTCGCGCCATCATCGTGCCGCCGAGTTGCGCCATCGATGCACAGGCCCTGCACTACGCACCGGTGCTGCGCGCGGTGGGGCGGGTCAGCGCCGGGGCCGAGAACATCGACCTCGACGCCTGCGCGCGCAACGGCGTCGAGGTGGTGCGCAGCCTGACCGCCAGCGCCCAGGCCGAGGCCGAATTCATGATCGGTGCGCTGCTGTCGATGCTGCGCCGCGTGCCGGTGGTCGGCAGCGACGGCATGCTGGTCGGCCGCGAGCTCGGCGCGGCCACGGTCGGGCTGGTGGGCATGCCGCCGGCGGCGCGATCGATGTCGCAGCTGCTCGGCGCCTTCGGCTCGAAGGTGGTGGGCTACGACCCGTCGCTGCACGCCAGCGACAGCGTCTGGGAGCGCTGGCGGGTGCGGCCCATGGGCCTGCGCGAGCTGCTCGAGACGAGCGACGCGGTGTGCGTGCAGCTGGCCTACTTCAGCCGCTACCAGGGGCTGCTGGGCGATCGCTTCCTGCCCTTCTGCAAGCCCAACCAGGTGATGGTGAGCACCGCGCACTCGGCGCTGTTCGACGAGAAGGCGCTGGCCGGCGTGCTCGCCAGCGGGCGCATGGCCGCGGCCTGGTTCGACAGCATGGAGCCCGGCGCGCTGGACAGCGGGCGGCCCCTGGCCGGCATCACCACGCTGCAGATCACGCCGCGCGTGGCCAGCACCACGCGCGAATCGCGGCTGCGCAGCGCCTGGGCCGTGGCGCGGCGCATCGACGAACTGCTCGCCGCCGCGCCGCAGCCGCAGCGCGACTTCAGGCCGACGGACCCAAGCGTTCCAGCTGATCTCGCAGACGGTCCCGTGTCGCCGTGAAGTCGGCGATGCGCTGACGCTCCTGCGCCACCACGGCCGCCGGCGCACGCGCCACGAAGCTCTCGTTGCCCAGCTTGGCGGTGGCCTTGGCGATCTCGCCTTCCAGGCGGGCAATCTCCTTGCCCAGGCGCTCGCGCTCGGCGGCGACGTCGATCTCGACGTGCAGCGCCAGCCGCGACGGGCCGCGCACCACCACCGGCAGTGCCTGGGTGGCCTGCGCGAACGCCGCCTCGTCGTCGAACACCTGCACCTCGGCCAGCTTGGCCAGCGCGGTGAGCACCGGCGCGGCCTCGCGCAGGAAGGCGTTGTCGCCGCAGGCGCGCAGCGGCACGCGCTGGCCCGGCGGCAGGCCCATCTCGCTGCGCAGCGCGCGGCAGGCGCCGGCGATGTCCTTCAGCTTCGCGACCCAGGCGTCGGCTGCCGCATCGATGTTCTGCAGCTGCGCCTGCGGATAGGGCGCAGCCACGATGCCGCGATCGCTGTGCGTGCCGGCCACCGGCGCGACACGTTCCCACAGCTCGGCGGTGATAAACGGCGTGATCGGATGCAGCAGGCGCAGTGCTGCCTCCAGCACGCGGATCAAGGTGCGGCGCGTGGCACGTTGCTGCTCGGGCGTGCCGCCGGCGATCTGCACCTTGGCGATCTCGATGTACCAGTCGCAGTACTCGTCCCACACGAAGCCGTAGATGGCGTTGGCCACGTTGTCGAGCCGGTAGTCGGCGAAGCCCTGGGCCACCGCGGCCTCGACGCGCTGCAGCTCGCCGATGATCCAGCGATCGGCCGCGGAACGGCCGGCGCCGCCGCTGTCCGAGCAATCGTGCTCCTCGCAGTTCATCAGCACGAACTTGGTGGCGTTCCAGAGCTTGTTGCAGAAGTTGCGGTAGCCCTCGCAGCGCTTGCTGTCGAAGTTGATGTTGCGGCCCAGGCTGGCCAGCGAGGCGAAGGTGAAGCGCAGCGCATCGGCGCCGAAGGCGGGAATGCCGTCGGGAAACTCCTTCTCGGTGTCCTTGCGCACGCGCGGCGCGGTCTCGGGCCGGCGCAATCCGGTGGTGCGCTTGTCGAGCAGCTGCGGCAGCGCGATGCCGTCGATCAGGTCGACCGGGTCGAGCACGTTGCCTTCGCTCTTGCTCATCTTGCGGCCCTGCGCGTCGCGCACCAGGCCGTGGATGTAGACGTGGCGGAACGGCACCTTGCCCGTGAAGTGCACGGTCATCATGATCATCCGGGCGACCCAGAAGAAGATGATGTCGAAGCCGGTGACCAGCACCGAGGAGGGCAGGAACAGGTCCTGCTCCACCGTCTTCGCCGGCCAGCCCAGCGTGGAGAAGGGCACCAGGGCCGAGGAATACCAGGTGTCGAGCACGTCGGGGTCGCGCTGCAGCGGGCCGGCGTAGCCGTCGGCGCGGGCCTTGTCGCGCGCCTCCTGCTCGCTGCGCGCCACGTAGACCTGGCCGTCGATGCCGTACCAGGCCGGGATCTGGTGGCCCCACCAGAGCTGGCGCGAGATGCACCAGTCCTGGATGTTGTTCATCCACTGGTTGTAGGTGTTGACCCACTGCTCGGGCACGAACTTCACCGAGCCGTTCTCGACCACCTCGATCGCCTGCTGCGCGATGCTCTTGCCGTTGGCGCCGGGCCTGGTGGTGGCCACGAACCACTGGTCGGTGAGCATGGGCTCGACCACCTGGCCGGTGCGCGCGCAGCGCGGCACCATCAGCTTGTGCTTCTTGACCTCGACCAGCAGACCCAGCGCCTCGAGGTCGGCGACGACCTTCTTGCGCGCGACGAAGCGGTCGAGCCCGCGATAGGGCGCGGGGGCGTGGTCGTTGACCTTCGCGTCGAGCGAGAGGATGCCGATGATCGGCAGCACGTGGCGCTGGCCGACCGCGTAGTCGTTGGTGTCGTGCGCCGGCGTGACCTTGACGACGCCGGTGCCGAACTCGCGGTCGACGTAGGCGTCGGCGATCACCGGGATGTCGCGGTCGCACAGCGGCAGGCGCACCGTCTTGCCGACCAGCGCCGCGTAGCGCTCGTCGTCCGGATGCACCATCACCGCCACGTCGCCGAGCATCGTCTCCGGCCGTGTGGTGGCCACCACCAGCGCGCCGCTGCCGTCGGTGAGCGGGTAGGAGATGTGCCACAGCGAGCCGTCTTCCTCCTCGCTTTCCACCTCCAGGTCGGAGACCGCCGACATCAGCACCGGATCCCAGTTGACGAGTCGCTTGCCGCGGTAGATCAGGCCTTCCTCGTAGAGCTTCACGAAGGTGTCGGTGACGACCTTCGAGAGCTTGTCGTCCATCGTGAAGTACTCGTGCTCCCAGCTCACGCTGTCGCCCATGCGGCGCATCTGGCGCGTGATGGTGGCGCCCGAGCTGTGCTTCCAGTCCCACACGTGCTTCAGGAAGGCCTCGCGGCCGAGGTCGTGGCGGCTGACGCCGGCCTCCTGCAGCTGGCGTTCGACGACGATCTGCGTGGCGATACCGGCGTGGTCGGTGCCCGGCACCCACAGCGTGTTGAAGCCGCGCATGCGGTGGTAGCGCGTCAGCGAGTCCATGATGGTCTGGTTGAACGCGTGGCCCATGTGCAGCGTGCCGGTCACGTTCGGCGGCGGCAGCTGGATGGAAAACGAGGGCTTGGCCGTATCCAGCGTGGGGCGGTAGGCGCCGCTCGTCTCCCACAGCGGGCCCCAGTGGGCCTCGATGGCGGCGGGCTCGAAGGACTTGGCGAGTTCGGTCATGGCGCGCAGGCGAAAGGTTCGGCACGGCCGGCGGCCGTGAAACAGAGTGCAAGGCGGGGAGCGCTCGATTGTAGGTGGTGGTGCCGTGCTGCTAAGGTGCGCGCGTTGTCGCGCCAGGGAGTCCGAAGGAATGCCGTTTCGCCGTATCGCCCCGCTCACGATCTCGATCGCGGCCGCCGTGCTGCTGGGCGCCTGCGGCGGCGGAGGGGGGGGCTCCTCGGGCGGCGCCGCTGCCTGCGACGTGAGCGCCCAGAAGGACTGGCTGCGTGGCTACATGCTGGACTGGTACTACTGGACCGGGCAGTCGCCGAATCCGGAGCCTGCGGGTTATCCGACGATCCGTTCGTACCTCGATGCGCTCCTGTACGACCAGTATCCGGCGCCTCGCGGTCCGATCGATCCCTGGAGCGACTACCAGAGCACGGCCAGCTACAACCAGTTCTTCGCCGAGGGCCGCAGCACGGGCTACGGCGTGGCGGTCAACGGACTCGAGGGCCAGTTGCCGCTGAAGGCGCGCTACATCGAGCCGCTGTCGCCGGCGGGCCTGGCGGGCCTGCAGCGCGGCGACGTGATCAAGGCGATCAACGGCGTGCCCGACACCACGCTGATCACGGGCGATTTCTCGGTTCTCAGCGGCGCCGCCGGCCAGCAGATCACGCTGGACATCGAGCGCAACGGCGCACCTCAGCGTGTCGTGCTCACCGCCGCCGACTACGCGCTCACCCCGGTGCCGGTTTCGGCCACGCTCACGGCCGGCACCGCGAAGGTGGGCTACGTCGTGCTGAAGGATTTCATCGTCCAGGCCGAGCCCGAGCTGAGCACGCGGCTGAATGCCATCAAGGCCGCCGGTGCCACCGACCTGATCATCGACCTGCGCTACAACGGCGGCGGTCGCATCTCCACCGCCAACCACTTCGCCTCCGAGGTGCTCGGGCCGCGCGGGGTGTTCACCACGCTGCAGTACAACACCAAGCAGCAGGCCAGCAACCGCAGCTTCACGCTGACCGCGAGCTCGGCGCCCGGCGTCTTCAACCGCATCGTGGTGCTGACGGGCCAGCGCAGCTGCTCGGCCAGCGAGCTGCTGGTCAACGGCCTGCGCCCCTATGCCCAGCAGGTCAGCACCGTTGGCGACACCAGCTGCGGCAAGCCCTACGGCTTCAACCCGGTCGATTCCTGCGGCAACACCTTCAGCATCGTCAACTTCAAGGCGGTGAATGCACTGGGCCAGGGTGACTACGAAGCCGGCCTCACGCCGACCTGCGCCGTGGCGGAGGACTTCTCCGGCGCCTTCGGCGACCCGGCCGAGAAGCTCACCGCCGCCGCGCTCGGCTACCTGCAGACGGGCGCGTGCCCGGCCACGGCCGCCGTGCCAGCGGATCGCGCACGGGCCCTGGCCGCGAGGCTGCAACGTGCCGGCGCCGAGCCGGGCGAGCGCCGTGGCATGACCGCCGACTGACCCCCGGCCACGCGGCCAGACACATTCCGACATGTTGCGGCACAGCGCCGCAACGATCGGCCGCGAGCATGGGTTCATGAACCCAGCCCATCACGTGCATCTCGTCGATGCCGACGCCGCGGCCCGCGGCGCCATCGCCCGCTATCTCGAATCGCACGGCCTCGCGGTCACCGCGATGGACTCCGCCGCCGACCTGCTGCGCCGCATGCACCGCCAGCGGCCCGACGCGGTGGTGATGGACGCAGCCTTGCCCGGCCTGAGCGGCCTGCAGGCCTGCCGGCAGCTGCGTGGCGAGGGCGATCGCGTGCCGCTGATCCTGCTGACTGCACGCAACGAGGAGATCGACCGCGTGCTCGCGCTGGAGATGGGTGCCGACGACGTGCTCGGCAAGCCCTGCCCCTTGCGCGAACTGCTGGCACGCCTGCAGGCGCTGCTGCGCCGCGCCAACGTGCCGCCGGGGCTGCCGATGCTGGCCATGGCGCCGGTGGAAATCGGCCCACTGCGCTTCGACATCGCCTCGCGCAGCCTCGTGCGCGGCAGCCAGGTGCACGTGCTCAGCACCGTCGAGTACGCGGTGCTGGCCGAACTGGTGAGCAACCCCGGCGTGGCGATCTCGCGCGAGCGGCTGCTGGCGGCCTCGCATGGCCGCAGCGAGGGCCTGCTGCCGCGCGCCATCGACGTGGCGGTGATGCGGCTGCGCAAGCGCGTCGAGCCCGATCCGGCGCAGCCGCGCTTCCTGCAGACCATCCGCGGGCACGGCTACATGTTCGTGCCTGCGGCCGTGCCCGAGCTTCAGCGGTCGCGGCGCAGCACGCCGGCGGGCGCGTTCGCGTCGCCGAGCATGAACAGCGTGTAGACCTTGCCGGCCGACAGCGTGATGTCGGCACCCAGGTAGAGCGCCGATGCAGCGGTCGGGGTGGTCGCTTCGAGACGCAGCTCGCTGCCGCCCGCGAGCGAGGCCGGGGTCGACGCGCTGTTCACCGCCACGTCGCCGGCCACTGCGCTGTAGTCCGCCGTCAGCGTGATCGCTCCGGCCAGGTCGCCGACGCCGTGCACCAGTCGCAGCCTGGCCTGGGAGGAACTCGACGCCGGCCGGTTGTCGTCGCTCAGCAGCGTCGCGACCCCGCTGCCGCCGGTCGAATTCACCAGCAGCGTGCTGTCCGAACCGGCGGCCAGCGTCGCGGCGGGCAGCGAGAGGGGGACGCCGTCGAGGCTGGCGCTGCCGCCGAGTGCACCGGCCGGCACCAGCGCATAGCCGCCCACGGCCGGCGACTTGAGGCCGGAGGACAGCGTCGTGCCGTTCACCGTGGCTGCCGCCGTGCCGTTGGCTGCCGCGCCGGCCACCAGCCGCACGCGGGCCGAGGCATTCTTGCGCGCCGTCACGGCGCTGCGCTGGTCGATGAACAGGCCATGCACCAGCACGCCGCCGGAACCCGACGTCAGCACCAGCGTGGTGATCTGCTGGTTGGACAGCGTCACGTCGCCGAGATCCAGGCGCAGGTCGGCCTTGTCGCCGCTGCCGGTCACGCGGATGCGGTAGCTGCCGGCGCTGATCTCGTTGTAGGCGCTGCTGCGTTCGGCGGCCAGCGCCGACACGGTCGCGCTGCTGTCGGCCAGCGTGGCATCGCCCGTGGTCACGTAGACGTCCACGGTGCCCGCCTCCACCGAGGCGTTGAAGACGCGCAGCTTGGCCGTGCCCGAGGTCGGCGCCTCCTCGTTGTCGGTGAGGAAGACGGTCTTGAGCGTGTCGCTGGTGGTGTAGGCCAGCAGCGTGTGCGCGGTGCCCTCGAGCACGCTGCGGTCGCCGCTGTTGCTCGTGGTGCTGGAGCCGCTGCGCTTGAGCTTGAGCGTGTAGGTGCCTGCGCCGAGCGCGACATAGCTGCTGGCGCTGTCGGCGGCAACGTCGCTGGACAGCAGCGTGTCCGACGCGTACAGGTCCAGCGCGCCGCTCGTGCTGGCGTTGACCACGCGAACGGCGCCGTCGCCGCTGTCGTCTTCGGCGCCGCCGCAGGCCTGCAGCAGCGGCACGACGGCGAGCACGGCCGTCATCCAGTGGATCAGTCTCATGGGGTTCCCTCCGGGTTGTCGTATGGGGCCGGCGGCGTGCCGGCCCTGCCCGGGGGATTGAAGGGCGCAAGCGTTGCGGCGGCGTTGCCGCTGCATCGTCGCGCGTGACCCTGCGTGTCGCCGCATGACGCGGCGAGACGCCGTCGCTACATCAGCAGGTGCTCGCCGGCGTTCTCGCCGCCGAGCACCACGTAGTTCACCTTGCGCAGGTCGGCCAGCCTGGTGCCGCCGCCATAGCTGATCGAGCTCTGCACGTCCTCGTGCATCTCGCGCATCGTGTCGGCCAGCTTGCCCTTGATCGGCTCGAGGATGCGCTTGCCCTCGACGTGCTTGTACTCGCCCTTGTTGAAGTCGCTGGCCGAGCCGTAGTACTCCTTGTAGAGCTTGCCGTCGACCTCCACGGTCTGGCCTGGCGACTCTTCATGGCCGGCGAACAGCGAGCCGATCATCACCATCGAGGCGCCGAAGCGCACGCTCTTGGCGATGTCGCCATGGTGGCGGATGCCGCCGTCGGCGATGATGGGCTTGGTGGCCACGCGTGCGCACCACTTCAGCGCCGAGAGCTGCCAGCCGCCGGTGCCGAAACCCGTCTTCAGCTTGGTGATGCACACCTTGCCCGGGCCGACGCCGACCTTGGTGGCGTCCGCGCCCCAGTTCTCCAGGTCGATCACCGCCTCGGGCGTGGCCACGTTGCCGGCGATCACGAAGGTCTTCGGCATCTTCTCCTTGATGTGGGCGATCATGCGCCGCACGCTCTCGGCATGGCCGTGGGCGATGTCGATGGTGACGTAGTCGGCGCCCACGCCTTCGAGCGCGAGGTGGTCGATCACCTGGTAGTCGGCCGGCTTCACGCCCGAGCTGATCGAGACGATCAGGCCCTTGCTGCGCATGCGCTTGGCATAGGCCACGCTGTCGATCTCGAAGCGGTGCATCACGTAGAAGTAGCCGTTGGCGGCCAGCCACTCGGTGATGGGCTCGTCGACCACCGTCTTCATGTTGGCCGGCACCACCGGCAGCTTGAAGCGGCGGCCGCCGAACTCCACCGAGGGGTCGCACTCGCTGCGGCTTTCCACGCGGCACTTGCGCGGCAGCAGGAGGATGTTGTCGTAGTCGAAGATTTCCATGGCAGCGGCTCCGTGAATGAAGGTGCGAGCGCTTGACTTGGAAACCCGGTTCCGCCAATGAAAACCGGGCGCCAAAATTTGGGCCCGGTGGCGAATTCTACGCGGCCGGCCGCGGCGGCGCGAAGCATGCGGCCAGATCCACGCTGGCCTCGTGCCCGAGCTTGCCGCCATGCTCGGCGAGCCAGCGCGCGGCGCGCGCGCGGCCGAGGTCGCGCAGCCGCTCCAGGAAGGGCAGGTGCGCGATCAGCTTCGTCTCGGCGGAGAGCGCGCCGAGGTCGTCGTGGGCGTCGATCAGGTGCGTGCGCAGGCCGCGCAGCCGGCGCTCCAGCCGGCCGAAGGCGAACAGAGAGCGCCGTGCCTCGGCGCAGGCCTCGGCCAGCAGCGTGGCCTCGCGCAGGAAGCCGGCGTTGAAGCTGAATTCGAGCGCGCGGCTGCGGATGTCTTCCGCGGTCATCGGCACGTGCTCGTGCGACAGCGGGCTCAGCGCGACGATCAGCAGGTCGGCCACGCCCGCCTTCACCAGCGGAAAGAGGGCCGGGTTGGCGCTGTAGCCGCCATCCCAGTAGGGCTCGCCGTCGATCATCACGGCCTGGTGCAGCGTCGGCAGACAGGCCGAGGCGAGTGCGGCATTCACGCTCAGTTCGTCGTTGCCGAACAGGCGCAGCCGGCCGCTGTTGGCATGCGTGGCGGCGATGAACAGGCGGGGTGCGGAGGAGCGCTTCAGCCGCTCGAAGTCGATCTGCGCGGCCAGCACCTCGCGCAGCGGGTTCAGTCCCATGGGGTTGAGCTGGTAGGGCGAGAGCAGGCGCGTCCAGTGCATCAGCGCGCGCAGGCCCGGCGCGAGGCCGGGGCTGTCGGTCGGGCCGACCAGCCACTGCTCGAAGGGCCCTTGTGTGCCCACGGCGCGCCAGAAGCGATCGAGCGCTTCGCGTGCGCCTTCGGCGCCGCCGTGCATCCAGCCGCTGGCCAGGGCGAGGGCGTTCATCGCGCCGGCGCTGGTGCCGCTGATCGCGTCGAAGCGGAAGCGGCCGGTCTCCAGCAGTGCGTCGAGCACGCCCCAGGTGTAGGCGCCATGCGCACCACCGCCTTGCAGTGCGAGACCGAAGTGGGGGCGGGTGAAGGGCAGGGAACGGAACCAGGGCATCGGCGAGTCGTCGTTGCGAGAAGCATGCCCAGCATGCCAGCCGCCGATGACGCCACGTTACCGTCGGTTCGGCAGGTCGCTGCGGCGCACCGGCAGCCGGACGGGCCTCGTGCCGGCCGCCACCGTGATGGCGTTGAAGATCGCCCCGGCGCCGGCCACGATGGCCGTCTCTCCCGCGCCGGAGGGTTCCGCGTCGCTGTCGACGAGGTCGATGTCGAGCCGCGGCATCTGCGCCATGCGCGGCAGCGCGTAGTCGCCGAACGACGCCACGGCGACCCGCCCGCCGGCGGTGGGCAGCTCGTCGCTGAGAACCAGCCCGAGCGACCAGACCAGGTTGCCTTCGACCTGCGCGCGCACGCCATCGGCATCGACCATCGCGCCGCAGTCGTGGCTGCACCACAGCCGCGTGACGCGGATGACTTCGGCCTCCAGTCGCACCTCGGCCACCGCCGCGGCCACGCTGCGCCCCTTGTAGACGCCGCAGGCCACGCCGCGTGCGTGGCCGCCCGGCAGCGGCACGGCGGCGGCCCGCGCGGCGGCACGCCGCAGCACCTCGGCCAGCCGCTCCGGATGCAGCAGGTGCTCGCCGGCGGAGGCCTGCGCCAGGTGGCGCCTCCGGAACTCGACCGGGTCGGCGCCGGCCTGCCGCGCAGCCTCGTCCATCGCCGCCTCGATGGCCAGCACGTTGGGCCCAGCGCCGAGGCCGCGCCACGGGCCGGTGGCGATCGGCAGCCGCGTCAGCACCAGGCTGCGGCGCTGCCGCGCGAAGGCATAGGGCGGATGCTGTCCGCGTGCGGTGCCGTCGTCGCCGATCAGGTCGGTCAGGCGCTGCATCCAGGGGGGCACGGCGGCGTTGGTGAACAGCACGTGCGAGCCCGACAGCACGTGCCACCAGTCGCTGATGTGCCCACGCTCGTCGAGCCGCGCGCGGATGCGGTGCGAGGCCGGCGGGCGATGGAAGCCGCCGCTGAACTCGTCGTCGCGGTTCCACTGCAGCTTGACCGGCGCGCCGATCGCCTGGGCCACCCAGGCCGCCTCGCGCTCGACCGTGGCGATCGTGCGCCCGCCGAAGGCCCCGCCGAGGCGCATCGCATGCACGGTGACGCGCTCGGGCGGCAGGCCGTGGTCGCGCGCCAGCACGTCACGCACGAAGAAGGGATCCTGCGTGCCGCACCAGACCTCGAGCGAGCCGTCGTCGGCGAAGCGCGCCACCGCGCAGCGCGGCTCCAGGCCGGCGTGGGCGGCGCTGGGCATGTCCAGTCGCAGATCGACAGGCCAGGGGCCGTCGTCGATGCGGCCGTGGTCCTTCGTCAGGCGGCCGGCGGCGAGGGCACGGTCGACGTCGACGGCCGCGGCGGCGTCGGGCAGGCCGGGGGGCTCGCTCCAGCGGGCGCGGGCCGCATCACGCAGGGCTTGCAGCGCGCCGGGGTGGTCCGCCACCAGCGCCGGTCCGTCGAGCTGCGGCAGGTCGATGCGCCGCAGGAAGCCGCTGACCCGCTGCAGCGCCGCGTCGTCGAGGCCGACCAGCATGCTGCCCGTCTCGCGGCGCCAGGGGCTGCGCAGCACGCAGGCGTGGCGCAGCCCGGGCAGCCGCACGTCGGCGGCGAAGGTCGGCCGGCCGGTGACCAGCGTGAGCAGCGCCGGATCGGCATCCTCGGCCGCCGCGCCCGAGGCGGTGCGCGGCAGCCGCCCGCGCAGCATGGCGCAGGCCTCGCGCAGCAGCGGCGCGAGCTCGCGCACCGAGTCGCTGCCCACCGTGGCCTTGGCCGGGGCGATGTCGGCCGTGCTCGGGTGGCGAACGCGCACGGCAGAAGGCGGCAGGCCCAGCTCGCCCGTCACGAGCGAGCGCAGCGCCGCGTGGATGCCTTGCCCCATCTCCATGCGCGGGCAGAACAGCTCGACCCGGCCGGCGTCGTCCAGGCGCAGCCAGCCGATCGCATGGGCCAGCGTGGGCTGCGGGCGCTTCGGAATCGGCGGCAGCAGGCTGCAGCCGCTGGCCGTGAGCAGGACCGTGGCAGCGCTGCCGGCCAGCAGCGTGCGGCGTCGCAGCGCCGTCATGCCGCCTCTCCCCGCGCCAGCCGCGCCGCCAGATGGATCGCCGCGCGGATGCGGTCGTAGCTGCCAGAGCGGCACAGCAGGCCACTGATCGCCTCGTCGATCTGCGCGTCGGAGGGGCGCGGGTGCGCGGCGATCAGCGCGGCCGCGGCCATCATCTGGCCGCTCTGGCAATAGCCGCACTGCGGCACGCGCAAGGCGAGCCAGGCGCGCTGCACGGGGTGCAGCACACCGTCGCGGGCCAGCCCCTCGATGGTGGTCAGCTGCCGTCCGGCCGCCGCGCTGCAGGGCGTGGCGCAGGCGCGTACCGGAACGCCATCGAGGTGCACGGTGCAGGCGCCGCAGGCGGCCTGGCCGCAGCCGAAGCGCGTGCCCGTCAGGCCGTGGTCCTCGCGCAGCCACCACAGCAGCGGCAAGTCACGGCGCGAGGCGTCGAGCGCGGCGCGCTCGCCGTTGAGCATCAGGGTGTCGTCGTTCATGGCGCGCATGCTCGCCATCGCACCCCCCGCTGTCATTAACCGCGGTTAATCGGCACGCACCGCCGATGCGTTAAGGTGCGCCCATGACGCTGCAGTGCCGCGCCCTGCTGGAGACGCTCGCCGGCGAGCCGCTGCCCGAGTGGGAGCGCTTCGCCCGCGACGTGCGCGAGCGCCGCCTTGCCGCCGGCGAATCGCTGTTCCAGGCCGACCAGGCCTGGCCCTGGCTGGCGGTGGTGACCTCGGGCGTGGCCAAGCTGGTCTACCCGCGCGAGGACGGCAGCGAGCGCATCAAGTCCTTCATCGCCGAGGGCGGTTTCTTCGCCAGCCTGGCCGCCTTGACGCCGCGCGGCCGGACCACGTTTGCCGCCGTGGCGATGACCGAGCTCGCCGTCGAGCAGATTCCCTACGTGAGCCTGCGCGAATTCGGCGACCGCCACATCGCCTGGCAGCGCGCGCTGCGCGTGGGCATCGAGTTCTACGGCGCGCGCAAGGAAAAGCGCGAGCGCGAGCTGCTCACGCTCACGCCGGAGCAGCGCTACGGCCGCTTCCTTGCCGAGGAGCCGGCGCTGGCCGCGCGCATCCCGCAGAAGGACCTGGCGCTGTACCTCGGCATCACGCCGGTGGCGCTGTCGCGCATCCGCGGAAGGCTGCAGCGCACGCGAACCTAGAATCCCGCGATGGATTCGCATGACGAGCGGGACATCCCGCTGTTCGAGGAGCACGAGCCCTCCGCACCGCCCCCCGAGCTCGCCGGCGGCGACGGCCTGCTGCGCGGCCTGAACCCCGAGCAGCTCGCGGCGGTGACGCTGCCGGCGAAGCCGGCGCTGATCCTCGCCGGCGCGGGCTCGGGCAAGACGCGCGTGCTGACCACCCGTATCGCCTGGCTGATCAGCCACGGCATGGTCTCGCCGGCCGGCGTGATGGCGGTCACCTTCACCAACAAGGCCGCCAAGGAGATGCTCACACGGCTGTCGGCCATGCTGCCGTTGCCGGTGCGCGGCATGTGGGTGGGCACCTTCCACGGCCTGTGCAACCGCTTCCTGCGCGCGCACTGGAAGCTCGCCG
>VFQN01005716.1_pt1 | contig 14935 bp, 15 predicted proteins | sample 3512371 | NCBI WGS metagenome assembly VFQN01 (sample SAMN10412370, study PRJNA504923) | tailings metagenome | isolation source: Replicate 2 from Balatoc abandoned mine | place: Philippines: Itogon, Benguet | collected 2017-08-28
GGCGAAGCCGCGACCATGACCCATGACGAAAAGCTGGATTTCATGCGTGCGCTGATCGACGCGGCGGCCGGTCGGGTTCCGGTCTTCGTCGGCACGACCTGCATCAACACCCGCGATACGGTGGCGCTGACGCGGGAAGCGCTCGCGCTCGGTGCCAACGGCACGATGCTTGGCGTGCCGATGTGGTGTGCGCCCAGCCTCGACGTCGCTGTCCAGTTCTACAAGGATGTTGCCGAAGCCGTGCCGGAAATGAACATCGCGATCTACGCGAACCCGGAAGCCTTCAAATTCGATTTCCCGCGTGCGTTCTGGGCCCAGGTGGCTGAAATTCCTCAGGTGGTGACCGCCAAATATATCGGCGTCGCCAACCTCTTGCCCGACCTGGCCGCGATCCGCGGTCGGATCAAGCTGCTGCCGATCGACTTCGACTATTACGGAGCGGCGCGGATGGATGATTCGGTCGACGCTTTCTGGTCGAGCGGAGCGGTCTGCCACCCGCTGGTGACGACCACCCTGCGCGACCTGGTCGCCCAGGCCCGCGCAACCGGCGACTGGAGCGCGGCCAAGGCGTTCATGGGCCGCCTCGGCCCGACCGCGGCACCCTTGTTCCCGAACGGCAGCTTCAAGGAATTCTCGACCTACAACATTGCGCTTGAAAAGGCGCGGATGGACGCCGGTGGCTGGATGAAGGCCGGGCCTGTGCGTCCGCCCTACCATCTCTGTCCGGAGCCCTATCTGGCGGGAGCGCGCAAGTCCGGTCAGATGTGGGCCGAACTGGGCAAAGCGCTCGAAGCCGAAGCATTGGGGGCTGCTGCCTAGGAGGATCGCGATGACCGAAATTGACTTGACCTGGCCCAAGAACTTCAACGAGGTTCCAAAGGCCGCGTTCACCCGCAAGGACATCTACGCCGAAGAGATGAAGCGCATCTTTTTCGGGCAGGAGTGGCACCCGGTCGCGCATGAAAGCGAATTGCCCAATCCAGGCGATTTCAAGACCTTCCGCTTGGCCGGCGTTCCGCTGCTGATCGCCCGCGACAGGGAAGGCGTGGTGCGGGTGTTTTACAACGCCTGTTCGCATCGCGGCAACCAGCTCGAAACCGCGGTGATGGGGAACAAGACCGAATTCGAATGCCCCTATCACCGCTGGCTTTTCGATGCGAAGGGCGATCTGGTCGGTTGCCCCAACCATCGCGATTTTCTGCCCGGCTTCGACAAGTCCGACTATCCCCTGGCGCAGCCCCGGTTCGACAGTTTCTATGGCCTGATTTTCGTGACCCTTTCGGCGGAAACTGAAACGTTGACGGAGTTCCTCGGCGATTCGCAGAACACCTTGCGCGAACTCCTCGGCGGGGACGGCAGGCTCAAGCTGCTGGGCTATCAGAAGGTGCGCTACGACAGCAACTGGAAGTCCTATACCGACAATGATGGCTATCATGCGCCATTGCTCCACCAGGCATTCAAGATGCTCAACTGGCAAGGCGGCAAGGGACGCCAGTTCGCCGCGACGAAACATGGCCACATCTGTTTCGAATCGGCGCTGTCGGTGGTCAATGGCCCCACAGTGCTCAAGGACGCTTCGCTGATCGCCTTCAAGGGGCAGGATCCCTCGGTCGGGTCGCGCATCGTTTCGCTCTTCCCGACCTTCGTTTCGACCAAGCATCTCGATGTGATCAATCTGCGCTTCGCGACACCCATCGACGAAGAGACGGTTGAAGTCCACTACGCCTATTTCGCACACCAGGACGATGATGAGGACATGGTCAGCCATCGCCTACGGCAAAGTTCCAACCTGCTGGGCCCCTGCGGCCTGATCAGCATGGAGGACGCGTCGGTCTTCCATCGCATCCACATCGGCAATCACACCCCTGGCAATGCTATTTTCCAGAAGGGAGTGCACGACCAGTCGAAGCTGGAGTCGGAATTCCTCCAGAACGACGAGAGCGGCAATCTTCCCCGTTGGGAATATTACCGGTCGGTAATGGGTTTCGAGAGGGCCGAGGCATGACACAGACCGACACTGCGCTCGAGGCCGCGCTCGACGCTCTTCTGCTAGCGGACTCCAGCGCGCTTGACGGCAAGGACATGGAGGGCTGGCTCGCCAACTATGCCGAGGAAGACGCGGCCTCCTATATCTGCCGTGCGGCCGAAAATTCGGAAAATGGTCTCGCCCTGGGTTTCATGTACGACGATTGCCGATCCCGGCTCGAGGATCGCGTGACTTTCGTGAACGATATCTGGGTCGGTACGTTCCAGGATTATCGCACCCGTCACTTCGTCCAGCGCGTCGCGTATCAACGCGTCGATGCCTCTACTATTTCGATGCGATCGAATTTCTCGGTCTTCATGACGCCCACCGATAGCGGCATCACCCAGGTTCTGGCTGCGGGTCAATATCTGGATACCATCCGTTTGGAAAAAGCCGGTGCGTTGAAGCTGCTGTCCAGACGGGCCGAGCTCGATACGTCCGTCCTGCCCCGGTATCTGGTATATCCGATTTGATATCGGCTGCTGAGCATTGCTGAAATTGCCAGCCAGGGCCGGACTTCTCTGAAAGATCGCAAAGCAATGATAATCGACGCCCATGCTCACCTTGTCGCGCCTGCGGCGCTCTACGCGCACAGGAGCAATCTTGTGGTTTCAGGGGGGGCAATATGGCAGCAGCTATCGTGCACAGGTGTCCGATCGTCTGCTGGAAGAGAGCGCGGACCAGAACGTCAGGATCATGGATGCGGTGGGGACCGACCTGCAGTTGCTTTCTCCTCGACCATTCCTGACCTTGAATGGAACTGCCCGGTGGAATGACATCGTCGACTGGACATGTGACACAAACGACATGATTGCCCGGACAGTTCGGATGCATCCGAATCGCGTCCGGGGAGTGGGAGCCTTGCCGCAGCAAGTTGATCGGCCGGTCACCTCGTTGTTCGATGAAATCGAGCGAGTGGTGGATGAGCTCGGTTTCGTGGGAGTCTTGCTGAACCCTGACCCCAGTGAGGGGATGAACGGAACGCCTCCGCTCGGCGATCCCTATTGGTACCCGCTGTACGAGAAATTGTGTGAGTTGGATCTTCCTGCCCATATCCATTCGGGACAATGCTGCAATGGGCGCGAGACCTATGATGAGCATTTCATCGCTGAAGAGGGACTGGCGATTACCTCGATCTACCGGGCCGACGTGTTCGACCGGTTCCCCGACCTCAAGTTGATGATTAGCCATGGCGGCGGTCCGATTCCCTACCAGATCGGACGGTGGCGCTCGCATCGGGAAATGGCCCGGGCCCAGGGACGGATCGCTGCCGAAGCACCCCAATTCGATGAAATTCTTCGAAAATTCTGGTTTGATACGGTACTTCATAACCCGGATTCGCTCGCGCTTCTGTTCAAGACCGTGGGACACGACCGATGCTGTTTCGGAACCGAAAGACCCGGATCGGGAGACGGTATCGATCCTGTTTCAGGGCGCCACTGCGACGATCTCAAGCCGGTGATCGAGGCGCTTCCTTCACTTGATCAGGCTGCGCTAAACGGTGTTTTCGAAGGCAATGCCCGTCGATTGTTTTCGCGTCTCGACGTTTGATTACGTGCCTGGCGATGATGCAGATTTTCCGCGACTTCGGGTAATTCGACAGTTCGCTCTCAAGGATTGGGATCGTGACACGACGCAGCATCGAAGTTGAAGGCCTTCACCATTCCGGCAATCCGATCCCTGCCGCGAGCCGGGTGGACCGTCTTGTCGTGACAGGTGGGGTCTACGGTTTGGATCCGGCAACCGGTGATGTGGCGGCAGACGCTGGCGAGCAAGTCCGCCTGACCTTCTGGCACCTGGGCCGGATCTTGGAGGCAGCCGGCGCGCGTTTCGACGATGTTGCCAAACTGACCTTCTACGTGCGGTCGAAAGAGCTTAGGCCGGCAATCAACGAATTGTGGCTCACGCACTTTCCCGATCCCTCGTCGCGGCCAGCCCGGCATATGCTGGTTTACGGTGACCTCCCGGGCAACATCCTGGTGCAGTGCGAAGCCATAGCGATGGTACCTAACGATGCCTGAAGACATCTCATCAACGGCTTATGCGGCAGCTGCCCAGCGTGTCGCCGCCTTTGACACTTGCACCATTTCAGACGCGCTCGACAAACTCGGTCTCCGCGGAGCCGTCCCGGGTCTTGTCCGGTTGACCGCAAAGAGGCAGCGCATTTCCGGCAGGGTTGTGACCGTGAAACTCGGACCGGCTATCGAAGGACTGCCCAAACGGCACCTGGGTGCCTCTGCCATCATGGCGGCACAACCGGGTGAGATCGTGGTCGTCGAGCATCGCGGAAGGACCGATGCCTCTGGCTGGGGCGGCTTGCTGAGCCGGGGAGCGGCTCGGAACGGCGTTGCCGGCGTGATCATCGACGGTGCCTGTCGCGATCTGGATGAAAGCAGCGAGCTTGGTTTCCCAGTCTTCGGCCGCGCAGTTGTTCCGCTTACAGCGCGCGGTCGGGTCGCCGAGCATGACTGGAACTGCCCCGTTACAATCGGCAGCATTGTGGTCAACCCCGGGGACTGGGTTGTGGCGGATGGAAGCGGCGTCGTGTTCTTCAAACAGCAACACCTGGACGAAGTGCTGGCGGAGGCGGAGCGCATCCATTGCCGTGAAACAGCCATGATCGCTGCGCTTGAGCAAGGCGCTCCAATTGATCATGTGATGGGCGCGAACTACGAAGACATGTTGAAATAGGCAGGGTAAGCGATGAGCGAGGAAACACTCGTTGGGCGGTTGAATGCAGTGGGTGTAACCGCCTTGTCCGACGCGCTGGATCGCCTGGCGATCAGCGGCCAGGCGATTGGAATCCTGCCGGTAGCACGGGGAATGAAGTTTGCGGGACCAGCCTTCACGGTACAGATGCTTCCGGTTGGACTGACTCACGGAATAGTCGGAGACTATATCGATGACGTGCCCGAAGGGGCAGTGGTCGCAATCGACAACGGCGGTAAGTTGGACCAGACCGTCTGGGGCGATATCTTGACCCGTGTGGCCCACAAGAAGGGTGTCGCAGCCACGGTGATCGATGGTGTCTGCCGAGACAGCGATTGCTGTGTTTCGCTGAAATACCCTGTATTTTCCCGCAGCGTCACAATGCGGACTGCCAAAGACAGATCCACCGCTCATGCTTATGGTGTGCCGATTCAACTTGTAGAGGTGCGGATCGAGCCCGGCGATTGGCTGGTGGGGGATTCCGATGGGGTCGTGGCGATTCCGGCGGGCCGGGTTGAGGAAGTCGTCGCGATCGCCGAAGAAGTAGAAGCCGCCGAAAGGACAATTCTCGCCGCCGTTGATGCGGGAATGCGCTTGGACGAAGCCCGGCGCGCCGGTGGGTATCACGCGCTTCAGTCGCGTGCGGTTTGATGCCTCCGAACGGGACTCAGTCCAGACCGAGTGGCTACCGCTGTTCCGGCGCGGCAAATGGCCTATGGGGATAATATTTGCACATTATGCAATGCTGGGATATGAGTCGCCCAGCTAGAAACCGGCTTGATTCGTCAGGGCCGTGTGCGGAGAGTCAAAGGGCGGCTGCTAGGGCGGCAACCCTGGCACGGACAGACCCGCGGAGAGGGATTGCCAGTGGCTACGAGTGTTTTTCCGACGAGCAAAGACGAATATTTCGAGCAATTGCGGCAGCCGCCGTTGCTCGCATGGCCAACGGCGCTCCTGTTCGTCGTGTCGATGCTGGGGATCGGCACCGTCTGGTACCTGGCGCTGACAGAGCAAATCGCGCTTTGGCAAGGCGCAATCGCCAACGGACTGCTCACTTACCTGCTGTTCAGCGTCATTCACGATTCGTCGCATTGTTCGCTGTCGCGCGTCGGCTGGCTGAACGAATCGATTGGGGCGATCGGCCTGTTCTTTCTCTTTCCCTATGCGCCGATGGTGCTTTTGCGGTGGGTTCACAACAAGCATCACAGTTTTGCCAATGGCCCGATGGACCCGGATCTGTTCGAACATGAATCGCCGTGGTGGCAGGTGCCATTCCGCTGGACGTTCTTCGATGGCGCCTACATCCATTACTTCATCAAATACGGCCAGTCCGTGCGCAAGCGGCACGGAATGCAGCTGGTGGTCTTTTACTCCTTCCTGGTGGCGCTATTCGCCGGAGCGCTCTATCTCGGCTACGGGCTGGAGCTGTTCATGCTGTGGTTTGTCCCATCGCGAATCTCCTTGTTCATGATCGCGATCGTGTTCGTCATTCTGCCGCATTATCCCGCCGTGGTAGCCCAGGATGAAGATCCTTATATGGCGACGACGATGCGGTTCGGATTCGAATGGCTGCTGACCCCGCTGCTGGTCTATCAGAACTATCACCTGATCCATCACCTCTATCCGGAGATACCCTTCTACCGGATGCACAAGGCCTATTACCTGCGCTACGATGAGATCAACGCACAGGACATTCCGCGGCAGACTGCATTTGGGCTGGCACCGGAAAATATCGAATCTCACCGGGCTTTCCGGCGGATGAAGGACGCGATAGCGATTCCTGCCGAGTAGGAAGGATTCTGGGCAGCGTAGTTTTAAGGCGGCGCTATCAACTTTGCCGGCCGCACGGTGTCATGGTCAACAAGCTTCCGATCGTGCTGGTAATCCTCGGTGGCGCCCCCAGCTCGTTACGGCGACAGTGGCCGGGGAACAGTCTCGATACATTGTAGCGCGCTTTTAAGCCGAAGTGCAGATTCACTTGTGAGCCGATGCTCGAAAAGCGTGAGATGCCTTGCCAAGGTGCGCTTTACCGCCTGTGAGCCTTCTCCGGTAGCTTCACCCAACTCTCGATAATGATCGAGGCCATAGCGTAATATTATCGTCGCGTTTATGGCAAGATCACCTAGCCGCTCCGTTGGCCAATCGAGCTGTCCGTCAACGACCAGTGCGGTTAGATGCTGCTCAATCTGGTCATAGGTCTTCGCGATCCATTGAGGAACCTTTCCACGAACCACCTCAGGATGCTCGCCAAAGCTATGCTGGTCACGATATAGAAAGCGAAAGTCCCTAAACTCCGCCATTATCCCTCCGAGCATACGGGCATAGGCACCGACTGGATCGCCTTCCGGTGCCAACCGCAGTCGAGCCTCAATAGTTTGAGCGAAGCGCTCACCCAATGCGTCGAGAAGCGACCGTTTGGTTCTGAAGTGGTACCAGAGGTTTCCTTCGGCGAGGCCGCAATGCGCCGCAAGTGCTGCGGTTGTTACCGCACCATAGCCTTGTTCATTGAACAGATGGCGCGCGGACTCGACTATTCGCTCTCTGGTTCCCATGGCCCTGACTGTCATCAGTAGCTGGAAAGCTCGACGTGCATGGACCGATAACCGTGGACGAAACAGCCCGGCACTCGCTCCGGCTCACCGATCGGGTTGGCCCGCAAGCGTCGCTTGCCCATCTCCTCCAGGAGGGTCACCAGTTGAATCTCGGCCACTCGCGCACCGACGCAGCGATGGATCCCGTAACCGAACGACAAGTGTCGACGGGCGTTCTCGCGGTCGACGATGATCTTATCAGCGTCCTTGAACACACTTTCGTCACGGTTTGCCGACACGTACCACATCACCACCTTGTCGCCCTTCTTCATGGCGTGGCCTTCGATTTCGGTATCTTCGAGCACGGTGCGTCGCATATGAGAGAGCGGGGTCTGCCAGCGAACCAGTTCTTGAACCGCATTCGGAATCAGGCTGGGATTAGCCTCAAGCTTGGCGCGTTCCTCCGGAAACTGGCTTAGTCCGTAGGCATAGGCCGACATCGAATTGCGGGTAGTGTCGTTCCCGCCGACAATCAGTAGGATCATGTTGCCGATGAACTCCTCGGGGCTCATTTGGCTCATGGCCTCAGATTGCAGCATCACCGAGATTAGGTCCTTGCCCGGATTGACCATCTTTTGCTGCCACAGTTCGGCAAAGGCCCCGGCCATCTCCATGAGCGCGGCATTGCGGCGGGAATGGCCTTCCGGGCTGGTCATTAGCCCGATGTCCCCACCCATGTCGGACCAATAGGTCAGCTTGGATCTCTCGTCCCAGGGGAAATCGAATAGCTTTGCCAGCATCCCCGTAGTCAGCTCGATCGAAACGCGTTCGACCCAGTCGAAAGGACTGCCGATTGGCAGGCTGTCAAGCACTTCGCCAGTGCGCTCTCGAATCTCCGCCTTCATCGCGGCGACCTCGCTGGGACCGAACGAGGGTGCGATAGTCCGGCGCTGGGAAGTATGTTGGGGAGGGTCCATGGCGATGAACATCGGTTGGCGGATCTCACCTTCCATCAACTTTTCGGCAGAGCCCGGGATTGCGATGCCGCCGAGTTCCCAGCTGGATGAGAAGATCCTCGGCAACGCCTCGATGTAGACGATCGGCTTGTAGGCGCTGATCGACCAATATGGGCCGAAGATAGATTCGGGCACATACTGGATCGGAGCTTCGGCGCGTAACTTGCGAAACGGTTCCTGCCAGCGATCCTCAGCGTAGAGTTCGGGCCGACTTACATCGATCGGAGCAATAGGCGAATTGGTCTGTTCTACGCTTACGGCACTGGCCATCGCATTCTTCTCCTCCCAAAGGTGAATCCTCATTAGGGCGTATACCCTAAAAAAGTGATCTGTCTGTGTCAAGCAAACGCAAGCGATCAACTTGGATTCTGGAATGACATTCCAAGTCTCAAAGAACTGCTGGAGTTTGGCTCATCCGCTGGAAAAGTGACCTGAACGTCGAGGACTCTCGGGAAATCGCCGAACCTTGGGAATTGGGCGAACTCAATGCCCCATCGACATGCCGCCACTCCGCTTGGGACGCGGTGAAAGCCAGATAAGGACAGCTGCGATCAGCAGGATTGTCGAGGTCGTCCAGAAGACATGGAGCACGGACAGTGTCGTCGCTTCAAGCTCGGCCATGTTGTTGAGCATCTGCAGGGCCGCCTCAGGCGAGAAGCCGAGTCCAGCGATCGAACTGCCAGCCGTTCCCGGTTCTAGTGCGTTGACGATATCGTTGCGCGCCGCGCGCTGGGTGTCGCCCCAATAGGTCAGCGAAACCGAGGTTGCGAATGCCGTCGCAATGGTGCGCATGAAACTCTGCAATCCGGCGGCCGATGCGACCTCGTGCTCTTCGACGGTATTCAACGTCAGGTTTATGATCGGCAGCATGAAGAATGTCATGCCGAGCCCCGAAACGAACTGGGGCAAGCTCAGGGTCCAGAAATCACTGTCGCTGGTCCAGAAGACTCGCAACAGGCCCACCATCGATATCCAGAATATGCCTGCCGAAACCAGCAAGCGGGGATCGACACGGGCCATCAGCATCACGACCAGCGGCGCCGTCAACAATCCAGCCATTGCCGTAAATGACGACGAATAGCCGGCTTGGGTAGCGGTGTAGCCCAGCCAGGCCTGTTGCCACTGCGGGATAATCACAAATCCCGCGAAATAGGCGCCGAAACTGATCGCGAGGACCACGAGGCTGACACTCAGCCCTCGGTGCCGCAGAACACGGAGGTCGACCACGGGATGGTCTTCGGTGAGTTCCCAGATAACAAAGATCAAGAAAACGATCGCCGATGTTATCGCCAGAACGACGATCAGCGGGTCACCGAACCAGTCATGGTTGCGGCCAATATCGAGGATGACCTGCAAGCAGCCGACCCAGATCACCAGCAGCACAAGGCCGACAAAATCGATTGGCAAGACGCGGCGCTCTGTTTCAATCGGACGAAGGAGGACGGCCCCGCCGACAATGGCAAGCAAAGCAATTGGCACGTTGATAAGGAATATCCAGTGCCAGGACCAATTGTCGGTCAGCCAGCCCCCGATGATCGGGCCGAGTGCAGGCCCCAGCAGCAGCGTCATCGCCCACATGCCCATGCCGATGTGCTGTTGTTCTGGTGGAAACACCCGCAGCAGCAGGGTTTGCGACATCGGCATCAGAAAGGCGCCGAACACGCCCTGTCCGATGCGGCACATCACCAGCATTTCGATCGAGACCGACAGCCCGCAGAGCATCGAGAATAGGCCGAACCCTATCATGCTGAACAGGAAGGTGCGAACCGAGCCGAACCTGAACGCAATCCACGCCGTCAACGGCACGCAGATCGCCTCGGCAATCGCATAGGAGGTGATAACCCACGCGCCTTGTTCGAGCGTGATGCCGAGGCTGCCTGCAATGTGCGGGATCGAGACATTGGCAATCGTCAGGTCGAGGATCACCATGAAGTTCGCAAAGGCCAGGGTCAGCCCCGCGACCAGTCGCAGCGAGGGCGGGATGCCTGTCGAAACAGTTGCAGTGCCACCGGCCACTGTCAGTCGCCCGATACGTCGATTTCGACTTCCATCGACAGCCCGACCCGCAGCGGGTGGCGTTTCAGCTCGGCAGGGTCGAGTTCGATCCGCACCGGCAGGCGCTGGACGACCTTGATCCAGTTGCCGGTCGCGTTCTGGGCCGGGATCACGGCCATCGACGCGCCGGTTCCGCCGGAAAAGCCGACCACCTTGCCGCGATAGGTCACACTCGAGCCATAGAGGTCAGCCGTCAGCTCGGCAGGCATGCCGATCCGCACCCGCCGCAACTGGTTTTCCTTGAAATTGGCTTCGACATAGACATTGGCCAGCGGGACAACCGACATGACAATCTGACCCGGATTGAGCCGTTGCCCGATCTGAACTTGTAGCTTGCTGACAACACCATCGATGGGCGCGCGGATTTCCGTGCGGTCGAGATCGAGTTGCGCCGCATCGCGCCGCGCCATCGCAGCAAGCACGGCGGGATCGGTATTCTCGCTCAATCCGCTGACCAGCGCGGTGTTCGCTGCAAGCTGCCCTTGCGCCGCGCGCCTCGACGAACTGGCTTCGTTGATCGCGCCGCGCGCTGCATCAAGTGTAGCGAGCGTGGTGGAAAAAGCCTTGCGCGCCTGAGTGAGTTCCTCGCCCGATACCGCCCCGCTTGCGGCGACGCTCTCCCGGCGTTGCAGATCGATCCGGGCCTTGTCATGCTCGGCCTGGGCCGTGCGATAGCGCGCGTGGGCTTGGGTAAGGCCAGCGCCTGAGCTGTCCACCTGTGCCGCCAATGCGGAGGTGTTGGCGACCGTCTGGCGGAACCGCCGACGCGCTGCGGCCAAATCGGCTTCCGCCTGCGTCAGCGCAATCTTTGCGTCGGCCTGATCGAGCCGGACAAGCACGTCTCCCGCCTTCACCTGCTGGGTATCGCGCACCAGCACTTCGGTTGCCGACCCCGCAACCAGCGGCGTGACCTGCGCCGACTGCGCGTCGACATAGGCATTGTCGGTGGTGACGAAGTTCCGGGCGACCAGCACATACCAAACACCCCAGGCCAGTCCGATCACTGCGAGGATGACGGCAAGGCGCACAAGCCATCGCTTCCGCGCCGCCTTGCGCGATTGAGTGAGCACCGGATCGACGGCGGGGGCTTCTGGCGAAGTGTCGGTCATGGGTTGGTCGATTCCGGTGAAGGTTGAGTGTCGGATACAAATCCGCCGCCGAGCGCGCGGATCAGGGCAAGCGTTGCGCCGCGCTCGAAGGTTTCCAGCCCGATCACGGCGAGCCGCAGTTCGTGAACACTCTTTTCGCTGGTCAGAACATCCAGCCGGCTGGCCAATCCTGCCGTGTAGCGATTGCGCACCAACGCCAGCGCATCTTCGCTCGCGTTCAGGGCAGACCGGGCTGCCGCAAGACGCCTATCCGCCGACTCGCGCTGCGTCACCGCGTCGGCGACTTGCTGGAACGCGGAAATGACCGTCTGGTTGTAGCTCGCAACCGCCTCATCATAGTCGGCACCGGCGCGGCCATATTGCGCCCGAAGCGCGCCGCCCTGAAAGATCGGCAGGCTGATCGCCGGGCCAACCGCCCCGAACTGAGACCGGGATTCGATCAGATTGCCAAGGCCAAGCGCCTGCAAGCCGATCAAGGCGCTCAGATTGACCGACGGAAAGAACCCCGCGCGTGCGACCTTGATGCGGCTCGCCGCCGCCTCGACCCGCTCACGTGCCGCCACGATGTCCGGACGCCTGCCCAGCAGGTCTGAGGTCAGCCCGGGCGGAATGCTCAGAGGGGTTGATGGTGAAAGCGGCGGCCTGGTGACGGCAAGGCCACGATCCGGCCCGGCTCCTACCAGTGCGGCGAGCTGATTTCGGCGCAGGCCAATGCTTTCTTCGACCGCAGCCAAGTCCTGCTCGGCACCAGCCAGCTCTGCTTCGGCACGGCGCACACTTATCCGATTGTCGAGGCCGTTGCGCTCACGCTCGGCAACAAGGGCCAGCGTGGCGCGGCGATTCGCCAGCACGGCCTCGGCATTGTCGCGTTCGCGATTGTGCCTGCCGAGTTCCGCATAGGCTGCCGTGATCGCCACCGAGAGCACGAGCCGCGCCTGGGCGGCATCGACCACCGCTGCGCGCGCGTCGGAAGTCGCGGCGGCATGGGCGGCGCGGTTGCGGCCCCACAGGTCGAGGTCGAAACCGAATGAAAGCGAGGCCTGACCATAGTCCCGCCAGCTATCGGGGAGGAACTGCGCGGGAATGCCGGTGTTGCCGCTCTGGCGGCGCAATCCGCCTTCCGCCTCGCCTGCGACGGTCGGGAGCCGCGCCGCGCTCACGCGCTGTGCCTCCGCTTCCGCGCGTCTGATCCTTACAAGCGCAATTGCCACCTGCGGCGAGTTGGCAAGACCTTCCTCGATCAGCGAAGTCAGCTGCGGATCGCCCGCTAGTCGCCACCATTGGTCTGGCAACCAACCGGCATTGCCGCGAGGAGCGAGCGTCTGCGCAGCGTCGATGGACTCGGCAGTCAGAATGGCGGGCTTAGCGCCGGAGTCCGGAACCGACGCACATGCTGACAGCACAAGGGCCGCGCCGAGAGGAGGGAGCAGTCGCAGGTCAGCCAACATAGGCACCCCTCCCACTTGCGAGCAGTCGCTGCGCCGAATCCTCGATCCTGGTCTCCGCGACGCTCAACTGCTTGCCGAGTTTGATGACACTGCCAATCGCGCGCAGCGGACCGGAGGTGGCAGGACGGTGAAAATCGACGCGGAGGTCGGCGGTCGCCCGCGCGGTGCCGCCCAGCGCGTTGACGGCGTAGAGTCCGGTCAGGTCGATCAATGCCGACAGGATGCCGCCATGCGCCGACCCAATCATCGGGTTGGAGACGAGCTCGTCCCGCCACGGCATTTCGAGGATCAGTTCCCGTTCGGTCAGATCGACAACATCGAGGCCGAGCCAGCGGTGAAACGGCGCGATGTGGAGCATCTTGCGCAGTTCGGTGAGTTCGGGCCTCTCGGTGCGGCTGGTCATCTTGCACCGCTCGCGGCATGCGTTCGGATCAGGAAGTCGGCAATCGCCGCGCCGAAGACATCGTTCTGGTCGCCGACCACCATGTGCGTGGCATCGGCAATGTCGCTATAGGCGGCATGCGGGACCAATTTCCGGAAATGCGCCACCGCTTCCGGCGAGACGAGATCGCTCGAACCGCCCCTGACCAGATGCACCGGCAGCGACAGCTTCATCGCTGCATCGCTGAGTTCGCTCAGCCCATGATCGCCCAGATCGCCGTTCTGTGGGTGACGACGCATCACTCCATCGATAAAGGCCGGATCCCAGTGCCAGTAATAGCGCCCGTCGGGCTTCTGGCGGAGATAATGGGCAAGGCCCGCCGAGGCCTTGCGGCGGGGGCGATGCGGCAAATATTCGGAAATGACGCGCGCGGCTTCGTCCGGGGAGGCAAAGCCCTCGCGCGCATGGGCAGCCATGAAGCCGACCACCCGCGCCACGCCGGTTGCTTCCATTTGCGGGGTAATATCTACGAGCGTAAGCGACGCGAAGCTGCCGGGGGAAAGTTGCCCTTCGGCGACTATCCCGGCGAGCCCGCCCAGCGACGCACCGATCAGCGCTGGCTTGCGATCCAGCTTTGCTGAAATCGCCACCAGGTCACTGGCGAAGTGGGCAAATTCATAGGCCCCGTCGCTGGCCCAATCGCTGTCGCCATGACCGCGCAGATCGATGGCTATGGCGCGGAAGCCATGATCGGCGAGCAGGGTCGAAATCTTCTTCCAGGCCCGCCGGGTCTGCCCGCCGCCGTGCGCGAGAATGACCGGCAGTCCCGTTTCAGGGCCATCGGCGTCGGCAGCTATCATTTGGCCGGCGTGCCCACTGAGTGTCAGGGTGGAAGACATGCTCGTCTCTTACTGTAAAATAACTTACAGTAAATGCTTTTCATGCATCCGCGATTGCCTTAGGGATAGCAACCATGCCGAAAACAGCGCCAGGCAAGGGGTATCTGACAGAGGCCGACGAGCTCGTCTTCTTGCTCGAGGAAGTGCCGCGCAAGCTGCGCAAGCTGTTCGACGCAAGCACAGCCAAATTTGGCCTTTCGCGCACCCAGTGGCGCGCGCTCGGGTATATCTACCGGACCCCCGGTCTCACCCAAACCGAGCTGGCCAAGCATCTCGAGATGGAACGCGCCAGTGTCGGGCACGTGATCGACCAACTGGAAAAAGTCGCTTTGGTCGCGCGCAGATCCGCCGAGGGCAATCGCCGGATCTGGGAACTCCACCTGTTGCCCAAGGCGCTCGATCTCCTTCCATCGTTACGCAGCGAAGCGGACAGAACTTATGATCGGGTCTTGGCCGGCCTTCACCAAGAGGAGGTGAACGCATTGAGGGACATGCTCACCATGATGTCTTCGAATCTTGAAGATTGATTCCATGAAGCCGAGAGCCAGCTGAGCTTAACGTTCGACGAGGATACTCGCCCAGACTCAGGACCCGAGTGCCTTCAGCGGCTGCGAAACTTCACCGTAGCCGGCGTCGGGCGGCAGCACCAGGACGCGCTCTCCGTTTTCGACCGCAACCTCTGGCAGGACTGTCACAAGCTTGCGGTTGCGTGCGCGTAAGAGGCAATCCTGGGCGCTCTCTGCCTCGGCGAGCAGTTTCA
>VFQN01005717.1_pt1 | contig 14934 bp, 18 predicted proteins | sample 3512371 | NCBI WGS metagenome assembly VFQN01 (sample SAMN10412370, study PRJNA504923) | tailings metagenome | isolation source: Replicate 2 from Balatoc abandoned mine | place: Philippines: Itogon, Benguet | collected 2017-08-28
AAGTTCTTTCACTTCATCGAGCTGTTAGTCGTCTTACATGAGTATCACAGTCAAAACAACAACAACGGTGGTTATGCTTGTCAGCGCGGTGTCGGATCTGGTGCTTTTCAAGCTGAAGACGGGACAGCCACTTTTAATGCTGTTGATGTTACAACTGGGACTACGAATACCTTCACTCAAAACAAGCGAATGTATTACTACTCCGGCAGTGTTCTTCCAATTGAATGGACAAACCAACACGGTTGTGGTGGGAACTCTAAAATTAGTTGCGAGATTGTCTTGCAGTACGCCTGTGAGGATACTTTAGATCCTCGCGTTGATAATTTCTGGCCGTGGGTCACAAACAAGGCTGGCAACACAAGCACATACTACGGCACTCAGCATTTCCGTAGTGGTGCGAATATTGCCGCGCCTAGAGATGGTGTGCCTCGAGATTCTAATGACGCAGCTACTGACACCATCAACGATGATGAGGCGAGTGCAATTCCAAGCACCACAGGTAACGTTTCTCATAGTATCTAGTTAGCTCTGAACTTTTTTGTTTCTAGAAACCCAACGATATGGTATGCAAGAAAGTTATGACTACTATCAACTTTGTCAGTTCACTGAAAGAAACAAAGGATTGTACACAGCTGATCAGCAAGTAAATCGCGATGACCGTCGTGGTACTCGTCAGAACCCTAATGGAAATCGACACGGTTTTGAATGCCCGGAGGAACGCGATTACTATCCTTGGTGGGCACCATCCCCTTGGATTGACATTGCAGTTTTGACTGACAGTGCGAATGAAACTGTTTGTTACCCTTACAGCGAGTCTTGTACAAAGAGATGCCAATACTACATGAACAATACAATGAACTGGAATAAGAAAGGTTATTGCGATGTCTCTCATAACGGCAGCCAACCTCTTTCCTTGAAGTACAACAGCCGAATGTGGCAGCAACGTAAATGGTACAATAACAAGGCTGCTTGTGTGGCCGCGGGTTTCCACTGGTTTGAAGTTAGTCATTCTGACAACTTGAAGCTCGCTAACAACAGTTTCGTTTGTGCAATGACTCAATTTGCTCGCGTTAATCAACTTGGAAACGCTGTATCAGATTCTATCGTTTCTCAAAACGCTCAAGCCGGTGTGAGCGCATCTCACGTTACTGAAGGGGTAAATGCCAATCGTTTCATGTGGACCATTCCTCAAATTCCAACTTCCCCAAAAGGATCGAAGTATTTCTCTAGTATGACGAATGCCTATAAATCTTGCGTGTTACGGATGCGTTATAACACTTCATCCGCTGATTTTCAGCAGTGGCCTACCGACGCAGTAGACGCTGGCACTGCACGTATGGTTGATTCAAAAAACAACTCCCGCACTAGAAATGATCTTAGATCTCCATTGCATCAAGATCCTTATGTCACTATTGGACCTGGTGATGATTCAACTAAGGCCGCACAATTCGTGAAACTGAAGGTGAATACCAACCAGTATGGTCGCACTTTCCAAGACCGAAGTTACGTGTTTTCGATCAAGCCACTTCCGACCACCAGTTCTGCGAGTAGTAATGCCGCTGATACCCCTGCCTACGATGCTACTGCGGTTAAAGCTGCTTTGGCTGCTGGTGGAAAGATCTACAACGTCAACGTTCGTGGTAAACGTGGTAACATTGTTCAGGTCTATCCTTCTGTTGAGTATGACTTTGTGCCTAATGCTTTGAGCCTTGGTGTTAACGATATGGTTCACTTCCAATGGTCTGGATCAGATTACAACCCTCGTCGTGGCTGTAATGATGCTACCGGTAAGCTCGTACAAGTTATGTAATGTATTTTCCTAATCACCATCTAAAGGCGGCCCACCTGACACAAATGACTATCAAACTGATGCCAATGCCAATCAGAACTCTCGCGCTGACCGTAGCAATGTTGTCTTCACCTATCATATGGGTAACAATGTACCAAAAGATTACTTGGGGTACTCAACGAGCATGAACTTGACGTGGATTGAGAAGTGGTCAATCGCTAATGAAACCGTGTTGGCAAATGCTCCTTGTTACAACAATAAGACTGATTCTATTGCCACGGGTCAAGCATGTTATAAACAAATAATGCGTTTGGCTTACCTGAATCAGCAATCAGACTCCGGTTCACTCACGTTACGCGGCGGCAAAGCTTGTCTAACACAAGCCCAATTGGACGCGATCAGTAATTCTGATACCGCTGATAACCATCCGCTAAACTGTGCGAAGTTAAATGCAAAGCCTTACCCTTACTTTGATGGTGGAGTTATGATCATGAAAAAGAATGGATGGTTCCCTTATTACTCTTCTCGTAATAACAACTTCTCCAACCGTCAAAATATTGGAGTTCTTTGCGTTGGATCAACTTGTAAGGTTGATCCTGCCACCGGGGTGTTACAGGACCAGAATCCACAGACAACCGGAACTTCCACGGTCACTACGAATGCAGCCACAACTCCATCTAAATGCTACGATACTGCCTCAGGTAGTGACGGTGCGAATGCTAATGGTGCGCATAGTTGTTTACCAACCGCCGCCGCTGTTAGTCAAAACATTACATACATCATTTCTACTGAAACGTTCGCTACTCAGGAACAAGATAATGATGCTTTAGGTGATGGAAATGCCCAAGGTTGTGCTGTATTACAGTACTCCACATCTTCATCGAGCACTGTGGAAAGTGACTTAGCATTGGCTTTCATCCTTTTAGCAGTTGGTTTGTTTACTTCTTGGCTTGCTTACTATCTTTACAATCGTTATCAAGCCAGAAGAGCTGAGGAAAGTAAATTCCGTTACGATACTGCTTGGCAGAAAGCCGAACCTGTGGAGAAGAAAGCTCGTCCTGCTAGTGTCCCACGTCCTACTAGCGTCCAGCTAACCGAGATTAACCCTGGTGTTAAAATGGCGAGACCTAAAGCTGCCTCTGCCCCAGCCAAGAACTATCAGAAGGTCAAGCGAACTGAAATGATTTAAATTTATTCTGTGGAGCCTATAAGAATGAATTTTTTCGCAAGACCTTTTATTTCTATTTTTATTTTGAGATGGCATTTTAGTGACCTACATGATCATCAATTTCCACGCACTATCCTCTTCCACTAAAATGCCCATATTTTCTCCATTCTCCTCCACTGCTGATTTACCTCGATACGATTTTTCGCGAAGAATAAAGAATTCAAAGATAGCTCACAGGCGGATTTTAGTTTTTATGCTGCGACAGGATAATCCATGAAAGGAGAAAAGAAATTCCTATTCATTGGTTGTGTTGTTTTGACAGTTCTCTTCGTTTAGCGATAAATATCCTCCCATACTTGAAAGCTCTCTTTTTTTATTTCGTAGTTGATAAGTGACATAAGATAATACAAATTCACATACATGTAGTCTTATATTCATTCATTTCTGGACAATATAAGCAGTATATAATAGATGAAGTTTATGTAAGATTTAAAGAGCGCGATATGCGAAAAGCATAAAGTTCCTAAAGAGCACAAATCTTTTGTCCTAAACATCCAATCCTCAGAACAAGCAAACAAATCCTTTCGAAACATACATAAATCCAATCAAAATGTCTCGATTTGCCGATCAGAAGAATGATAATGAGCAATTCTCCTTTTCTGAAGTAATGAAAATTTCTTTTGGAATGGTTACTTTAGAAGAAGTGCAGCAAATCGTTACAAGAGTTAATAAAGTTGTACTCGATGTTGCTGACGGACTTACTTTACTGCATATTGCAGCTCAATACAATCGTTGTGATCTTATTGAATATCTATGTGGTGAGATGAACCATCCAACGGAGGTAAAGTTGCTCCATATGTCGTCTTTTTTCGTATAGTGTGACTAGGTTCTCTTAGGTGAAGACGATTCATGGCGAGACCCCGCTTGATCAAGCTGCTTGGAAAGGTTTTGTTGATGCTTCTCTACTCCTAATAAAGTAAATCTTTAATATTTTTCTTGTTCTGATCAATTAACTTTTTTGCAGATATGGCGCCGACGTCGACAGTCAAACGAATGGAGGTTACACTCCTCTTCATCGTTGTGCTTTCTACAAGCACCGACGCTTAGCGGGTTTACTTTGCTTAGCCGGCGCGGACCAAACGATTCGTGATGAAAACAATCAAACAGCTTATGAAGTGGCAGTCGAGAGAAAGAATATTAAGATTGCAGAGATATTGAAGCCAATCGAGGGAATTCCTGGTGGAATCTATGCTCGAAATAACCCCAAGCATCCAGAATTCAAACCCTCAGCGCGTGAGGCACTCTTCCGACTCGCTGAAATGGAAGGTGCATTGGCTGGAGAAGAAAGTCCTTATGAAGAAGAGGAAGGTGATGAAGATGAAGATGAAGATGAGGAGGATTTTGTAGAGGGTGAAGAGGGCGTGGACGAAGCAGAGGAATTAAAGGGGGAAGAAGGTAGTGGCGATGAGGTCGACGTTGAATTTGACGAAGATAATTCTGATGAAGGGCATTAAGTATCTAAATCGTCTATCTTATCGTGTTAAAATGTGACTTAGTTGTCCTTGTGCTTTGATCTAAAATCACAAATTTTTTAACTCTCCTATTCTTTCTCTTATAATCAATGCACTCATCCTTTGTTATAAGAGATTGTGATGATTTGTGTGACTTCTTTTAAGCTACTTGTATTGCTGATAATGCTGGCCCGAGGAGTTTCATTTCGCTTTATTAAGCCTTGGAGAGTAACTTCGGTTCTTTCCTCGCGAAGGTTTGTCTCAGAATCGCGAGCTGTGGAAGAACTTCATCCACCAGTACCGACAGGTTGGTAAACATCATTCATTTCGAATTCAATATCTAAAGTCTTTCCTCTCAGTCACGATAAAGTCTTCGTTGAAAAAGATTCCAATATCTTTAGATAAAGTAGAAAAAGATGCAAAACTTCTTCGAAAAATATTGAAGGTAGAAGACTTTGGAGTAAGTGGTTAACAAGTAATCCGTCATTGTTCACTAATGAATATAAAAAACGATTTAGTTGGAAATATATTTTGTTGGAGAAAGGAAAATGAGAAGTATAAATAGGGATTGGAGAGAGGTGGATAAGAGCACTGATGTTCTATCGTTCCCAGTCCTTGAGGTAACTGACTTTGCTTCTTCACTAACCATATGATTTGATAACAAAATGATACCATTAGTTTACAGCTCCAGAGAAATTTCGTTATAAACGAAAAGATTTTGCTGGTTTTATCCTTGGAGAGATCATCTTTGAGTTAGAATATATTAACAAGAGAATGTTCAAAGATAAAACTTACTTTGAAGAGGTAATCCATAACTTCTCTTCATGTATCACACTCCTACTAACTACTTTGATTTTAATAGAATGGAAAATATGATGATGAACTGGATGCTGGCGTTAGTAAAGAGTTAGCAAGGACTTTTGATTTGAGCGAGCGAGTTTCCCTTCTTCTCATCCATTCTATGCTTCATCTACTAGGATATGATCATGAGACAGATGAAGACTTTGCAATTATGACAAAGAAAGAAGATGAAATTATTAAGAAATTTTATGAAGCTCGCAATAACACAATATCCAACTCTAATGATACTACTTCAACTTAAATGTAATACATATTGAAACCAATCAATGAAAACTCTTCTTGCAACCGATAACGAATGGTTTCAAAAGGTTCTCCTCTCGTATACTTCTCATGGCTTCTTGTACAGACAATCGAGAGATTTGTGACATGAAGTTTAACAAACGCAATTACTCTCACTTCTTATTCTAATCGACTTAAAGGATAGGTCATATCGCAATTAACTGTAGCGGTACTTGCGGTAAGATTGTTAAGGTGCACCAGGCATCCTATGACAACATTGCTGACTTAACCGCTTCCATTGCTTTTGTCTTGGTTCATTGAAATATGGTTTCGCTTGTGCGTAAACAATGCCAGGCTTTGATACTTTAGCTACTTGCTCAGGTGATAATTCTTCGATTTCAGTAGCACTTAATGCAGCACCAGCAATCAATGTCTCCTGAGGAGAACATTCTTCTGTTAAATACCACATTTTCGCTTTCCTTAAATAGATAAGCTTATCAGGTTTTCCTTGCGTCCAACACCTATTAGAACATTAGAACTGAAGGAATGATATACTACGAGAGAGACGGCTTACATATGGAAATGATATGGATGAACTTGATTGTTTCTAATTTTCTTCATATAATCACGATTATGATGATACATAATACCTGTAGGAAATTCTTCTAATGATAACAATTTTATTAATCCAAAATTAATGGCTAATCCTTCTAATAGACGTGTAGTAAATACATTTTGATGACTGCCTAATACTTGTATCGCATCCATAGCTATCATAATGGACCAAGTGAAATAGATACTACGTGAATTTGATAACAGATAATAAAACCCTGAATTTGCAAAGACTGGTGTATACCGCCGACTCCTTTGTCCATCATCCGAGAAGAATGCAACAGTATTAGGATCAGTGTATTTCGTATAATTATGGAAGTATTCCATTGGTTCACGAAACCATACAAGATCAACATCTTGAAATAATACATTATAACCATTCCTCACGACAAGAAAGACAGAGAATGCTTTAAACCACATCATATCAACGAAAACTCGATCTAGATACTCCACTGAAGCTCTTTTTGATACTGATGCATAACCCGGATGAAAGATAGCCATTGCTCCAGTAGCTTCAACCATTGGTATCATTTCCCTAGGAGGAAGGAGAAGAGAAAGAGAAGGAGCGTAGGTTAGTGCGTGTTTATAAGATAGATAACGAGTAACAAACTTACTGATTGCCAGCAAATACAAGTATATTATTTAAACTAATATCATGATAATAACATGAACATGCAAAATTTAAAAATAAATCTAATTCACCTTCATTCACAACCATTGCAACTAAATCTGTACCTTTCTGTAAATTATGTGATGATACTTTATCAAGGAATTGTTGATTAATTTCATGGAAATTCTGTAAGAAAGTACCCAATTTATCTTTAGTTCTTTCACGTCCGCGTTCTTTAGGTACTTTACGGAAAAATCCTGATGGATAATAATGATCTTTGTTGTATTGATTTAATGGGAATGGTTGTGAATATTTATCAACTTGACTTGGATCAGGATTAGAGATTGATAATCCATAAATATCAATATCTTGATCAATGCGAACAAGATTTTCTGTAATATTAATAGATTGACTGTAGACAATCGCTAAACAGGTCGTTGGATAATGAGCAATCATATGATGATCAAGGCTCTGACATGATTTACTGTCACTGAGTTCTTCAGTGCCTAAGATGGCTACTGCTGTCATACTATCACTATAGGTATGAAGTAAAATGTCATCTGTCATTGAAGCAAGTTTTGCTTTACGATATTTTTCAAACTCAACAGTTTCTTCTAATGTGATGCTGACTTTTCGTTTGTTTGTAGGATCGTTGTTCTTCGAACAGAATAATGATTTACCTGATTCTGTTCGTTCTAATCGCTTTAATTCTTTCTGTTTTTCACAATCTTTCTTTAATTCTTCTAATGATTCAGCTAATAATTGTTCTAATGTTCGAATTTCTTTGTTATGATCTTGATTTAGGCTATTTGAATGAGTTTGTTGGTCACAAGGGGCAGTTAGTACAGACATATGACCGAAATAATACCAAAATAAGAAATTTAATAAAGGGAGTAATATCCAATAGATAATCTCTTGCAATGGAACTTTCATGTTGCTCGACTACTCTTTTTAAATCTCAAAAATAATCTCAATCAGTAGGAACAAAGACTCCTTTACTCAGGCCTTCAACACAAAAGCAGAAAATTAACCTTTCAATCAACGGAGAGGATTAATTTTATCCCAGTGTGATTCAGTTCGTTGTAATCAAATGCGGCAATGAAGGAAAAGCAAATGAAGTTGTAACATGCAGCGCTTTTTAAAACAAAACTTTACTAAAATAGTTGTAACGTCTTATAAAGCAAAACAGACATTTCCCAACTGCCAAAGAGCGGTTAGGTGCTAGAAGAAAAGAAGATGCTCGACAATCCGAGAATAGAAGAGGAGAGGCGGACTTTGAGTTCTAACAGTGTTGAGATGGTTGAAGAATTATTCAGTTTGAATGATAACCTGAAAACCATCATTGATTATGAGCGACAGCTTATGCGACAAAGATCAGCATTATTTATACAAGTCTGGAAGAATCGTAACCTATATCAAGAATTTATCGAATTTATGAGCTTTAGTAAATCATCGAAGTTTGTTGGTCTTTTGAACATTTTCTATACAATCTTTCTTGCGTTACCGATGGTCTCTTTCTACATCTCAAATGTTAAAACTTCATCGGTTACTTTTAGAATGGTTATTTTTGAATCTGTATTTCTTCTTATTTCTTTTATCAGCGGATGGTTGTTATACTTTTGTATTGTGGAAAATCCTCTTTTTCTGCGGATTGGAGTCTCTCTTTTAGGACAAAGAACCAAGTCTGATTGGAAGACCACCACTGACCGAGTTCAAGCAACTCTTTACCTCTCGATTGTATGTCGACATGGACTTGCATTGATTCGAAGAACTTGGGATGGAAGTTGTGCTAATATGGCGTTTCATTATGTTTTGGCATGTAACCCAGAAAATGAGGGTCGAACTTTCCCTTTCGATTCGGCTTGCGTGATGATGATAGTCCCAATTCTTTTTGCAGTTGTATATCGAGAGGCTAGGATCGGTGTCAACCTCGCGGCATGGTCGATCGTGTTGTTTAGTATCATCTTCTGTTGTGTTTTGTTGGAGTCAGTTCGTCCGCTGATTTTCCTGATATTCTATGTTGTTTTGAGTGTGGTGATCATGGCGGACTCATTTCAGCAGTATCTGTTGTTTTTCTGGCTTGGAAGACAACTGAAGAAGACTCTCGAAGCGAATCAAAAGCTCGCCGAGCAGAACAAAGCTTCCGAGATGAGAAATATGATAGCAAATGTGGCTCACGATCTGAAGACGGTAAGTGTTAAACGGAGTATAATTGTTGTCTGTTTGATTAATTTCGAAATGTTTTCACGGATAGCCTCTATCCTCCTTCATGACAGGAGTAGATATCATTGCAGCTGATTTGAGCGAGTTTCAGGCTCGCATCGAGTCTTTTTCAATGTCTGAGAAGAAGGAAGTGAAAGATGAATCCGCTGTCACAGCTGAATACATCTCTACTTTCACTTCAGGCTTGCAGTCTTGCATCTCCAACATCCGCAACACCAACGCCTTCATGCTGATGACGATCAATCGGTGTTTGGACTACACGAAGGCGTCGAACGGTCTGAAGCTGGTGCCGAAGAACGAGACGATCGATCTGGCGGAGACGTTGAAGATGCCTCTGCAGTGCATGACGAACATCCAGCAGAAGATCAAGATCTGTTTGATGCCATATGGAGAGCAAGGGATCTGTTCTCACGTGATCACAGACAAGCAATGGTTGCAAGAGAATGTGTTGTGTTTGTTGTCGAATGCGGTGAAGTACTCGGCAGGGGGAGAGGTGGTTATCAAGGTGTCGAAGACGTCGAGCAATCAAGGGCTATTTGAGTCGAAAGTTCCATATTCGATAGAGGATGAAGTGTTGGCATGCGAGACATCGAAACCCGTGGGAAAGTTAATGAAGTATCAAAGTTACGGCAATCTAATGTCAAGACCGAGAGCACAAGACTTTTTATTTCCCTCCCATGGCTTGAGGGTATTCCCATCAACAACGACTGATCAATGCGAGGAGGATGACTTTCAGTCGAAGACATTGAGACGGCCTAACACATTAACCGATCTGGGCTTGTCTACGAGTGCGCACAGTTCTTATCGAGCATCGGAGGAGCTGATGTTCGAAGTGATTGATACTGGCATCGGCATGTCGGAAGAGGCCATGAAGACGTTGTTCAATCCTTTCAAGCAGACTCAGCGTTTGGCAGGAGGGACGGGGTTGGGGTTGTATTCGTTGGCGAAGAGGATCGAGGCGTTGAAGGGAAAGTATGGAGTACATCAGAGAGAGGATGGGAAGCAAGGTTGTGTGTTTTGGTTTACGGTTCCCTACAAGCCAGATGAGGTCTCAGCCACGATCTCTTGTTCCTTGTATTCCTATCGATTGAACCACGAAGGTGCAATGAGAAACTCGAATCTTTCTAACGGTAGCAGCTCCAACTGCACGGCTGCACATGTTCCGAATAAGCTGACGAATGACGATAATTGCACTTTGTCAGTTTTACTTGCAGAAGATACGCCATCTATCGCGAAGATGACGACGATGATGCTTCGAAGACAGAAGCATCAAACGGAAGTAGCAGAGAACGGCCAAATCGTTTTAGATAAGCTGTATGGTGATGTAGACTGCTCTCGTTGTACTGCTGATGAGCCATCTCGATTGCGAAATGAAAGGAAATATGATGTAGTGTTGATGGATCTGCAGATGCCTGTGATGGATGGTTTAGAGGCAACGAGAAGAATCCGAGCTCATGAGCAAGATATGGCGAGTACAGTGCGCTTAAGTCATTGTCTTGATCTTCATTCTTATCGATCTCCACATCAGATCGTGATTGGGGTATCAGCAAACTCAGACCATGAGACGATGGAAGAGGCATTGAAGGCAGGGATCGATGACTTCTTACCAAAGCCGTTTTCAGTGGATGCATTCCTTGAAGTAGTAAAGAGAATCCAAGGAAGACTCCATAAATAATCGTATCATCTTCATCTTTATTTTATAGTGTTTTATTTGTATTCAACTTTTATACCTTTTTGCCATTCTGCTATATCTCTCACCGATCTTCTTCAAAAGACTTTTTTGAAGACATGTATTTTAGGTTTTCTGCTATTCTTTTTTTTCTCCGACTCATTTCTGTATTTTATCATCATTTGTGAAGTGCACATAGTTTTTATTTCAACTGTTTTCGAATGACCCCGACGTATTCTGTTCATTTTAAAGATAACTTTAATCCTCTTCCAATAAAACCTGTTATCTATGGAAAACCTGCGAGATTTGAAACTTCCTTTGCCTCTCAATTAATTGATTGTTAGTATCGTGTTGGACAGACTGGAAGATGAGTACCAAAGAAGAAGGAGAGGAGATTACGGTGACTTTTAGAAGGTTTATTCAGCAAAATGTTGCACTACCTGTTGCAGCGATGAACGCTCTTGTGACAAAGATCAAGGTAAGATAGAAATATTGTAGACGAATTGTGTGTCACATACCTCATCTTTTTAGACATCAAAATCAACAACTTGGATGGAATTAGAACAAGAATTACGTTCATCCGTCCAACTATTGAAGAATTGTGACCTTGATTATCTCGGTGGTCGAACAAAGATCTCTTTAGGCTCTGGTTGTGATTTATTTATGAAATATGTTACCAGAACATTTAACCTGGAGAATGTTGAATTTAAAGTTTGTAAACAAGAGATTCTACGTCGAGGAGAACGCTTTGCTGGTATGTCACTCGCAGCAAGAGCCCATATTGCTGAAGTTGGTCATTCTTTCATACAAGAGGGAAACACTGTCCTCATACATGGGTTATCTCGTGTCGCAACAGAAATCATATTAAAAGCTGCAGAAATGAACACTTCTTTTAATTTAATTGTAACTGAAGGTCGACCTCATCCAACAAAGTAAGCGAGCACGAAACTTATCGAATAGTTCAGATAATTTACATTTTCCCTCTCTAGCCCAGAACACTTAAAAGCTTTCCAAGATGCTGGTATCCCAACAAGAATAATTACAGATACTGCAGTTGGAGTAGTTATGGAGGAAGTAGATTTAGTGTTAGTTGGAGCTGAAGGAGTGATGGAGAACGGAGGTATCATCAACAAGGTAAATGAGACACAGATATATCTTCACTTCAATCGTCATTCATCCCCTTTAGATTGGAACATATCAAATAGCATTAGTTGCTAATGCAACAAAGAAACCATTCTATGTGGCAGTAGAGTCTTATAAGTTTGCTCGCATGTATCCACTGACACAGAAAGACACCCTACAGAGTGTTCGACATCCACGCACTGTATCGATAGGTGGTAATTCTGGTCGCTTTTCCGCTACTGAAGAAGACGATCATCATATTCCTACGGTTGATTTTACTCCAGCAAAGTTAATAACTTTACTTTTCACTGACTTAGGAGTGTTAACACCCGCTGCAGTCTCTGATGAACTCATCAAACTGTATCAATAACATGTCAATTCTTTCTAATTTAATCTCAAAAAATATTTCCAAGAACAGTTTCAGTATCCAAAATTAACAAAATCAAAGGATTATGATTGTTTTCAAAGGTTTCTTCACGTCAGAGTCATCTTGGTAGGAGTTCGTTCCCCTTAACGCATTGGTAAGACTTCGAAGAAAGGGTTTGCGAGAATATTTAGTCATTTGATTATCAAAGACGAAAATTTCTCAAGTTACCAAGAATGGTGTTTTTAAAGAATGTTGGCAAATTCTGGAAAGTTTGATAAAGACCTCTCCATGAAAATTGGAGAAAAAAAAAGAGTTTCAATTCTATTAAACTGGAATTGTCTTTTACAAAAATTTTGATGATCGCTCGAACAAAAATGAGAAAAATGAGTAATCAAATAACACAAATATAATCAGAAATTGTGCAATTCGAAGAGTGAAGAAAGAAACATGATCAGCAAACACATTTGAAGCAAAGTACCAAAAAGAAAAAGACAAATAATTTGGGATAGCAAAAATCTCTCTTTTATTGCTTATCATGAGAGTAACGGGGTTTCAGGATTTTCTCTTTCCACTTTATAAAATCATCTATTATAGACTCCTCTTACTACACATGTTAATAATAGTAGTAGTTAGCATATTCTTCAAAAAAGAAATAATAAAACTATTTCCTTTCCTTTTACAACCAACTAGAATTCTTCTCATCAGGTGATAGATACATTGGATATTTCTTTCGACGAAAGATTAAATATGCTGTCAAAATTAATGCAATCGCAAAGGCAAGGAATGTATAATATAGTTCTGTTGGAATATATGGTAATTGGAAGTCAAACCAATTATCAACATCCCAATCAGCGAAATCGTTCTTATAATCAGGGACCTACAATTAAATAACTCATCAACACAATCAAGGCAAAGAATAAGAAGAATACTTACAAGGCATGTTGGACCAGTCCAATCAGCTGGACATTTACATTTCCCACTAACACATTTCCCCTGACCACATTTCTGATCATTATGACATTTGCCACCACCATTCAATATAGGTAATAATGGTGTAGCTTGACTACCACCTTTATAACGATATGCATGTGCATTAATAAATCGTTTTGTTGGATATTCTTTTGGATTACAACCAACGGTTTGTTTGGAATCATTTTTCTTATTTTGATAAACACGGACATAATCAATATAAAAATCGGCTGGTAATGATTTACAGAAACCTGGATTCATACCACATTGTCCATTAATATCTTTACAATCATAGAGATTACAACCAGGGGGTGGTGTAGGGAAACCCCATGAAGTGGAGATCGCAGTGTTTAAGATAATATAAGATGGTTCATTCGGGATAATCGCATTTTGTATTTTTAATCCTTCAGCTTCAATACCAAAGCGAAATTTATCATCACTATACCAATGGATATAGCCATTTTCACCAGGTTGCCACTCTAATCTGAAGGTATGATATGTATCCCAATTGTCTTTTGTTAATTGATTCATTGATGATAACGCATCAGCTTGATAGGATTCCTCCTTGGAACGAGCAACTGCAGAGAAAATTATATAAGATAAGAAATGAAAGGAAAGGTTTTACCTGGTTCTTGTGTTTTTGTTGGTGCAAGGTAAGTTCCATAGAAAAAAGGGTTAATAGAAGTATTATCTCCATAACTTAGATTCTTGTACCATGTAAAACCCCATTCTGGCAAGGTTCCAGAGAAAGGACGGTGTTTGGAGGTGGGAATCCCTGGTGCCATCTGTTTATGTTAATGATATAAGGGAGAGGTAGAAGAAGCACCGTCACATTACCTGAAGTGTCATTGACGCGTACGGTCTTGTGACATGCTTTCTAACAATAGGTAAGGGGGTAGTTGGTCCGCTCATTACTTCAACAACATCAATTTCCGTTGCGCCTCTTCCCTTACCAGCGACAAGGTTGTAGTGACTGGTGATGTCACAGCCTGATATCTCTTGTGCATGCTGTAAATCCCGATCACATCTCTCATAACTCCATGGCCACATTAAATTCGTAGATGCTTCAAAGGTTGCACGTCCTAAATTCCCTAATAACCAAACAGCAGGCCAAAGACCACCAACATCCCATTTCCCAGGAAACTTCACTGAAACTTCGAAGATTCCTCCAGTAAAACAAAATTTATTCCATGATTGTACCATTCCTGATCGAAAATGACGGGTCATGGTATCATATTTCTTCAGGTAAGGATTCCATCCTCGCCACTTCGTATCTTCTGTCGTTGTGCTGATGACGAGAGAACCATTCTCTGTCTTTATGTAGGAACTATTGTAATATTGCAAGGATTTTCTTCCTTGAGAAGTTTGATCATCATCAGAACGATCAATTCCTGTCCACATCGGATCATAACCATCATGAAACTTTCTTCCATCTTTATTAAATTCGTCAGACATTACCAGCTCATATTCAGGATTGACTTTATCTGTAAAACTAAGAATTTTCCTTTTATCTTGAGGGGTATCTGGATCTACCCATCCAGAAAATCCATTTGCAAAGTAAATCAAAGCGAGAAAGAGAGAGATTCTTGCTAACTTCATCATCATCCCCTTTTTCCTCGATTCGAAGCAATATTTTAAAAAGGCGTTATAGTAATGACTTTTTCTTTTCTAGACTTTCTTGAAGAAAGGGTTTTCTTGTCGACTCAACGGCCCCAATAAATCCGTTGCGGAATGTTCATGAAAGATATTATTAAAAATGAATCAAGTTGGGATTGTTCCACTTATTCTTTTACTATGGTTTCTTCTCAAAAGAG
>VFQN01005718.1_pt1 | contig 14932 bp, 21 predicted proteins | sample 3512371 | NCBI WGS metagenome assembly VFQN01 (sample SAMN10412370, study PRJNA504923) | tailings metagenome | isolation source: Replicate 2 from Balatoc abandoned mine | place: Philippines: Itogon, Benguet | collected 2017-08-28
CTTGACGTCCATGCCCAGGACGATGGTGAAGCCTGAGATCCCGGCGGCGATGGTGCGTGAAGCCCTATGGCACTCCCCGGGTTCGTTACCTGGACGAACCCGCCTAACCCCCTTACTTATCGGCCAACGAGACAGGCGCCAAACAGCACCGACGGGGCTGGTTACTGCAACGATCTGGCAGTAGTGACGCTGCTTCTAGACCAGTACTATTGAATGCGGAGGCTGGGGCAGACCTGGGCAACCAGCTGGGGAATTGAGGAAAGGGTCATGAGGACGTGCACCTGATGCTGCCTTTCCTGCCTCAGGTGTAACGAGAACAAGAGGACCACCAAGATGTACCTCCAGCAGTGCCAGCAGCAGCCCCCACCTGTACCATTGACAGCAGCCCCTCAGCAGTCCCCCCAAAACCCAGGCTGGGAAAACTTAGCCTTGGTGTGGGCTTTCCTTGCCAGAGGTGCAATGTGAACAGAAGCACCACCAAGGGGTATATATCCCCAGCAGTTCCAGCAGCGGTGCCAGCAGCAGCACCCACCTCGGAGTCTATCCGTTGCAGCAGGCGAAGGTAGGGCGCCGGGTCGATGCTGTCTTGCTGCTGGGGCTGCGGCTGGGTCCCTCCTGTTGCTCCTGCGGGCCTGCTGTGCGGGAGTATGGCAAGGGGGCGGTGACACAACACGACACTGTTTGGTCGATGCTGTCCAAGCAAACCATAAAGCCTCGGTGTCCCACATACACAGGGCTGTGCCATAACACTCCGGCTGGCTTCCGATGCCATGGAGAGCCCCCCCTCCGTTCCTGACCCCCAGAGCTTCAAAGCTGTCTCTCCCTTGCGCCCACCCACCCACCCACCTGCCGCCCGGCCCTGTGCCTCCGCCTCCTGGCCGCCCTTTGTCCCCCCACCTCGCGTTACTTCTTTCTTGTTCCGCCGCCCCCACCTTGCGCCCCCTGCCGTCGCCGTCCTTCCAGAGACCCCCCTTTGCAACAACTGCACCCACCGTTCGCACGCACGCACCCACCCACGCATACATGCTACCACACTGTCCTAATATGGTACCAGCTAACCCACATCACCTCAACGTTGCGCACCCACCCACCTGCTGCCCCCTCCAGGCCGACCACGATCCCCGTCCCTGCGCCCCAGCCAGGTCCCTGTCGCCATCCTTTTGACACCAGCCCCGCCCGTTTTTCAACGAACTGCACCCACCGTTCGCACGCACGCACCCACCTGCTGCCCCCTGGCCGACCACGAGCCCCGTCCCTGCGCCCCCTGCCGTCGCCGTCCTTTCCGCCCTCCGCCTCTGGAGGCACGTACACCAGCTGGATGGGGTACAGCCGCCCGGGGATCTGTACAAAGGAAGCATACAGACATGTTGGAAGGGTACAAAGGCAGGAAGCAAACGGGATGCAGCCAACGGTCAGCATGAGCAAAGGACAAGAGCACAGGGCGCAAGGGGGGGGGGGGGCGTGTATACTGGCCAGTCTAAACGATATGGGGGGGGGGCATGTATGTAAGAAGTACAGGTGTTTGATGTTGTGTGGTGACATGTACACCGGCTGGATGGGATGCAGCCACCCGGGCACGCGCGCGGGCATAGGGTAGCACGATTGTTACTATAGCAAATCAGCAGTGTAAAGTCGTTGTAACGTGATGCTACACGGAACCCACCTGGATGATGGGCACGCCTCCAAAGTAGTCTGCGAAGGCCTGGCAGTTGATGGTTGCGCTCATGAGCACCAGCCGCAGCTCGGGCCGCTGCAGCAGCAGCGCGCGCAGCAGCGCCAGCAGGAAGTCGGTGGTCAGGTGCCGCTCGTGCACCTGTGTGTAAAGTGTGGGTTAGCAGAGGGCGTGAGCAGCAGCGCCAGCAGGAAGTCGGTGGTCAGGTGCCGCTCGTGCACCTGTGTGTTAGGTGTGGGTTAGCGTGGGGGTAAGGGGGCGGTGTGTTGGCATGAGCGCGCGCAGCAGCGCCAGCAGAAAGTCGGTGATCAGGTGCCGCTCGTGCACCTGTGTGTTAGGTGTGGGTTAGCGAGAGGGCGCGTGGATTAGCGATAGCAGCAGCAGCACGCGCAGCAGCGCCAGCAGGAAGTCCGTGCTCAGGTGCCGCTGGTGCACCTGTGTATTACAGCAAGTGTGGGGTAGCGGGAGGGTAAGGGGGATGAGTGTGTTAGCATGGGTGAGAGCAGCAGCGCCAGCAGGAAGTCCGTGGTCAGGTGCCGCTCGTGCACCTGCGCATTAGGTGTGGGTTAGCACGCAGGGGGCGCGTGGGGTAGCACGAGCATGAGCAGCGGCAGCTGCCAGCATCAGCTTATGGCTACCACGTGGGCTCCGTGGCATCCCGTACAGCTACCATGTGGGTTCCGTACGTACAACAATATAATTACGTAAAAGCAAAAATATATGCCACGTACAGCTGGACAGAGCAATGGCCTGGGCCGCCCACGACCCGGCCCTTACGAGGCTGGTGCATTCGCACCAACCTTCGATGTACGTGCTGATGGATTCGATTTGGCCTCGTATCACCACCTTAAGGGCCAGCCAAGGGCCCGGGAACCCCTGAGGAGGTGTGGGCGCGCTGCTGAAGCACGCCTCGTGCGGCTGGATCTGTTTTTTATACACACGCGCCACGTGGCCCAGAGATGCCGTACCTCGTCCAGCACGACACAGTCGTACGCCGCCAGGGTGGGGTCTCCCACCAGCTCCCTCAGCAGGATGCCCTCGGTGCAGAACACGATGCGGCTGGAGGCTGGAGAGGGGAGGGAGAAAAGATGGGAATGGGTCAAGTCCTGTTCGTTTTGCATTAAAGAAGTAAGAAGAAGAAAGCGTGAACGCACTGTTGTATCAAGGCAGTGCTGACGCGCGCCCTTCCCTAATGGACACGATGCGGCTGCAGGGCTGGGGGAGCAAGAGGGGGAAGCGGAGTCACTGGAAATAAAGAGGCACCCAAACGTCTACGATGGTCGGCGAGTTCCGGCAGCGTTCCAAAGGGAGAGCACGGTGCACGATATGGCTGGAGACTGGTGCAACCGGGAGTTGGCTGGGTAGGTGGGGTGGGGTGGGGTTTCATCACCCCTCGGCCCGTGCTCATGCACACTCACGCTGACGCTGCTGCTGAAGCGCACCTCGAATGCCACGCTGCTGCCTCCACCGTCGCCACACCCACACGCCCCGCTAACACACACTCCGTCCCTACCCATGCTAATGCACACCCCGTTAATACACACTCACCGATGACGCTGCTGCTGAAGCGCACTTTAAAGGCCACGCTGCTGCCGTGCGCATCGCACGCCTCCACCGCCACGCGGCGGGCCAGGGACACGGCGCTGATGCGGCGCGGCTGCGTCACGGCGATGCGCCGCCAGCCGGCAGCCGCCAGGAACTGCGGGATCTGCGTGCTCTTGCCGCAGCCTGCAGGCGGGGGCAGCGGTACGTAGGCAGTGCGTCAGCTTCCGGGTGCACGGAGGGTGTAAGGAACGCCCGGAAGGGAAAGATAGCGATGCGCCGCCAGCCTGCGTGGCGGTTGGAAGCAGCGAGGTACGGTGTGCTCCTGCATTCTGGTGCCTGCCCCAGCCTGCCTACGTTTATTGGACTGGAGCGGGTGCGGGGTGCATTGAGCACATCCTCGCCACGCCACGTGGGATAGGTGCCCGTCTGCCCCGCGCCCCGCCTTCACCCCCCCTGCAGCACAGCCCATCAAATGCCCGTGCCCATGGCCCATGGCCCTACCGGGGGTACTCGGGGTATCACCACCGCCTGCGCCCCATGCAACGCGCCTACGATAGCAGGTGCGCGACACCCACCAACCCCCCAACTGACAACCGCCACTTTAACCCACCTGTCTCCCCCGCCACCACCGCCCGCTTGCACCCTTGTTGTAAAGCCTCCACGATGGGACTCTAGCACAAGCCAAGCATCAAACCCCAACCACCAACTGCCTCACTAAGGATTCCAACCCACCTGTATTCCCGGCCGCCACCACCGCCTGCGCCCCTCGTAGCGCCTCCACGCTGGGACCCCGACACACCCCAATCCCCAACTGACAACTATCACGTTACCCCACCTGTGTCTCCCGCCACCACCACCGCCTGCGCCCCTCGTAGCGCCTCGACAATGGGTCCACGGAAGGCGGCGGCCGGCAGTGCGGCGCGGTCAGCCTGCAGCCGCCGCAGCCGCGTCACCTGGCGGGCGACAAGGGGAGTAAACGCACAGGTGGCAAGGGGCCCTTGGGGGTTGATTCCATGGCACCTTTCAGGAGACGCTTTCGGTCAAGTAGCACAGCCGCCTGGGTCTACACCCGACGCGGTCCAGCTGGCCCGGCCCAGCCACCGCGCGTCACGTCATGCAACATGCTTAGGTGCAGTACCTCTGACCGCCCTTTCCGCACAACACAACCCCGCGCACCTGCCTCCGCTGGCCGCGCGCCTGCCCCAGCCCAACACACGCTTCCCAGCAGGAACCCCCGTCACAGCGCTGCCGCCTGCTAGGGACGAGGCTTCTCCGGCTGGGACTGTGCCAGCACCTGCAGCCCGAACTGCGCAACTCACTCGCCCATGGCAGGCCCCCCGCGCGGTCCCGCCGGCCCCGGCCCAGCCCCAGCCCTTCACGCCAACGTCCCTCACCCCACCTGGTCAGCTGGGCACGACCCGGCATGCCCCCACCCCCCTGCTTGCCACATGCCGCTTCTAGCGGTTACCCCCAGCGCACCCACACAACTCGGAAGGCTTTAAGCCGTTCGCCTATTTGCTCGCCTACCGCTAACCTTGCCCTTCGCGAGCTGGCCGTTTCCGGTTCAGTTACCTTGCCACTCCGCGGTTAACATCCCCACCCCTCCGCCCCTCTCCCCAGCGCACCTGCCTCCGCTGGTGGAAGTCCTCAAAAAAGGGAAGCAGCGCCCGGTACTCCTCAACCACCTGCCGTACAGCCATGACAGGCCAGTGTCGTACTGTGTCGTACAATGTTCAAGGGCAGTACAGCAAAGCCGAGCGCAGAGGCCCCGGAATTCCTAGCAAGCCCGCAGCGTGCAGGGCACTTCGTGTCTCTCCAGTATGCAGCCTAATGCGCTACCTAGGAAGGCTCTTGCGGCCGGCCCCAAGGGTAATACTCGACTGGCATCCACTGAGGTGGCAAGAACCGTGGCTGTTAAGCACCTTTCGAGCACTACATTGCCCCACCTTGTCCTCAGCTCACCTTTGTTGCCGCCTCTACAACCTCCGGCGTCACGGCTCCGCCAGCCTGCGGTCCCCTGCTGCCGCCGCCCCGGTCCCTCTCCCGATCCCCGTCCCTATCTCTGTCCCGGTCTCTGCCCCTGTCTTTGTCCCTGTCCCGCCCACTCCGCCCCGCCCCCACAGCGTCTAGCTCCGCCACTCTCTGCGCCATGCGGCGGGCGATGGCCCGTACGGCAACTCCCAACCGCTCCGGGGGTGCCACGTGTGTGGCGCTGACACGGAACCGCGGGTCATAGGTCGAGGGAAGGCCCAACCGTTCGGCAGCCGAGGGGTCCGGGGCGCCCTGAGCTGACGCTGCCTCAGTCCTGCTGGCGTGAACAAGGATGTGGGTTAGCTGGTGCTCATGGCCAGCGTTTGGGGTGGCCGGTCAGTTTCGGAGGTCGGGAAGGTTGGGGTGTGGCAGGCAGGAAGCAAGGGGTGGGTACAAGCGAGATACAGCCCACCTGCTGCTCCGGACGCGGTGCAGCTTCGCGACAAAGGCCAGGCATTCCGCGTGCTCGGGTGTGCCGGCTGGGAAAGGGTCGTCTCGGGCGTGGAAGGCTGCGTCTAGCTCCGGCTGGTACAGCGCAAACTCCGGCGTGTCGGTGCTGCTGCCGCTCCGGTCGGGGCCGGAGCCGGCGCGCCTGGGCGGGCCCCCGCTAAACATGCTTACTGCTCAGTACTACTGGTACATTTACGTTTTACTGTAGTGGAACATTTTGTCGCGGCCACTTCCCGCCACCCGACACACGACAGGTGGTCCCTATCCTGAGCCTTCTGTATCCTATACACCAGTATCGGTAATGTGTTGCCAATTTTGAAGGGGAAGCTCTTCGCTCTTCGGGCGACAACGACCTTAACGACGTGTACGGGGGGATCTCTCTCCTTTAAATCGCTTCGTTTCGCTTGTGTCGGTGTTCAGCGTGTTGCATACCAACCTGTCTCCGCTGCTCCATTACAAAAAACCTATCGCAATGGCCACCGCTATGCGCTGCTCTGTTGCCTCTCGCGCGGTAAGCGTGCCGCAGCGCGAAGCAGCCGACTATTTTAGAGCTTTCTGCTTCGTGCTGGGAACTGAGGAGATGCTGGTTGCTTGGATACCTGCAGGCCGTGCGCCCCGCTCGCGCTGCCGTCGTCGTGCGCGCTAGCTCTGAGACCCCTCGCCGCGCTATGCTGGGTCTGCTGGCCGGTGGTGAGTGGCGTGAAGCTATGCGCGGGCTGCGGGGATCCACAACACAAACACTGGCAGCGTGCTCGAAAGGGTAACGCCTCTGCATGCTGCCAGCGACGGGTCTGCCATTCGCGGCATGACGCCTCCAGTGACACAGTGATAATGCACTTTATACACCAGCACGAAAGGATCTGGCGCGTCTTGCGCTCGTGCGACCGACTTACGCCCTGCAAGCTGACACGTCGTCGCGGCTTGTCGAAATGTCCGTATCCCTACGCCCGCAACACTCAACTGTGAGACATCTTAGTTGCAAAACAGAGCGGCTCTCATCCATGCAGTGGACGCCTCATGCGCCTTTGCCCCGTTCCCATGCTCGATGCCTCCCTCCGCAGCCGTGGCCGGTGCCCTGCTGATGCCCCAGGAGGCCTCCGCCATTAAGATCGCCTCCCAGGAGTTCACTGGCGGCATGGTGCGCGGCGGCGGTGCGTCGCCCAAGTCCCCCACCACTGCCTCGATGGAGAGCTACTCGATGGAGGGCACCAAGAAGCAGGGCACCCCCCTGAAGAAGAAGAAGAAGCTGCTGGTAGGTGGTGAACGTGATGCCGTAGTTTCCACGGCAACGGTTTGCACAGGCGCAGTAGCACGCGGAATGATGAAGATGGTGTCGCAAAGCTTGTTGTGTGGTGCGCTTGTGCGCGGGGACTGCTGCTATTGCGTTCTCGCCTGTTGCACGTTGCCTTCTGTCGCGCTTTTCACTCACAGTAGCCCTCGAACCTGCACAACTGCTTACGCCTACGCGAAGTCCAGACCTGGTCGGCTGGTCGTGCGTGCATGGGCGGTGAGGTTGACATGCTGCTAACTCTTATGTGCGACTCTGCCACGACCCCCGTGCAGGCCAACGCCCGCGCCAACGCTGAGAAGGTCGCTGCCTCCTCGTAAGCAGTTCCCTGGAGGAGGGCTGTCTCGTGACGTCCGCATAGCTTGTCTCCAGACAGCTTCGGGCTTCGAGTTGCCATGGCGGGTGGAGGCGGAAGTGCACAGGGTTTTCGTGACTTGGGTCTCGAGACGGAGGGGTTGATGTTGAGGGGTCGCAGCGCTTTGCATGTGTGCGCATGGTGTGGGCTGACATAGTGCCGTTTGGAACCGTTTGTGGCCGGTAGCCAAGGGCACAGGCTCGTGCCGCCTAATGCAATCTTGTGGCTTGGGTGTGTGATAGGGAGGCTTGGGATTCAGGAGGATTAGCCACCAAACCAGAGAAGAGTATTCTAGCCTGTGCGCTATGCAGCGTGCGTGGTCGTTTTCTTTCCCGTTCGGGTTGCCGTCTCGTGGGCATCTGTGCAGCGCCTGCTTCGGTTTGGGTGCTCTTGATCGCTCTATGCTGGCGCGCCTGTTACTGGCCGTGTAAGAAGTTGCCTGGGGTGCCGGATGTGCGCTCTGCCCTACGCTCAGCGCCGCTGCATGCCGCTTTTTGGTGTCTCGGCAATGCAGCATGCATCTTGCATTCGGGCATGTACCATACTTGTGTAAAAGACATTTGCGTTTGCTTGCGGAAAGACCGAGCCAAGCGCCCCTGCAAAACGTGCACGCCCATGGCCTCGCCCGGCACGCCGGCAGTACGGCACGGCACAAAACTAAGAGGGAGGGACGCTTGTGAAGGACATGCAGTCTGCGGCGCTCAACGCATTGCAAGGCGCATCGGACGGCAGAAAGCAAGTCAGTCCAGGACCCATCAGCTTTGATGCATGCTGTTAGTTATCTCACCCAGCCAGGCACCTTGTCCGTCGTGTGCCCACCAGGAGACACCCCTTGATGCACGCCCCGTGCCTAGCACTTACGTCTAACACGTGCGTAGTGGCGCAGGGTTGAGCTTTGTGACTGTGCACAGGTGCCACTGCATCCTGCCGCACAGGTGCCTCTGGCACGGAGTGGCAGACCGCCTTGGCCCTCAGTCGAGACGACCGCAGCTGCCTCGAGCTGCTTGTCGAGTGATCGTTCCAGTCTTTCGGGCACACAGTGTATTTCGGTGCTACAGCTTGCTCGTCTTAAATGCTTCCGTTAACTTATGCATAGCAGACCTTAGTCCTGCCTGCGCTCTTGTCTGACGTCGAGCCAAAATGAACCCTTTCCGCTTGTGCGGTGATGTGATACACTTAGTATCCTTCTTTGTCATCCTCAGAAAGATATACGGCAGCAAAGCGGACTCGTGTAGAGGTGCGAGCCCCGCAGTAGCCGGGGGCGTCCCCTCTCGCTGAACGTCGACACAACGACACATGCTCTAAACTCTGTATAAAACACAAACATGCAACCATATTTTCCAGGAGTATCGCTCAAGACGCAGGAGCTCTATGCAGTGGTGTTCGTGTGTCGGTACCTGGACCTTTTCTTCAACTTCATTTCCCTGTGAGTCGGCGTTGCGTCACCCACGGCAGTTCCAGGACCAATGGGTTGTCCGCACCTTGAGATGCACACCCTGCTGTGTGGCTGCGTGGGTGATCGAACAGGCGGTGGGATGCTTTAGCGTCTGGGCTCTGGGGCCACCGTCCGACCGCATGCGTGTCAGTCAGGCATGTGGCACCGGCGGGTGGTGGCATGGCACGTACCGTACCGTTGGCGTGCCGGGTGACGTTATTACAAGGCATCCGCCGCAGCCTGCCATGTCATCCGCTTGGAGCCCTACCTTTGCGCAGTAACGGGAAACTTGGGCCCATGTCTAACGACTAGCTGCACATGCGCCCTTCGTGGGTCCCCTCTCCTCTCCTGTTAGGCTGCAGCCATGCGCCGCGTTACTAGGTTCGTGCACAAAGCGAGCTTCCCAAACGCATCGGTGCTGCTGCAGTGTCGTTGACATCGTTGCCCCCACCCAGCTGCACGTACTGGTGTCGGCTGCACGCCAGAGGACCCACCTCTGTTCCCTTGCCCATTGCCCCCTACCCCCACCAACCACCACAGCTACAACACCCTCTTCAAGGTGCTGTACATCTCGTTGACGGTTGGCGCCATCATGGGCGTACGGCTGCTGGGTACTGCAACGGGGTACGAGCCGCAGTACGACAGGTTCGGCCACCTGCTGCTGTGCGTGCCGTGCGCGGCGCTGGCCTACGTGTGCAACGCCTACCCCAGCTCATGGATTGAGGTGAGGGCACAGTCAAAATCAGATAAAAATAGAAAATATTTATGTTCAATATTGAACTCATATAATTAACTAATGCAACGCCTACCCCGGCTCATGGATTGAGGTGAGGGCACGGGCAAACTTTCTGGCAACAAGGTTTACCAAGAGCATTCCGCCCAGGAACCAGCGCCGCCACCCTGGCATGGTGGATGGTGGATAAGGACGAAGAGTGCCATAGGCATTTCAACCCGGCTAAACACAAAGCCGTGAAGTTGTCGAGTGGAACTTGGTCTTGGTCGCTTTAGGCATGCGGAACCCGTCCGTGTGAAATGCCTACATGAGCTCATGGATGGAGTTGAGGACACGGTGGTGGTGGAGGGAAGTCGCGGACAATGCAATGGGTGTGGGAGGCCTGCAGTGACGCGGAAGTGCCACGTGGCAGGTGGGGCCCAAATGCGTGCGCAAGTGGCGCAGCGGACATGGCGGGGTCTGGGACTGAGGCCTGTTACGGGGCGACAAACAGCATACCACGTGGCTATAGTTAACGACAAAGACACAGGGTAGCTAAGTATAAATATCGGCATGCTACTGGCACATGTGTCAGTACCGCTGGCGTGCCATGCTGCATGGGTGCCACGGCATGACCCCGTACCTGCAGCACCCCTTCTTGCCAGCACCGGTAGGGCCAACGTTGTTGGACACGCCGCATACTATCCTCAACTCCTCGCCCCATCCGGTCACCAGCCCTTGCTGATCTTGTTCCTGCTTACCACTTCCACTCTGAGGATACGTGCACGACCCACGACGCTCCGCCCTCACCTCACCCTTACGAACAACCCATAGCTATCATACACACGCCCCACCTGCCCTGCCCCCCAAACGGTTTCTCCCCGACAGTGCCTGCGGACCCATACAAGACGCGCCGCCCTCAGCTAGTTCCCTTTCACAAAGCACATAACATATGCCACTGCTGCCCTACCCCCAAACAGTTCCTGTGGACCTTCTCCATCCTGCTGGAGCCTGTGGCCGCCCTGTCGCGGCTGGCTCCCTGGCGCACAACCAAGTCGTTGTCATTAATGCATCACACCTCCCTGCCGCCCTGGCCCCAACCGTTCCTGCGGACGCATACAAGGCGTCCCGCCCAGAGCTGGTTCCCTTGCGCATAACACATAACGCATGCCACTGCTGCCCTGCCCCCCAAACAGTTCCTGTGGACCTTCTCCATCCTCCTAGAGCCCGTGGCCGCCCTGCCGCAGTTGGTGCTGCTGCAGCAGCGACAGGACGCAGGGCTGGGGTTGGACGGCAGTGTGTTAACGTACCTGGGCATGCTGTGGTGAGTAGTGGCAGGGGGCAAGGCGGAATGGGGAATGTGGCACGTGTGCCTGGCACGTGTCGGTGTGGGGGGCTGGGGATCGGGGCTGGACGGCAGCGTGTTAACGTACCTGGGCTTGCTGTGATGGGTGGCGGGCGCACTTGACGCGTGTGTCGTATGGCACGTGTGTCTGGCACGTGTCCGTGTGGGTACGCGTAAAACGTGTCTGTGTGGGGGAGTGGGCTTGGGACTGGACGGCAGCGTGTTAACGTACCTGGGCTTGCTGCACACGAGCCGTGCGGTTGCAGGCGTGTTCGCTGTGTACAGTAACGAAGACGCAGCGTGGACCCACATCCACTGTGAGTTACGTGTCATGTCAGTTGACCCCTCCGCCATGAGTAACATAACAGCCACCCCCTGCCGTGACGCGCACGGCCCGGCGAATGCACCCTGCTTCCACTTTCTACCGTACGCTGCGCCTGCGCACATCCTTTTCCGGTCTGTTGCTCTTCGTCCTTCCAGGATGTTACTGTTCTTTTGCTGTTTTCCTTCTGCCGTACGCAGCGCCTACAAATTCTTCTACATCCTCAACTGGGTGTACCGCTTCCTCACCGAGTTCTGGTACCGGCAGGACCTTGGTGAGCCGGGGGCGTGGCGTGTAGTAGGATGCGGTGCAGGGGTAGCATGGTGCGTGAAGCCTATTATCAGCTGCGTGTGCATGTTCCTCGTCTCAGTAAGGTGTGCGGGATGTGCGCCCCTGCAAGGCACGGGATGCGAGGTTGCCTTCTGTCACCAGCTCTGTCCATGCGGTTACGACAGCCCATAGCGGAATGCAACAAAGTCCAGCACGCTGGGGCAACGCATAGTACCATACCTAACTACTCAACAAGCGGCACGGCACGTGTGGCCCCGGCGACACGCTTTGGTGGTGGTCACCCCTGCTCGCCCCCGCTGCGCCGTTTGCGCCCAGCCGTAGCAGTGTGGGCCTGCGCATGGGGCACGTTCTCGGACATGCATGGATTGGTGCATGTTCCTACATAATCCTGCTAACATAAGTATCATGTGCTAAAGCTCCTACTGCATGCTCCGCTGTGCTGTTTGCTTCCATTGCAGTGTGGGCCTGCGGCGTGGCGCACGTGCTCATCTACGTGCCCTTCTTCCTACGCTACTACCGCAAGAGCCGGGGCGGCGCAGCAGCAGCAGCAGCAGCACAGCAAGGGGCCGGGTCTGCAACAGAATCAGCCGCAGCAGGAAGCGTCACGGTTCCTTTGCTGGACCCAACCAGCAGCATACCGATATTGCTAGCAGGAGAGCGCCATGCGGCCTGGTCCGAAACGGTGGGGCTGTCAGCACCGGGAGCGGCGGGAGCTGGGGGTGTGGGTAAGCAGCAGCAGCAGGTGTGGGTTAGGGAGCAGGAGCTGCTGCAGGAACTGCGGCAGAGCCTGCCGGCCGTGTGGCTGCTGCCGGTGCGGTCGGGGCCGCGGGGGCCGCCGCCGCTGCAGCCGCTGCCGTGCCCGCCGCTGGGCAACCCGTAGAGGGTAACGGTAGTGTGTCGTTGCATTTTCGGCACAGGTCACTGTTAACTGAACACTGTGTTAGGTGTTTTGTTGTTGTTGGTTTGTTGTGTTGTGCATTGGAGCTGCAACGGGCCTTGCTCGGCACTTGGCCTTCCCTCCGTAGCGTGCAAGGCAACGGCTGCTGGCACCTCGGCTGCGCAAGCAAGACGCACCAAGCGAATGCATGCTGCATGCTGCAATGCCCGCGCTGGGCCATGCGTAGCTGTGACTGGGGAGTAAGGGAACGGTGCATCAGACTACTGTCCTCTGCACACCGAATGCAGGTATTAGTTGTTGGTGTGTCGCAATGAGGACCGGAGCTGTCCGCCGCTGGGGAACCCGCAGAGCGGAGCGGGGCAGCAGCGCGCCAGTGCTGTCTGGCACTGCTGGACCTGTGTGCGCTGTATAACAGGTGTAGATGTAATCTTGTCGGTTTGTTGTGTTGTGGTTTGCGCCAGGGAGAGGCCTTGATTGGCACCTCAACTTGCATAGCGCCCAATTGCACAGGTGGTTGGCCACACAGCCACGTAGGAATACGCACCACGTGGCTGTGTGTCGCCGGACATGCCACTTGCTTCGGCCTCTACTATTTCCTGCTTGTTAATATGCTACTGTGTCCCCGCAACTGCATCGCTACGTACCACGTGGCTGCATGCTGCAATGCCCACTCGCTGGGCAGTGGATACCGTAACAGGACAGGAGAGTGCTGTACTGCTGTTTTCGGCACTGCACTGCCTTGCATCGTAAAGCCCCGGTGCGCCGTTTCGCTGTAGTGCTTCGTAGGTGGGTGGTGGTGTTGGTTTGCTGCGGTGTGGGCCAGTGTGGTGAGGGGGCCTGGCCTCTATCTGGAGACGGAGCCTGTCGATAGCTCCACTGCACAGGGGCGGTCAAGCAACGCCCAACTGGCTTCGGCCACAAGGGGGCGTTTCAAAGGGGGCGGTCTGTGCCTTGCTATTCAGCGCGGTGGGCCAGGGGTCGGAGCATAGCACTCGCGGAGGCCAAAGGACGTTAAGAGACCCAGTGCTTCAGTTGCAGCGCAGGAACTGAGGTTGCACGGCTGCCAGCTTCAGCCTTCAGGTCACCCCACCCCTGACTGCCCAATGTAACCCAAGGGGGGAAGGGGACCAAACCTGTAAATCCATACATACGGAAACCCAACAATACCCGTGAGTGCGTACTTATTTGTTTTTTGCCATTTCACGCGTCTGGCGCACGGGTTTCTCAGAACATTGAAGCCTTGCTTGCTTGTGGGACGATGCGGCCAGGCCCCAACATGGCTGTACCGGTGTGCAACCGAGGTCTCTTGTTATGGGCTAGTCGCCTCTGCGCCGGCCTGACCAGCGGCCTAAGGAAAGTAATCTACAAGCTACAACAGCCAACCTACAACAGCTCCCGCAACCTGCAGAACGAGTACGCCACAGCTGGCAGGGCAAAGCGCCCCGCCCCGGGCCAGTCCCGCCCTTCCGGTTCGAAGCGAGTGCGATTTCAAATTGGCATTCAGTTTACATAGGACGCCAGTCGATTTTTGGCATGCACCCAGATGCGCCCTAAGGTCCGTCATAACCACAAGAGAACCAGCACGAACCCAAAATTTATCGTGAGCGCAGCACCAGGCTGCGTTAGGGCAAGTTCGACATCATGCTGGACAACGTGTCCGCCATGTCGACATTCCCACACAGCGCATCCTGGCGCGTCAAACCAGATACCCACACCCCTGCACCGCACTGCTGCGTATCAACAGGACATGGTCCAAGGTGACTCGGCCCTTGCAGCATATGTGGCCTGACATATTGCAACGGGCAAACGTAGTGCAGCCGCGGCCCTTGACACGCCAAGCTCCTGGTGCATTGCATCCACCACCAGCAGCAGCACCAGCACCACCACCACCACCCTGCCACTCGCTGTCAGGCACACCGTACAGACACTACTGAAGATGCCCCGTAAGCCGTCTTGAACACCATGCCATCTGATGCTGCCATTGTGGCCCCCACACGTGTGGTCTGCTGCCGTTGCAGCCCCCTACACGAAATGGCGCCACCCACCACCCTCCACTGAGCCACAAAACATCACCCCTGCCCACACTACAGCTACTGGTACATTGTGCAACCACCCTGCCCTGCTACACGTGCCTTACCGTATTTCAATCCAGGTTATGCGCTGCGAGTCCTGCGCGCCACCAAACCGTCCCTGCCCACAAGTGATACAACTGTAACGGGCATGCTAAGAGAATTTTCTAGCCGATCTGCAATAGACTGCGCATCATACACGAAGAGCGCATGAACAACGGCCCGTATGCAACAACAATGCGCATGATACACCAAGAGCGCATGAACAACGGCCCGTATGCAGCAAGGCTGCGCATGACTCAGACGAACGCACGAGCCGCCACTGACAGCAGTGCACTGGAAGCGAGTCAACAGCGTACACTACAGTACAGCTACTGTACTGCACACACCTGCCGCACCAGCGTTTGCAACTCTGCGCCTAGGGCCCCTCACCACTTGCCTGCTCGCCCTCTGCCGCTGCCCCACCGCCCCCACTCCCCTCCCCCTCCAGCTGCTCCTTAAGCCACGCCTCCACCGCCT
>VFQN01005719.1_pt1 | contig 14926 bp, 21 predicted proteins | sample 3512371 | NCBI WGS metagenome assembly VFQN01 (sample SAMN10412370, study PRJNA504923) | tailings metagenome | isolation source: Replicate 2 from Balatoc abandoned mine | place: Philippines: Itogon, Benguet | collected 2017-08-28
GCCTAGGACTGGACCATGCTGCAGAAAGCTTCTCACGAAAAGCCGTGCAAATATGAGCCAACGGAAGAGCCGTAGCCCCTCTCCAAGTAGCCAGGGAAGCTCGACCCGCAAGCCATGATGCGGGTCGTCGTCCTCGAGCTTTGTACTGCCCGCCATTCCACCCCAACCTGCTTATGCACGCCACCACTTTCTGTAGCCCACACAGCCCTAATTACCGGTACGCGCCTGCCGCCGACGTGCTTGTACACGCCCCCAGGCCTGGACCCCATGGTCCGCCGCATGCTGTCGGAGATGACGCTGCTGTCGCTGGACGCCGACGAGGACGTGGCCTACAACGGCACCCGCTACAGCTTCATGTACTACGTGGGCACCAGGGACCTGTACGAGGGGCTGCAGGCGGGCGCGCAGCTGTTCGTCAACTACTCCATCGGCAGATACGACCAGGTCACGCTGCTGCACACGGTGCGTAACGCGCCACCTACTTGCCCCGCCTTGCCACACCCTGCCTCCTAATCCTATCTGCCAGTAGATGTCTCAGGCTCATATTGCCTGCATGCCGCACTGCATCCGCTACACGGTGTGTGACGTGCGCGGCAAGTGTAGGGTAACACGGTGGGAAGCTCAAGAGGGATGGCGCACCGGGCAGGGCGATCGGGCATGTTTGTGAGGTTGTTGGCAGCAGGCGAGCATACCGGTACCCTGCATGTGCTTTTCGGTGGGTAAGCCTCGTTCCCTGGCGTTGCTTCCATACGCAAGCTTTCGCATCCCTGCCTCCGGAACCCTAACATGTTTATCCCTTCCCTGCCGTTGCTGCCACAGATCCTGCTCATCCTCACCATCGCCTGCATTCTTCTCTTCCTGTTCTTCGTGCTGTGGCCGCACCTGGCGCGGCTCAAGGGGGACGCCGGCCGCCAGTCGGCGCTGCTCAGCCACGTGCCGCCCGAGATGGACGTTAAGGGCCACGTGCGGGCGGTGTTCAGGAGGGCCCTCGCGCAGACAGCCAAGGGCAAGAGGGCCGCGAGGGCGGCGGCGCGGGCGGCCGTGCAGGTCACGAATAAGAAGGACGAGTGAGGCGGAAGGGGAGAAGGAAAGGCGGGCAGGGCAAGGCAAGGCAAGGCATGAGGAGGGACTGGTAGAACAGAGAATCTAAGGCAGCTGCGACTGGGCGGGGGCAACCGCGCGCTGTCATTGCGTACTGATTTCAGCTTACGCAGGAGCGCGCGTGTCCGTGAAACAGGCGCTGCGGCAAATGCATGCCGGCACGTATGTCTTATTCTTTATTTCACGGACCTGGCTGGTCTCCTGTATTCTTGTTTTCCGGTATGAACGTCCGGTGCCGTACCGGTGTGTGCATTTGACGCCCACACGTGTGTGCCAAGGGTATGCTTTGCCTGGCACGCTTGGTACGTTTGCTTCCGCCACTCCTGCCCAAAAATAATCCTTATGCGCGCTTTAATGCAGCTGGGTAGAGTGCCGTTGTGGTTGCCATGGCGCATGGGCATCAGACCTGCGGCTCATGTGAGGACCAGGGCGGCTAAGCAAAGTGTATGGGGCACCAGTCACAAGCATACCCTTGCACTCAAGGCGACGTTACACCCAGGGTGCCTCCCCATGTGTGTCTCGAACCAATAAATGTGTTTCGCTATGCTTTTCTTTGTCGTACTGTCTGCGGATGCGTCACTACTTGTGCCCGGTGTTTGTGTACCGGTATTGTACTACTGCCCAGGGCTTCAGTAAAAGAGCAGGACGCTTGGTGGGCCTGCGGATGCGCAGCAGCATGTGCTGCAATAAGCACAACAACTGCGGACAACGACAGGGGGAGGCCCCATAGACATCCCCTAGACACCGCTGTGCATTGAGATGGAATGGGGTCTCTACGCCTTGCGTTTGGCACTAGCCAATTTAAGAATTGACTTACGGTATATGAACTGCTCTTTTGTAACACCTTGCGCTGGCTGGGAGCCCGCCGCCAACGGGACAGGTGGACATGACAGGTAGCAGGATGCCTGGTACGGCGTCAGGCAGAAGGCTTCTGGCTTCACGCCCGTTGGTGGCACCTGCACACACATGACACCCGCCAAGCCTCGTCCCTTTCCTTGCCACACAGCCCAGGAGCATAATCCTGTCCACTAACACGGATTCTATGACCTTCTACAAGAACTCAATGCAACCCTATTGATGGCATGTGGCAGGCAGGCAACGACGTCATCTGGCCTGTGGGAGCACCGCAAAGCTTTTCCAACCGCCAAAACCGAACCGCGTCGAGCACCACCAGATACGAGACAATGAGGTGTTGCTGCTTGCTTGGAATATTGATAAACATTCCAATTCTTGTATACAAGATCTTGGATTCCGCAGTGATGCAGTGCCGAGTTGTTGGCATCCTGCGGCTGAACTTGTCCTTAAGGAGTGCAGCTAGTACCACGAAAACGTCATCATTTGTAGCATGACCAGATATGTCTAGCGTGCCTATATGGTGGCTTATGTCACAGACGCGGGAGGGACTTCAGCGCATGCTGGTTCGGCGTCCCATCAAAGCCATTCCGCCTAACCTGCGCACTGCGTGAAAGTCGAACCATAATCCATCCGGAGAAACGACTTCAGGCGGCTGCCAACCTCGCCGGCTCCGCGACTTCCCACGACAGCGACAGCGAAACCTCTGCAGCGGTTGGCTCTTTAGTGTGCCGTACTGGGAGAGTGAGGATTCTGGGGGATACTCTAGGTGAGCGGTACGCACCATCATTGCAGCTTGGGCGATTATGCATTATAGCTTACAGGTAGCATAAACGGAACGGTTGGTGGAAGAACACCTTCACGCCATCTGTGTTCCCGTGGTCGCCAGCCCGCCACACGCGTCTCAAGGTTACAAGCTAGTAGCAGTCGCGTATTTTGCCCCGGAACTGGCAACCTTGCGACCGCGCCCCTGACAAGGTAAGATGGCATGCTGTCGGAGCGGCCCCTCTAAAACTCGCGGCCCTCTACTACACTATATTGCGCTTTCGCAGTTAACCTGCAATGGAAGTCATATGAGGTTGTTTTTCACATACACGCCCGGCCGCACTCCCATATCTTGCCAGGATGCGCGCCAAAGGCCGGAGCCTACGGCCATATGCCGTCGTCATGCTTGCTATGCTGGCGGAGCTGTTCACTGCAGCCCATGGTGCCCGTATCCTCTCACGTGGGTACCGGAAGATCGACTCTCTCGCCGCCTCACTTGCATTCGCATAGTCCCGATGTCTGCCCGGCTTGCATACTGCACAAGCCGGTCGCAGTTAAGCAACACTGGAACTGCCCCGATCTATAACAACCAGTAGTCACATATACATTTATTGCCGCTGGTAATGGGTACTTGGCGTGAATGCGTGTGAAGGTCTCCTTCGGCAGAAGGGAGCCCCCTCGCTGACGTCACACCCAACGTCGACACGTGCGGGGGGCATGCCCTGAACCAGTAGCCACAGCCCTCCTGAAGCCTGCATCTCAAATGCGCACAGCGACTTTACCTCGCGCATCGGTGCCCTTTGATTTGGTACATACCATACCCAACTACCGGTACCGTATGAACTGCCCCCAAGCTGCCAACTAGCGGTGGCTCCCCTTGCACCAGCATGCGACGCCGCACACCCCCAAGCTTGCACTGCTCGCCACGCCTCTCGCATGCATGCTCAATTGCTCATTACACGTGCCATGCATTTTCCCGACGCCCTACTTCTGCATACCTACCGGTACCCCTGCCGGCATGTGTTCAGCATTGGCCGTTTGGCCCGCTGCCCTGCTTCGTACCTGCTGGTACGCCTGCCCACACGTACCTCCCCTGGATCTGTCGTACAGAGGCCAGCATCCGCGGCTGCAGCCCTGTGATCCGCGCCACCGAGCGCTCCACGTGCGCCGACTTCGCAACCGTCAACGGTCTGAGCGTGGAGGACATTGCTGGCCTCAACCCCGGCATCCGCTGCGGCTACCTCATATCGGGGCAGCCCGTGTGCCTGGGGGCTAACGGTGGGCCGCCAGGAAGCTTGACCAACTCGTCTACACGTCCCAGTCCCTGGCGGCAATCATATGAACATGTGTACCGTGCAACAGCAGTACAAGGTGCTTGATAGCCCAAGGCCCGGCTTGCTGTTTGGTGCACCTCATTCAAGCCGCCCCACACCTAGTGGGTTGACCCTTCTCCGCCGTCACTCTACTGGTGCTACCGCAGGCGACAACTCTGGGGACACCTCACCCACCGGCTGCTCCCCCACCTACCGCGTGCGTGCCGGCGACACGTGCCAGAGCCTGGCCGACGCGGCGGGCCTTGACACGTGGCGTTTCAACCTGCTCAACCCCGCCCTGCCCTGCTCGGAGGGCCTGGTGGAGGGCCAAGTGGTGTGCCTGGGGCCCGCGGGTGAGCGCATCCACATCATGCCGCTGTACCCTGTACCGCACGCTCTTTGCCTCCCAGACTTCAAAAACGGCCGCCCACCTCCCTTTCCCAGCACACGTGCCCCCCCCACATTTTGCGCACCTGCTGCACCTCGCCCCATGTACTGCTCCACACCCCTGCTTGACGCCTGCCTCATGACCAACATGCCCTTTGTGCCCTGCATCGCACCTGCTCCATCCCGTTGCAGGCCCACTGCACCCGCCCGTCGACCCGGGGACGCTGCTGTGCAAGCGTGCCCACCGGCTGAGCATCAACGACACGTGCGAGGGCCTGGCCATGACACGCTTCATGGGCCTGGGCAGCCTGCTGGCCCTTAACCCACACCTGGACTGCGAGGCAGGGCTGGAGGCCGGCGATTACGTGTGCCTGCAGCGCCAAGGTACGGTGCGGTACGGGACGGGACTGTACTGCACGGCATGGGAACAAGGGGTGTACTGAAAGGCAGTGCGGACGCACCCGTACGGTACGCTGCACCCCTGGCTTGGGTACAGTGGTTACGGTGCGTCACGTCGTCAGTAAGCAAGGCACAGACAGGTTGAAGCGGTTGGTTACACGAATGAAGGGTTCCACCGCCCTCCTCCCTTTGTCGCTTGCGAACCGCCCGTTCCGTTTCCACCTACTGATGCTGCTCTCCGTTGTCTTCCTTTCCCGCCCCAGGCTGCCTTTGCGAGTCTGGCGGCTGGGCCCAGGCCTGCTGCCCGCCCGCCCTGCCGCCGCCGCCCGCCTACCCCCCGCCCCCCAACTACGCCCCGTCGTACAGCCCACCGCCACCTTACGGCTCGTACAGCCCTACCCCGCCCGCCAACCCGCCGTCGTACTCGCCGCTCACCTCCCCTCCTAGCCCTCCACCGGTCAACACAGACCACACGTGGACCATGACCATGCTCTTTGCGGACGGACTGCCGGAGCCCGAAGGTGGGGCTTTTGGTGCCAGCTTGCCCCATGCATGTATGGCAAGGACTGCCTTTGTATGCGTTGCTGTCTTGAGCGATACCATGCTGAAGGCTGCGCACACGCTGACGCCAAGCCCGAGTACGGTACCATGTGCAATCCCGCCCTGGCGTACTATCCATCTTGTGGTTCCTGGTACAAGGTAGCTTGCGCTGTGGCTTCCGGCCACACCCCGTGTAGAAAGATGTTTTGGAAGGGGCCCTTCTGGGTCCCTTGCAAACCACCCCTGTTATGGGGCGTCACGCCGTGCAGCTCGCATTACGTGCAGGCAGACCGCGCGCAACGTCGACCTGCCTCCCGCACTCGCCGCCCGCTTTCCCCCCTTCAACCTGCAGACATCCACACCACCAACGTGGTGTGCGATGGCGACATGGCCATGGCGCTGCAGTGCGAGCAGGGCAAGCAAATCGGATCCATCGTATCCGCCTTTTACGGCCGCTTTGACACCACCACCTGCCCCACCACCGACTCCAGCGCCATGGCCTCAACCAGCTGCTCCTCACCCGACTTCAAGTCAAAGGTACATCCTTCGCCGTGAACGAGATGGGCGAGCTACCTGTAGACCTGCGTGCTGGGTGGCCGCCGTGCTCCACTCAAATGTGATTTGTTTCTCCGGCACACCAGCGAGGCGCTGTGTGCATGTTGGTACCTGGGGGGAAGCAGCACCTGGCAGCCGGATAAGCTACACGTGTCCATCCCGCATGTCCCCGGCCAGGCACATGGGGGGACATACGTTCATTAGGCTCGTAGGTGGCGGTCGTAGATGTCACGCGTCCTGCACTCCAGCTTGGTGGTGCAAAGACGCGACTACAGCACCACTTGAACTGCATGTGGCGCCTGAATTCTGCAGTCCTCACTCAACGCACCCGCTTACCGCATGTCTCCATGCATGCATGCCCACCAGGTGTCTGACCTGTGCGTCGGGCAGGCCAGCTGCCCCGTGCAGCCGACTGCCATCGTATCCGACCCCTGTTACGGCATATTTAAGTGGTGGTCCGTCTCCTACACATGCGTGCCCATCCCAGGAACAGGTGGGTGTGTGCTTAGCGATGTCCGTCAATCGGCTTGGCGACAGCGGACGTGGCGGCAATACATCGTAGGGAGGCCGGGGTTAGTCCAATAACCCGCATCACCGTACTGCAGTATGCCCAGTGATGACCTGCCTGCCCGTCTCCCATGTTTCTACGCCTTCAGTGGCCAAGACCCTCGGCCCCGTGTGCTGTGTATTGGCAACGCTGTCCTTTCACCTCGCACGTGCTGCTGCTGCTGCTGCTGCTGCTGCTTGCAGTGACCAAGACCCTCGGCCCAGTGTGCGACGGCGACATGCCCATGAAGCTGCAGTGCGAGGCAGGCATGCGCATTGGACAGGTGTCCACCGTCTACGGCCGCGAAGACACCACCACCTGCCCCTACGCGCCCGACCCCAACGCCACCGGCAACACAGTGTGCACGTCGGGCGAATGGCCCTCCAAGGTAAGCCAGAAAGCTGCTGCCGGTATAACGCGCCTCGCTAGTGCGGCCGCAACAACGCGCACCCCCCGTCACGAACGTGCCAGCAGCGACCCACGGGTCTTCATGGCTGTCTGCCGGCGGGTATGTACCTGTCCTCCGGCACGTGGCACCCCCACACTCCTGAAAAGCTTACCTTGACTGCGCGCTTTACGCGCCCTGTCACCGGGACTTACAACGGCTTATTGTGCGGTTGCGTGTGGCTCCAGGTTCAGGGCAAGTGCCGCGGCCAGCAGACCTGCGCGGTGGCCGGCTCCGAGGTGACAGACCCCTGCGTGGGCACCTACAAGTACGCCAAGGCCATCTACACCTGCGAGGAGATAACTCCCTCTGGTGCGCGCATATTTCGGCGACCTTCATGGCTTGGATTTATACTGGCCAAAACGCATGTTTCCCCGCACCAACCACAAACGATGGGCATATTAGCGCTCACGAGGTCGTCGTACCGCTCAACCGCTGTAATGCTGCAGTACAAGGCAGGTCGCACCGCGGTCGTACCACTCAACCGCGGTGCAGTAGCACCGGGTGGAGGTAACGGTACGAAGCGTACTTGGGGTGACACAGAGAGCAACGTCAGCAAGCACCAATCACCAACGCCACCAGCCACTTTCAGACTTGGCCGCCTGGGCACCATGCCCTGCTATGGCATACCGGTACCCACCTTACCCTAGCTGTTCGCAGTGTCTTATCGCCAACATAGAGCACCAACACAAACCCGCCCGTTCCCCCGTGGTGTATAAAGCCAGCATTCTGGCCGCATGGACACCGCGCGTTACCGTAGATAGCATACCGGTACCCCTGCGGTACCCCACCTTGCTTGCTCTCGCTCTCCACAGCCTCTGATCACAACTACCCTCACAAGTAACACACAGACACACTCGCCCCCATCCGCAGCCTGCTTTGGCACCATGACGTGCGTCAAGGACGCGTTAGACCCCAACACCCTGGCGGCCGACCCCGGCACCCTATCCGGCGCCCCCGACCTCATGACCGCCGTCGGCTCCGTCTTCTCCTTCTTCGCCACCAGCCAGCTAGTCATGACCGCAGCAGCCCTGGCGGCGACCAGCGCCGGGTGCCCCCTGGTGGTGCTGAGCGGCCAGGACTTTACCGACATGGCCACCTACGCCAAGGCTGGGACCATGGTCAAGAACCTGTACACGCCGGACCTCAAGAGCGCCGCCATGGCCTGCTCTTTCGCGGGCAAGATCCTGGCGCCCACCGAGGACTTCATCATTGGAGCCATCGCGTTCGTGAGTTGCGTGGATGGTATTCGTGGCCATGGGAATGGTCTGTGTGCCTGTTTGCAAGACGCGTCAGGCATGGGAGGATAGCGCACTTGCGGCGTGTAGGGCTGCATGTGCATCACAGACGACACCTCATGTGAGGTGTGACGCACTAGTGGAGGCTTGGAGCTACTCCGGGCCCACAACGAAGGGAGCGTGTTCACGCGTGCATAGCCTTGAGTCGCAGCTCTCCCCTTGCCTCCTCGCGCACAGGACATGACTGACCCTACCGGCCAGGCCCCTGCGGGCAAAAGCGGAGCCCAGACTAGCTTCCTGTGAGTCATGGTCCAGTGGTGCTCGAGTCCGTAGGCAGCTGCAGCAGCACTACGCCTTGCGGGAAGGGTACATGGCCTCGATGTGGTACGACAAGCGCATGCACCTGCCAACCTGCCTGCCCTTGGCTATCGGTACACGCTGCCCAGCCCCGCTTTGCCCCCACCCACGTACGACCAGTTAACGCTTTCCTAGGAGCTCCCCTGGGAAGCCCGCTTATGCATGGACCTTTGACCCTCGACCAGCTTGACCGACGCCTAGCATACCTCACCTCCGTCGTACGTGTCTCCATGCATCCAGGGGCAACTCAGTGGCCATCTGCGCCGCCATCAACCCCTGCGACAACGTCTACGTATTCGGCTTCGACGTGAGTGACCGCCTGTGTTTGAGGCATGGACGCGAAGCGCGGTGGCACCTTGCATTGGTGTCTGAAGGCCCCCTACAACCGTGCGCTTGCTTTGCAGGTCCCCGCTGTAGGTTGCCATGCCGCTTGCACTCGCACGTCCCCTTCATAGCACCCAATCGTGGGCATGCCTGCTCCTGACCTCAACTCCTCGTGCCCTCGACCCTACCCCCACGCTGGTGCCTGCCCCCTTGGCCCACCATACCGAGCCTGCTAACTGCCCCTGCGACCGCGTATCTTTGCTTCATGTACTGCAATGGACGTGTGCCCGCAGGGCGTGAGCGTCACTCTGCCGGTGTCTGCCGCCCCGCCGCTGTCCGTCACGGTGTCGCTGACCACCGTGGGCTACAGCGACGACCCGGCCAACATGCAGCTGCCGCTCAACCAGGTGATAATAGTAAATACTTTGTAATAATTTGTGTTTCCACCCGGCCAACATGCAGCTGCCGCTCAACCAGGTGATAATAATAATATTTTATAATAGTTTGTGTTTCCACCCAGCCAACATGCAGCTGCCGCTCAACCAGGTGTGGACCTACCCGGGCGGCAACACGCCCGGCACCTTCACAAACATGAAGTTCCAGTCCAACATCATCGTGGGAGGCAGCGCAAGCATGAACCTGGTGGGTCGGTATTGTACGGCATACCGGACAAACCAGCCGCAACTCCTTGGCAGCGTGCTTTTGTCGTATTTGCGCCTTGCCGTTGCATCATATCAGCAGGGAGAGTTCCTGCCCCCGCCGCCAGCTGCAGCTCGCTTGGCCCCCACCCGGCTGCCCTATCTGGACCAATCTAGACCCGTCTGCCCTATCTAGACCCCTCATCTAAAGCCCATCTGTCGTCTTTCGCGTGGGCGCTGACAGGGCCTCAAGACCCCTACCGGCACCGACATTGCCACGCTCATTGTGGTGGGCAACCTCCGCCTGGCCATCAGTGAGTGGGATTGTGCTCGGTTCCTTGACCGGGCTGCATGTATGTCAGAGTGAAATTAAACGTACAAGCACGCATGTTTGGCCTGTTTCCCTGGTGCCCCGGGCGTGCCACACTTCCGCTCGCTCTTCGTGTTGCGTGCATGCCGTACAGCACCGGACAACTTCCTGTTGGCTGCCTTCGCCGTCTTCCGGGTTATCCTGTTCGTCTTTTGCCTCATTCTGCACGTTGTAGCAGCAATAAAAGTATTGCTGATCGCTCCCCGACCTTTGCTTCGCTGCAGACCTGGACTCGCTGGGCGACGGCAAGGAGGCGCCAAATGTGAGCAGCAGTGGACTGGTCAGGGTCTGGGCAGTGTTGAGGGTGTTCCCGGAGCAAACCCCCTGTAGGGGGTTGCGGAGGGATACCACCCCGATAAATGTGAGTGCCGTCTGCGTGCCTGCGCCCAAGGCGCACCGCACTGCGGGTCACCTTCCTTGCACTTGCCTGGCCTGTACATCTTGTGACCTGCGGATATGCCTTGCGCTGCGCTATCGCGCGGCAGGCCCCCGCAGTCCGCGCACATCGGGCCAAAGCGACCCACGGGGCGCTACCGCGCCGTCTGCCGCCCGCCGCGCGAGCTCTGACGCTGTGCATAATTATGCTTTGAATCATGTGTCTGATACCATGGATTCCGAGGCGCACGGCACAGCTATTCGCGAAAAGGAACCCTCGGCAACCGCACACAGACAAGGTTTCCCTCGCACCGCGCGGCTCTCCTATCCTTTTTGCACTGCATGCCTCGCCTAACATCTCCAGCATACTCTTTTCGAAATTCGAATGCTTGCCTGAGGTCGCGGGACCATTGCCGCGCGTGTAACACAAGAAGGTCAGGGACATTTCCAGACATGTCGCCGACCAACTTCGCGACCCGTGCGCCTCACGCTGCATTACTTACCTAGCCAATTACGTCAGCACTTCTTTCCAATTCTTGTCCACACCTTGCCCTTCGACGTGCACGCTCCTAGCTAGTCGTCAAACTTCTCAACGCTCCGAAGCCAAACTCCGCCCACGGCTCTCCAGTTCTTGCGTGCAATAGCATATCTGAGACCGCGGAACAGATCGCGCGCGCGTAGCAGAAGAAGGTCGGAGACGTTTCCAGCCATGTTCTCTTCGGCACCGCGCTGCCGCTCTCGTTCACTGCATAATTGACCATATTGCGTAAAAGCTCGTTCATGCTGGTACTCTCATTGCGCTACGACCTTTTTGGACGCCGAGTCGCCGACGTCGCGACTCAAACGTCATGCACATGGGAGCTGCCGCTCCGAAGTCCATTTGCTATATGTCATTCCTCTATTCCTCATCCTTCTCTACAACTTCGATTCCTTCCTCTGTCTCTCCTCGCTTATTGTAGATGCTGCGCGTCAATACTCCCTCTATCGCCAGTCCTTGCTGTACATGACTTCCGACACCGCTCTTGGTCATGTCCGACGCGTCTACCTCCTCCCGTTCTCCTTCTTCTTCTTCTTCCTATTCGTCCTCTTCTTCTTCTCCATCTTGTTCATCGCGGCGCGCCGCTGCAAGTTGTGGCGCTGCGACCTCGGCCGGAAGGGGATTCGCAGGCCTGAAACGTGGTTTTCCAGACCCGACGCCCCGTACCGGTGAGCAGTAACTCTGCTATCTCTCCAACGAAAAATTTGAAGCGCTCTGGGGCACAGCGCTATACCAGCAGGCACGAACGACACAAGCCTCGTCAGCCCGTCAACACCCGCTGCCACAAAACTATATTTGCACACCCTCGTTGCAGGTGCTCGTCAGCGTCGCGTAGTAGAAGCTGCACGCCGACCCATCCACCATACCGATCAGCGTGAGCATTCACCCGACGCAGCGGCTGCTCAGCGCCAGCGGCACGCTACCCAGGAAGCAGCCCGGCGCCACGCCCTATCCCCTGAGGACGCCGCTGCGTTACGCCAGCGGCACGCTGCGCAACAAGCGGCTCGCCGCCGCGCCCTATCCCCTGAGGACGCCGCTGCGTTACGCCAGCGGCACGCTGCGCAAGAAGCGGCTCGCCGCCACGCCCTCGCTCCCGAAGCAGCAGCCGCCCAGCGGAAACGCCGCGCTGAGCAAGAACACGCTCGGCCCCCCGATGTAGCAGCAGCGCAGCGTGCACACCACGCAGAGCAGGAGGCGGCCAGACGCCGGGCCCAATCGCCTGAAACCGCAGCACACCGGCGCACGCAGCATGCAGCGCAAGTGGCTAGCACTCGGGACACCTTCCGGCAGCAGCATCCCCAAAGCGAGGAGTCACGGGTCCTGCGCATGGCGGGCTTGTTCGTGGGCACCATGGGCTACGGCAACCCCTCCTGGCCATCTGAGGCGGTCCTCATCGGGCCCGAGGCCTACTGTGCTCGCTACGAGCTGCCCAGGTGAGCTGCTTCGCCGTCTACGGTTCCTCGCTTGTCTTATACTATTGGGGCTTTCGTTAGACATTGTACTAGTGCGGTCGTATTGGGGCTTTCGTTAGACAATGTACTAGTGCGGTCACGCACGCCGCCGTGCTGCACCATCACTGGTCAAACTATACACGCCTACGTAATAAGGCTACATGCTGATTGTGTTTCACACTTGCCAACTTATCTGCACACGGCTCATAGTTTCTAATATACCCACATATGAGATAGGCATACTCATGTCCTGCTGACCACACACCGTTTGCACTCCATCTCCCCCATGTACCGCGGGCTCTACCTCATACCTTGCGTGCCGCCCCTTTCCCATACCCTACAGGGAGGCGCTTCCGCTGTTCCCCTACGGCATCGGCCTGCTACCTGGCCCGCGCACCGTCACCTTCCACCGAGTCGAGCAGCTGCTGGATGAGACCTGGCCCGTGTGCAGCGACTGTGGCGGCCTGATCCAGGACGGCATCTGCACAGAGTGCGAACAGCCCCAGCCAGACGGCAACCCAGCAACCCTCGTTGGTGTCAGAATGCGCGCTTCTCCTTGGGTTGAACACGGCGCCCAACTTCGCAGCGACGGCGTTGCGCTGATCGCCACCCCAGCAACGGCAGCATACTTCGGCGCGCCATCGCACCTGCCCCAGCACGCTGACCAGCTGTGGGACAAGCTGAAGAGCGGAGTGCGCAACAGCCACGGTGACCCAACCTGGCACATCTACCTCAAGACCGCTGGCCCCGACACGTTTGTCATCATGCCGCCGTCAGAGATACTGCGCCAACATCAGCTTGCATGCGAAGCTGATCCAGACGACACCGTGGGTTACGATGGCGCCTTCATGCAGCAGCAGCAGTCGCAGCAGCAGCAACAGCAGGAGCAGCAACAGCCGCTGGGTGGGGCTGTGGCAGGCGTGCCTACAGCAGCAGCAGACACGGCCCCTGCTACTGCACCAGCGGCTGCTCACCGAGAGACGGCGGAGGAGCAACACGAGGCGGAGAACGGCAACGACGATGGTAAGTGTTTCCTAACGGACGAGGGGAGTGTGCTTGCCCTTGTCTGATCTGTCTTCCGACAAGCACTTGGGGTCTGCAGACAGCAATTGGATGTGTTCCGCACCATTTCATACGTCTATTTATATGTAATACAGTTTGATCATTTGTTGGACTGCAGACGGCGTGGTGATGCCCGTAACTGACGAGGACATGGAGGACGACGTGCGAGTGCCAGCGGCAGCCCCACGACGGGAACGGGGTCAGCAACAACAACCACCACAACAGCATCAGCACCTGCAAAACTCCCCGCAACCCGCAACACTGCCTCCAACGACGACGGCAGCATCCCCGCAGCAGCAACAGCCACACCGCCGACCAAACACGCCTGAGACTGCGGCTCGACGACGTGCATGGCACACCGCAAAAATAGAGGTCGAACTCAAGCTATTCCTTGCCGCACAGCAGAACCCCAGACGTGCACCCCTAACTACAACAGGACCCGCCTTCATCACCCCCGGTGAGCACGTTAACAACGAGGAACGGACAAAGTACCCCAAGGGAGCAAGCGAGCGGGAAGGGCTCCGGTACATGACTGTACACGCATCCACATGCTGTTCTCGGCTAACTAAAACTCCTCCGTCCCTGCACTGCAGATCGCCGTTTTATAGCTGGTGCCGTACCCTGACCTACACAAGCGTCCGGTTGGCCTGACAAGGCAGCACTGAGGATTGGCTGCGCGCTTCTGCTCTTACATTCGCGCTGTATACTAGATGGGCGGTGGTCTGAGTACTTTGTGGTACAACCAATCGAGCAGTGTCCTGTCACACGTGTTCGGAGTTGTCTTCTTACAATACCGCTGTTGCATGTGCACCGTACACAGGACACTAGACAAGCGGTACTCTTGAGTGCTCTGTAGTACGACCGACCAGACAATGTCCCGTTACGCGTGTTTCCGAAGTTGCTTTCTTACAATTCCACTGTTGCATTGGCGCCGTACACAGGTACACTAGACCGGCGATACACTAGACCGGCGGTAGTCTGGGTGCTCTGTGGTACGACTAGCAAGACAGTTTCCGATTGTGGATGTTTCGTGTACCGCTCCTGCATTCGTACAGTACACAGATACACTCGATGGGCATCCCACTGTTGCACTTGCGCCATACACCGGTACACTTGATGAGCGGTGGTCACACAAGTGGGGCAGTGTTCCCTTGCGTGCGGCTCAGAAGTTGCTGTAGCACTTGCACCGTACATGCATGGTCTGATCATGGTCTGAGCGTTCTACAGTGTGACGAGTCTAGGCGCCGCTACCGCTATTGCATCTGCGCCACACGTGTATACAAGACAGTGTTGGTCTAGACGCTCTGTGTCCGATTCTGCATATACGTATCCCTTCACCAGCCCGCTCCGAAACCCAACGCCCCACCCATCCAACTACCAACAGTGCCACGCGCCACTTGCCCTACCCCTGATGACAGCCCGCCCCGGAACCCTTGCCTCCCCACTGCCTTGCCAACAGCACCACCGCCTCTCATCAACCCATTGCCCCCGGCCCCACCCACCCCATTGCACTACATAAGCCGGCCCTGCCTCCCCATCACCTACACTATCTCGTTACACCCTACCCGGCGCTACTAAAGTTTGCTCCGGGGGGGCGGAGCCCCTCATCCTGTACCACCCCGATAAATCTCCCTGGCTGGCTGGCCGCGCGCCGTGCGTCGTTCCATGG
>VFQN01005720.1_pt1 | contig 14924 bp, 19 predicted proteins | sample 3512371 | NCBI WGS metagenome assembly VFQN01 (sample SAMN10412370, study PRJNA504923) | tailings metagenome | isolation source: Replicate 2 from Balatoc abandoned mine | place: Philippines: Itogon, Benguet | collected 2017-08-28
GATGTTCGTGGGCGTCGGCGCGAGCCGCGTGCGCGACCTCTTCGAGCAGGGCAAGAAGAACGCGCCCTGCATCATCTTCATCGACGAAATCGATGCGGTCGGCCGTCACCGTGGCGCCGGCCTCGGCGGCGGGCACGACGAGCGCGAGCAGACCCTCAACCAGCTGCTCGTCGAGATGGACGGCTTCGAGAGCAACGAAGGCGTGATCCTCGTGGCGGCCACCAACCGCCCCGACGTGCTCGACCCGGCGTTGCTGCGCCCCGGCCGCTTCGATCGCCGCGTGGTGGTCGACCTGCCCGACGTGCGCGGCCGCGAGCAGATCCTCGCGGTGCACACCAAGAAGATCCCCATGGGCGACGACGTGAAGCTGAACGTCATCGCCCGCGGCACGCCGCGCTTCGCGGGCGCCGACCTGGCGAACCTGGTCAACGAGTCGGCGCTCATCGCTGCCCGCCAGAACCGCAAGGTCGTGACGATGCACGACTTCGAGATGGCCAAGGACAAGGTCATCATGGGCGTCGAGCGCCGGTCGCGCATCATCAGCGATGACGAGAAGCGGCACACGGCGTACCACGAAGCGGGTCACGCGCTCGTTGCGGCGCTGCTGCCGCAGGCCGTGCCGCTGCACAAGGTCACCATCATCCCGCGCGGCATGGCCCTCGGCGTCACGTCGTTCCTGCCGCAGAGCGAGCAGGTGGACTTCTCGAAGGAAGAGGCCGAGTCGCAGATTGCCGTGGCCATGGCCGGTCGCATCGCCGACGAGATCTTCTGCAACACGAAGACGGCCGGTGCGCGCAACGACATCGAGCAGGCCACGGGCCTCGCGCGCCGCATGGTGTGCGAGTGGGGCATGAGCCAGCTCGGGCCCCTCAGCTTCGGCAAGAAGGAAGAGCAGATTTTCCTCGGTCGCGAGATCGCGCAGCACCGCGACTACTCGGAGTCCACGGCCATCCGCATCGACGAGGAAGTGCAGTCGATCGTGATGACCGGCTACGACACGGCCCGCGCCATCATCGAGCAGCACAAGGAGGCGATGCAGCGCATTGCCGACGAACTGCTCGTGCGCGAGGTGCTCGACGCCGATCAGGTCAAGCGCATCATCGCGGGCCAGCCGCTCGACGCGCCTGAACCGGTGAGCACGCCGGGATCGCCCACGCCGGAAGTTGCCGAGGAGCGCCGCCCGCGCCCCTCGATCGTGCCGGCCATGCCGATCCCGAACAAGCCGCTCGCGCAGGAGTAGCACCAGGCCCGGCGCACTCTCGTACGCTGAACAGGCGCCTCATCCGAGGCGCCTTTTCAATTTCAGAATTTCAGAAGTTCAGAATTTCAGAAGTTCAGAATTTCGTCATCACCGCCAACCATCGGTACATGCTCGATGCTGGTGACGTCCTGCAATTCTGAAATTCTGCAATTCTGCAATTCTGAACTTGCCATGTCCTTTGCGCCCCGCCGCCGTTACACGCTCGCCCTGTCACAGGGGCGCTCGCTGCACCTCGGTGCCCGCACGCTCGTGATGGGCATCCTCAACGTCACGCCCGACAGCTTCTCCGACGGCGGACGCCATGCCGACCCGGCGCGCGCGGTCGAGGCGGCCCTGGGCATGGTGGCCGCTGGCGCAGACCTGATCGACGTCGGAGGGGAATCGACACGGCCGGGTGCGCCGCCGGTGGATGCCGCCGAGGAGCGGGCACGTGTCGAACCGGTGATTGCGGCACTGGCTCGCGAGGTGACGGTTCCCATCTCGGTGGACACGACCAAGGCCTCGGTGGCCGAGGCGGCCCTGGGGGCGGGAGCCTCCATCGTCAACGACATCAGCGGCCTCCGTTACGACCGGACGCTGGCCGGCGTGGTGGCGCAGGCGGGCGCGGGACTCGTGCTCATGCACATGCGTGGTGTCACCGCAGACATGTACCGGCATGCGTCGTACTGCGACGTGGCCTCCGAGGTGGCCGAGGAACTCGCGTGGAGCGTGGCGACCGCCCTCGAGAGCGGTGTGGCGCCAAAGTCCCTTGTGGTCGATCCGGGCATCGGCTTCGCCAAGAAGGCCGAACACAGCTGGGCGATGCTGGCCCATCTCGACCACCCGGCGTTGCGGGCGCTCGACCTGCCGCTGCTGGTCGGTGCGTCGCGCAAGTCGTTCCTGCAGGCGGCCGTCGGAGAGCGCCCGGCGGCCGATCGCGACACGGCAAGCCTGGCGGCCGCCGTCGTGGCCGTGCTGGCGGGCGCGCACATCGTCCGGGTGCACGACGTGGCAGGGAGTGTGCAGGCGGTGCGGGTGGCAGATATGATCAGCGCCGCATCGGAGGCCGGCATGACGTGAGTGCCGGCCGGCCCTGGCTCCCATGGACTCGCTTCTCTCGTGGATCAACCGCACGCCGGTCACGTGGTGGGACGTCATCGACGTCCTCGTCGTGGCTGTCGTCATCTACGAGTCGCTGAAGCTCATCAAGGGCACCCGGGCCATGCAGATGGCCTTCGGGTCGGCACTGCTCGTCGGGCTCTACTACTTCTCCGTCGCCGCACCGCTGCAGACGGTCAACTGGCTGATCCGCAACATGATCGGCTACGTGGTCTTCGCCGCGGTCGTGCTCTTCCAGAACGACATCCGGCGCGCCCTGGCGCACTTCGGGCGCACGCCGTTCATCCGGGCCTTCTCGAAGACCGAGACCGACGAGGAGACGATCGAGGAAGTCGTCACGGCTGCCGTGCAGCTCTCCGACCGGCGCATCGGCGCCCTCATCGTGCTCGAGCGGCAGATCGGCCTGCGCAACTACATCGAGAGCGGCATTCCGCTGGAGGCGATGGTCACGCACGACCTGCTGGTCACCATCTTCCAGACGAGCGGGCCGCTGCACGACGGCGCGGTGATCATCCAGGAGAACAAGATCGCCGCCGCGTCCTGCTTCCTGCCGCTCACGGTGAGTCCCGCCGTGGGCATCGACCTCGGCACGCGTCACCGCGCCGCCATCGGGCTCACCGAGGAGAACGATGCCGTGGCCGTGGTCGTCTCGGAGGAGACCGGGCGCATCTCGGTGGCCACCGAAGGCCAGATCTCGCGCGGCTTCACCGCCGAGACGCTTCGCGCCCGCCTCACCCAGCTGGTCCTCCAGCGCAAGTCCGGTCGCAAGGGGCGACCGACTCCCTGACGTCATGGCGTTCCGGCCCTTCGCCAACCTGCCGCTGAAGCTGGTGTCGCTGCTCGTCGCGGGCGTGCTGTGGCTCGCCGTTTCGGGGCAGAGCACCGTCGAGCGCAACGTGCAGGTGCCGATCGAGTACCGGAAGGTGCCCGATGGTATGGAGATCGTCGGCGACCCACCGGGCACCGTGGACGTGCGGTTGCGGGGCTCCTCCGGGAATCTGGGCCGTGTCGTGGCGGGCGACGTGGTGGCCGCGCTCGACCTCACCAATGCACGTCCTGGCATGCGGATCTTCAACCTGCGGCCGACCGACGTGCGCGTGCCGTTCGGCGTCGAGGTCGTCCAGGTCTCCCCGCCGACCGTCTCGCTCGACTTCGAGTACTCGGGCCAGAAGGTCGTGCCCGTCTCTCCGGTCATCGAAGGGGATCCGGCTCCGGGCTTCGTGATCGGCCGCATCACCACGTCGCCGGCCACCGTCGAGGTGCTCGGTCCCGTCGGGCGTCTGGGCACGCTGCGCGAGGCCACGACCGAGCCCGTGCGCGTGGACGGCGCGCGATCGAGCGTGCAGGACCGCGTCACCATCGGCGTGGAGGATCGGGTCGTGCGCCTGCGGGAACCGCAGAACGCCGTCGTGACCGTCGAAGTGCTGCCCGAGATGATCGAGCGCAAGGTCGCGGGCGTGGTGATCCAGTCGCTCGACCCGCCGGCCGGCGCCACCGTGCGACTCACGCCCGCCCGGGTCACCATCGTGATCCGCGGACCACGAGAGCAAGTCGAGGCGCTCGACGTCGAGACCCTGCGCGCCGAGGTCGATCTCACGGGGCGCGGCCGCGGACGCCACGAGGTCGACGTGCGTCCCGTTCTCCCCGACGGCCTGCGCGTGGAGCGGGTCGATCCGGCACAGGTCACGGCGGTCATCAGATGATGCCTGATGCTTGATGCCTGATGCGCCCCGAGCCCTACGCCTCGAGCCTACGCCTCGAGCCCTACCCTTGAGCCTTGAGCCCTGAGCCCTGAGCCTTTTATGAAGCTGTTCGGAACCGATGGAGTGCGCGGGGTGGCTGGCCAGCCCCCGCTCGACGAGACGACGGTCATGCGCCTGGGCGCGGCGCTGGTGCGGGTGCTCCCGCATCAGGGCCCCGTGCGGCTGCTCACCGGCCGCGACACGCGCGAATCAGGCTTCTGGATCGAGCGTGCGCTCGCCAGGGGCGTGCGCGCCATGGGCGGCGACCTGCTGTCGGCCGGCGTCGTCCCCACGCCGGCCGTGGCCGTCATCACCCGCGACCAGGACTTCGACGCCGGCATCGTGATTTCGGCGTCGCACAACCCGTACGAGGACAACGGCATCAAGGTGTTCTCGGGGCACGGCCAGAAGTTCGACGAGACGCTCGAGGCGCAGGTGGAGGCACTGGTCGCCGATCCGCACTTCGAGGTGCCGGGCGACGCGTCGTCCGAGATCGAGGCGCACGAGGTGGTGGAGGCGTACATGCGGCATGCCTCGGCGGCCCTGCCCTTTGCCGGCATCGTCTCGGGCCTCCGCATCGGCCTCGATTGCGCCAACGGCGCGACGACGACGGTGGCGCCGCGGTTGTTCCGGGCGCTCGACCTGGACGTGCGCGTCATCGGGAACGACCCCGACGGGCGGAACATCAACCTCGCGTGTGGATCGACGCACCTCGAGGCCCTGCAGGCCCTGGTCCGGGAGGAAGGGCTCGCGCTCGGCATCGCGTTCGACGGCGACGGCGATCGCTGCCTCATGGTGGACGACCAGGGAGCGGTGGTCGACGGCGACGCCCTCATGCTGATCCTCGCGCTCCACCTGCAGCGGCATGGCGGCCTGGCGAAGGACACGGTGGTCGCGACCGTGATGAGCAACCTCGGGCTCGAGCGGGCGCTCGCCAGCCACGGCATCCGCCTGCTGCGCACCGCCGTGGGCGACAAGCACGTGATGGAGGAGATCCGCACGCACGGCTATGCGCTCGGCGGCGAGCAGTCGGGGCACGTCATCGTGTCCGAGCACCTCTTCACGGGCGACGGCATCGTCACCGCCCTGCGGGTGCTGCGCGTGATGGCCGAGACGGGCCGTTCCCTGCGCGACCTGGCGGCCGACCTGGTCACCTATCCGCAGGTGCTCGTCAACGTCCGCGTGGGCCGGCGCGTGCCCGTCGCCGAGGTGCCGGCGATCGCTGCGACGATCGACAGCGTGCAGCGTCGCCTGGGTGACGAGGGCCGCCTGCTGGTGCGCTACTCGGGCACCGAGCCGCTGTTGCGCATCATGCTCGAGGGGCGCGACCAGGCCGAGATCGAGGCCTGGGCCCACGAGATTGCCGATGCCGCGAAGGGCGCGCTCGGCGCAGGGTGAGCATGGCGCACAGCGCGTAATGCCTAACGCCTAATGCATAACGCATGGCGCATGGCGCATGGTGCATAGCGCATAACGCCGAACGCCGAACGCATGAACCAGGGAGCCGGCAACCGGCAACCGACCACAGGTAGGCTGCAGGCCGTAGGCTACAGGCTGCCCGAGAACGCCGAACGCAGAACGCAGCACGCAGCGTGCGAAGGTGGCCGACCGCGCCGTGCCCCACGCCCGGCCCTACCAATTGCACCCGGTAGCCGGTCCCCGGTACCCGGAACTCAGACATGGCCAAACTCTCCGTCAACGTGAACAAGGTCGCGACGCTGCGCAACAGCCGCGGCGGTGCGATTCCCTCGGTGGTCGATGCGGCGCGCGTGTGCGTCGAGGCGGGCGCGCCCGGCATCACCGTGCACCCGCGTGCCGATGCGCGGCACATCACGTTTCAGGACGTCCACGACCTGAAGCGCCTGCTCGAGCCGTGGACGGCCGTCGAGTTCAACATCGAGGGCGATCCGCGTCCCGACCTGCTCAACCTGGTCGAGAGCGTCAGGCCCCACCAGTGCACGCTGGTGCCGGTGCGTCCAGGCGAGATCACCAGCGAGGCGGGCTGGCCGCCCGACGCCGACGAGAAGGACCTGCGCGACGTGATCGCCCGGCTGCGCGGGCACGGCATCCGGGTTTCGCTGTTCGTCAACGCCGACGAGGCTGCCGTGCGGTTCGCGCACCGGGTCGGTGCCGATCGCGTGGAGCTCTACACCGAGCCCTACGCCCGCGCGTTCTCCTCCTCGTCGGCCCCGCTGTCGGACGCCCTGGCGCCGTACGTGCGGGCAGCGACCGTCGCCGACGAACTCGGCCTGGGGGTGAACGCCGGCCACGACCTCGACCTCGAGAACCTGCCCGACTTCGTCCAGGCCATGCCGCGCCTCGACGAGGTCTCCATCGGCCACGCCCTCATCAGCTACGCGCTCTACGTCGGCCTGCGCCAGGCCGTCCTCGAGTACCGCGAGGCCGCGGGCGGTATCATTTAGGGCAGGCCGGCTCGTGGGCTGGTAGGGTCGGCTCGCCGAGCCGACCGTCACCTGTAGCCCGCAGCCTGTGGCCCGTAGCCCGTAGCTTTCATGAAACCAGAATCGATCGTCGTCGGAATCGCAGGCGCGCTGTTCGGCCTGCTGTGCGGGTGGATGCTGGGCGCTCAACAGGTGGCGCCCGTTGCGGCGCCGGTCGCCCAGTCGGCCTCGGCCCCTGCCGCTGCCCAGGGCCAGCAGGGCCCGAGCAACACCGCCACGCCCGTGGACATCCGGCGGGCCCAGGAGCTCGAGGCGCAGGCGAGCCAGGATCCGAAGGCCGCCGAGCCGCGCACGCAGCTCGGCAACATGTACTTCGACGCCGAGCGCTACCTCGACGCGGCCAAGTGGTACGAGGCCTCGCTGCAGGTCGCGCCGGCCAACCCCGACGTCAGCACCGACCTGGCGGTCAGCTACTACTACAGCAACCAGGTGGACAAGGCCCTCGCGCAGTTCGCCCGGTCGCTCGAGATCGACCCGAAGCACACCAAGACGTGGCTGAACCTCGGGATCGTGCGCGCGTTCGGCAAGCAGGACCTCACCGGCGCCGCGGAGGCGTGGAACCAGGTGGTCGCCCTCGCGCCGCCCGACGCGCCCGAGGCGCGCGCCGCCCGCCAGGCCCTCGACGGCCTGAAGGCGGCGCACCCCGAGACCGGCAGTGCCGCGCCGTCCACGGCCCCGGCCGGTGGTGCCACGGGGCCGAAACAGGGAGCCTAGATGCTCGGCTGGCTGCTGCGCCTGCTGCTGCTGTTCCTGCTGATTCGGGCGCTGATGCTCATCGTCGGCGGCCTGTTCCGGGGACTGTTCGCAGCGGCAGCGGTGCCCGGGGAGCCGGAACGGCGCAGCAGCGGTGGCAAGGCCGTCTCCAACGGCACGCTGGTGCAGGATCCCGTGTGCGGCACGTACGTGCTCCAGGATCGCGCCCTCACGGCCCGGACGGCAGGCGGTGGCACGGCCTTCTTCTGTTCAGAGCGCTGCCGTTCCGCCTATGATGCGCAGGCGGCCGGTTCCCGCTGACCTCGCGCCGCCCGCGCCGCGTTGATTCGACCCTGACGATGTTGCCCCGCGAAGAAGAGCTCCGCGCCGAAATCTGCGAAGTGGGCCGCCGCGTGTACGCGCGGGGATACGTCGCGTCCAACGACGGCAACATCAGCGTCCGCCTCGACGACCGGCACGTCCTGGCCACGCCCAAGAGCGTGTCGAAGGGGTTCATGACCCCCGACATGATGGTGGTCACCGACATGCAAGGCCGGAAGGTCGCCGGCCATCGCGACGCGTCCACCGAGCTGAAGATGCACCTGGCCGTGTACGAGATGCGGCCGGACGTCACGGCGGTGGTCCACGCGCACCCGCCCCTGTCCACGGGGTTTGCCGTGGCCGGCATCCCGCTGAACAAGTCGTCGCTGGCCGAGATCATCTTCTCGCTCGGCAGCGTCCCCATCGCCGAGTACGCGACCCCGTCCACCCAGGAACTGCCAGACGCGGTGAAGAAGTACATCACCGCGCACGACGGCCTGCTGCTGGCCAACCACGGCGCGCTGACGTGCGGGCAGGACCTGATGAACGCGTACTTCAAGATGGAGACGATGGAGCACTTCGCGCAGATCACGCTGGTGGCGCGACAGCTCGGGCGCGAGAACCTGATTTCGCGCGAGGAAGTGGATCGCCTCCAGGGCCTGCGCGATTTCTACGGCATCAAGTCGCCGGCGCCGATCTGCACCGACCCCTCGGCGGTGTCGGGCGATGCCATCACGTGCCAGTTCGTGGAGGCGCCCTCGTCCGACGGGCCGCGGATCGTGCCCTCGCCGGTGGCGCCGCCAGGCCTCGGCGGTGCGGCCGCGGGCGCCGGGGCCGGGGAAATTCGATTAACATACCGCGAGCTTGCGGCCCTCATCGCCGACGCGGTCCGCCAGGTGACGCGCGACGCCTGATCGCGCGCGCCCGCGATCGGCTCCCGGATGAATCCGGCGGGACGGTCAGGGGCACCATGTCCAGATTCGCGCGGGCAGGCCGCGCAAGCCGGCGCGAGGCGCCAGGTGAGTCGTCTATGGGTGAAGCACTGGGAATGATCGAGACCAAGGGCCTCGTGGCAATGATCGAGGCCGCCGACGCGATGGTGAAGGCTGCCAAGGTCACCCTCGTCGGCTGGGAGAAGATTGGCGCGGGCTACGTCACGGCCATCGTGCGCGGCGACGTCGCGGCCGTGAAGGCCGCCACCGATGCCGGCGCCGCGGCAGCCCGTCGCGTGGGCGAACTCGTGTCGGTGCACGTCATCCCGCGGCCGCACAGCAACCTCGAGGACGTGCTGCCCATCGGCAAGGCCTCCGGGAAATGATCCTCGGCAGGGTCGTCGGCACCGTGGTGGCGACCCGCAAGGACGAACGGCTGCTCAGCGCGAAGCTGCTGCTGGTGCGGCCCGTCTCTCCGGAGGGGCAGCTCGAGGGCTCGCCCCTCGTCGCGGTCGACACGGTGGACGCCGGCACGGGCGAGACGGTGCTGGTCGTGTCGGGCAGCTCCGCGCGCATGGCCGATGGCCTGTCGCAGTCGCCCGTCGACGCCGCCATCGTCGGCATCGTCGACACCGTGACGGTCGCCTGATCGCGAGTCTTCCGACATGCACCTGGCACGCGTCGTCGGCACCGTCGTCTGCACGCACAAGGACGCGCGCCTGACCGGTGTGAAGCTGCTGCTCATCCAGCCCGTGGCGCGCGATGGCGCCGACACGGGCCGGCCGCTCGTGGCCACCGACGCCGCGGGCGCGGGCGTCGGCGAGCGCGTGTTCTTCGTGCGCGGCCGAGAAGCCGCATTCCCTTTCCACCCGGCCGAGGTCCCCACCGACGCCAGCATCGTGGGCATCGTGGACTACACGGACGTGGTGGCCTGACATGCAGGTGGGCACCGTGATCGGCACCGTCGTCGCCACGCAGAAGCACGCCAAGCTCCACGGCGCCAAGCTGCTGCTCGTGCAGCCGGAACTGCCCGACGGCACCGCGCGCGGCAACGCCGTGCTCGCGGTCGACAGCGTCGGTGCCGGTGTCGGCGAGCGTGTGCTCTACGTGATCGAAGGCAAGGCTGCCGGCGACGCCCTGGGCCGTCGTGACGCGCCCGTCGACGCCGCGATCGTCGGCATCGTCGACGCGCTGGAGACGCCGGGAGGCTGGGAGTGACCGAGGAGCAGATCCGCGCCCTCGTCCGCGACGTCCTCGCCCGCGTGCCTTCCTCGCCGCACGCCGTGCCGATGTCCGATCGTCCGTCGCCCCTGCCTGCCGCACCGCTGCCGCCGGCGGCCTGGAAGACGCACCTGTCGCACGGCCGCTTCGTCTTCCTCGCGCCGACCGAGCCCGATGCGCCCTGCGTGGTGGAGCCACAGGTGCGGTGTCATCACTGCGGGTTCTGCCAGTCGTACGGGCACTGAGGCCCGTCAGCCAGTCACGCCATGTCGAGTCCTTCGCGTCCCCGTGTCTTCGTCTCGCGCAAGCTGTTCCCCGAGACGCTCGAACTCCTCTCGCAGCACGCCGAGATCGACGTGTTCGATCGTGCGGGCAGTCCCTCTCCCGAGGAACTCGTCGCACGCACGAAGGGGTGCGCGGGGCTCGTGGCGCAGGGCACCGACCGCATCGATGCGGCGTTCCTCGACCAGGTGCCCGGCCTGCGCGTCGTGGCCAACGTCGCCGTCGGCTACAACAACATCGACGTCGCGGCTGCACGTGAGCGACAGGTCGTGACGACCAACACGCCCGACGTGCTCGACGAGGCCTGTGCCGCGCTGACCTGGGGCCTGATCCTCGGTGTCACGCGCAGGCTCGGCGAAGGGGAGCGCATCCTTCGCGCGGGCCAGTGGAAGGGCTTCCAGCTCGATTTCCTGCTCGGGATGGACCTGGTCGGCAAGACGCTCGGCGTGATCGGCATGGGCCGCATCGGCCAGGCCGTGGCCGCCAAGGCCGGGGCGTTCGGCATGCGGACCATCTACATGCGCTCGCCCCGCCGGCCCCACGACGTCGTGACCGGGCCCGACGGCGTGGCGTATGAAGGCACGACGTTCGAGAACGTGCTGCAGCGGTCCGACATCGTCACGCTGCACTGCCCGCTCACGCCCGAGACGCATCACCTGATCAACCACCAGACGATCCGGCTGATGAAACCCACCGCATACCTCGTGAACATGGCGCGCGGCCCTGTCGTCGAAGAGGCGGCCATCGTCTCGGCGCTCGACAACGGCTGGATCGCGGGCGCCGCGCTCGACGTCTACGAACTCGAGCCCATCGTGCACCCGGGCCTGCTGAAGTTCGAGAACGCGTTCCTGATCCCGCACCTCGGCAGCGCCACGCGCGAGACCCGCACCGCGATGTGCAACCTCGCGGCGCGCAACGTCATCGACGTGCTCGAGGGCCGCGGCCCAGTGACGCCGATCCCGGGCAGTCATATTCCGTGACACAACAATTGCAGAATTGGAGGATTTCAGAATTGCACCGCCATCCTGACTGCATCGAAGGTTGGCCGCGCTGATGAAATTCTGAAATTCCTGAAATTCTGAAATTCTGAAATTCTGAAATTCCCATGCCCCCCCTCCGTCCGCCCCTTCCCGTCGCGCCGACGCTGAAGAAGCTGGGCAAGGCCATCGCGTCGCTGGAGCTGCCGGCCATCGAGAAGATCGCCGAGGAACTGATGGGCGACGCGTTCCACGTGCTGATCTCGACGATGCTGTCGGCGCAGACGAAGGATCCGGTCACGCTGGCGGCATCGCTGCGGCTGTTCGAGGTGGCGCCGACGCCCGAGGCCCTCGCGCGGTTGTCCACGAGCCGGATCGAGAAGCTGATCTACCCGGTGAGCTTCTATCGGAACAAGGCCGTGCACGTGAAGGAGACGGCGCGCATCCTGGTCCGCGAGCACGGCGGGCAGGTGCCGACGACGATGGAGGAACTGCTGCGGCTGCCGGGCGTGGGCCGCAAGACGGCCAACCTCACGCTCATCGTCGCGTGCCGGAGCCAGGACAACATCTGCGTCGACACCCACGTGCACCGTATCGCCAACCGGTTCGGCTGGGTGCGTACGCGGACGCCCGAGCAGACCGAGCGGGCGCTCTACGACGTGGCGCCGCGCAAGTGGTGGGCCACCATCAACCTGCACCTCGTCACGTGGGGACAGCACGTGTGCAAGCCCGTGTATCCGCAGTGCGGCCGGTGCATTCTGAACGACACGTGCCCCAGGATCGGGGTCGTGCGCGAGGGGCGCGTCGCATGAGACGTCACCGTCGAGACTTCCTCCGGCTCGGGGCCATCGCCACGGCCGCCGCGGCCGTGGCCGGCCGATCCGTCACCGCCTTTGCCCAGGCCGTGATGCAGGGCCGCCGCATCGTGCGGCAGGCCGCGCCCGAGAACCTGGAGAGCGACTTCGGCGCGCTTGCCGACTTCATCACGCCGAACGACGAGCACTACGTCCGCAGCCACTTCGCCGTGCCGACGGTCGACCCGGCCACGTGGACCCTGCGCGTCGGCGGCGCCGTGGGGCAGCCGTTCACCCTGACGCTGGAGCAGCTGCGGGCGATGCCGAAGGCCTCGCGCGTGGTCACGTTCGAGTGCGCCGGCAATGGCCGGTCCTTCCTGAACCCGGCGGTCGCCGGCGTGCAGTGGGAGCGTGGCGCGGTCAGCACGGCGGAATGGACGGGCGTGCGCCTGGCCGACCTGCTCGCGAAGGCCGGGGTCGCCACCGACGCGACGCGCCTGGTGTTCGAGGGCCACGACAAGGGCGAGGTGAAGAACACGCCGTTCCCCTCGGGCCCCATCACCTTTCACCGCAGTCTCCCGCTGGACGAGGTCAAGGCCCGCGATCCCATCGTCGCGTATGCCATGAACGGTCAGCCGATTCCTGCCGGCAACGGCGCGCCCGTGCGCCTCGTCGTGCCGGGAGCCTACGGCATGGCCTCGGTGAAGTGGCTCGCGGCCATCGAGGCCGTCAAGGGCGACTTCGGCAGCTACTGGGAAACGACCGACTACGCGTACTGGGATCGCTCGGGAAGCCGACCGGTCCGCCGGTCCCTGCTGGGCATGCAGGTCAAGTCGCTCATCGCGAGACCCTCGGCGAGCGCGCAGGTGGCGCGCGGCACGACCGTCGAGATCACCGGCGCCGCGTGGAGCGACGGCCCGGTCACGCGCGTGGAGGTGAGCACCGACGGCGGGCGTACGTGGCACGACGCCGAGTTCGTCGATCCGCAGACGACGTGGACGTGGCGGCGCTGGCGCCATCGGTGGCAGGTGCCCGCGAGCGCCGGAGAGGCCGTCCTCATGTCGCGGGCCACCGACGCGAAGGGACGCACGCAGCCGATGACGAGGAACCCAGACTACGGCACCTACGTCATCCACCACGTCGTGCCGTCCACGGTGCGGATCACATGACCCGGACCGGCTCCCCGTTCTGCGTTCTGCGTTCGTCGTTCTGCGTTCTGTAGGCGCCATGTCCGAGCACACAGCCGTCGTCTCGTGGGAACGCTTCGGCGCCGACTTCCTCGACGGTCGCTACAGCCGTGCACATCGCTGGACGTTCGACGGCGGCGCCACGATCCCCGCCTCCTCGTCGCCCCAGGTCGTCGCCATCCCGATGTCCGACCCGCTCGGCGTGGACCCCGAGGAGGCGTTCGTCGCGTCGCTCTCGAGCTGTCACATGCTCTGGTTCCTGTCGATTGCCGCCAGGCGCGGCTTCATCGTGGACGGCTACCAGGATCACGCGGTCGGCACGATGGCCCACGACGAGGCCGGCCGGCTCGCCATCACGCGTGTCGTGCTTCGACCGGCGATTGCGTTCGTCGGTGAGCGCATTCCGGCCGCCAGCGACATCGACGCGATGCACGACGAGGCGCACCACGCCTGCTTCATCGCCAACTCGGTGAAGACCGCGATCGTGGTCGAGCCGACGTCGCCGTGAGCGCAACTGCGCATCGGCTCCTGGCACGGCTCCCGGGCAGGAGCGTCCTCAGCCGCGCTGCCCTCGCCGGCCTGTTCGCCTGCACGCTGATCCACGTCGTCGGTGCAGTACCCGCCGCTGCACAGACGGGGGTGATCGGGTTGCTCGAGATGCCCGAGGTGTTCGGGGCAGGCGGACCGTGCGCGCCGTTCGAACCCAGCGTGGTGCCGATCCATGCGCGGCCAGGCTCTCGCGAGGCCGTCGGTGAGATCTTCGTGTCGCGGCCGGCCTCCGGCGTGACGTCGGATGGCATGGCCTGCACGGCCGGCCCCGTCGTGACCGTGCGCGTAGGCGCCCGCGAGGGCTTCCTTCCGGTCGACGAGCACGCGTACGAAGAGGTCTCCGCGATCGTCGTCGAACGGGCGCCCGGCTGGTATCGCATCCGCACCGGACTGCAGCCGGATTCGGGGTGGGTGCGCGCGTCGCCCCGGATGCGTTTCCGATCCCTTGCCGCACTGCTGACCGAAGGGCTCACGCATCTCGAGCCGGAGTGGGACGGTCGTGTGTGGGACCGGCCGTTCGGGACGGCCCGGGTCGTGGCGCCCCCGCCGCCCGGCGACGCCGGCGAGCCCCCGCCGACCGACGCACCGGCCGTCTCGGTGCGTGAGGTCGTGCTGCGGCGAGGTGTGTGGTGGGCCCGCGTGGAGACGATCCCCGACGTGTGCAACGGGGATCGCCTGCCTCCGACGTCAGCCCGCGTCCAGGGATGGATCCGCGTGTTCGGCCCGGATGGCCGGCGGCAGGTGTGGTTCTCGCCGAGGGGATGCTGAGGACGCCCGCGCGCGGTGCACAATGGCAGGAGCCGTGGATCTGCAGGCGTACTTCGGGCACATCGACATCTACCTGTTCGACCAGCTCCTGCGCGGGCGCATCCGCCCGGGCATGCGCGTCCTGGACGCCGGCTGTGGCGGCGGTCGCAACCTCGTGTACATGCTGCGCGAGGGCTTCGACGTGACGGCGGTGGACGAGGACCCGCACGCGGTCACGCAGGTCCGCGAACTGGCGGCGCAGCTTTCAGCCGACCTCCCGCTGGACCGTTTCCGCGTCGAGGCCGTGGAGCGGCTGTCGTTCCCCGACGCGTCGTTCGACGCCGTCATCTGCAACGCCGTCCTCCACTTCGCCCGTGACGATGCGCATTTCGAGAGCATGGTGCGCGAGATGTGGCGTGTGCTGGCGCCGGGGGGCATCCTCTTCGCCCGGCTCGTCTCCAGCATCGGCATGACGCTGCCGATGGAACACGTCGCCGGCCGTCACTACGTGCTCCCAGACGGCACGACGCGCTACGTGGTCGACGAGCCCCAGCTCATGGCGCTCACCGACGCCCTCCGTGGTCACCTGCTCGACCCGCTCAAGACCACCGTGGTGCAGCACCAGCGCTGCATGACGACGTGGGTGGTGGGGAAGTAG
>VFQN01005721.1_pt1 | contig 14922 bp, 20 predicted proteins | sample 3512371 | NCBI WGS metagenome assembly VFQN01 (sample SAMN10412370, study PRJNA504923) | tailings metagenome | isolation source: Replicate 2 from Balatoc abandoned mine | place: Philippines: Itogon, Benguet | collected 2017-08-28
AGTCTTACTTCAGCTGACGCGTACTGATGCGTCGTACCACTGCCACTGTGGAGTTACTTACCACACTTGCTCAGTCATACGCTTTGTACTCCCCTTCACCGCAGCCTACTACACACGTGTGTAACGGCATCAATTTAAGCGCCATGCATACATGGCACAGCGGCGTCGTTTGGCGGGAGGCGCAGGGAGGGTCTTCTGCATCCCTGCATGCCCTTGCAGACAGTTGCAGAGGCCGGCAGTGCAGCGTGGACCAACACCACATGCACAACAGGTGCCCAACACCACACCTACCTGCCCCTACAAGGTTTCACGGAGTCTTGTAACACCATACCAGCCAGTGCGCTGCTGATGTCGCCAAGGGTTACGGTCGTGTGTGCTATCTGCTATGTCATCACATCAAAGATTGCAGTCTGCGACGGCACAGAACCCGTGGACACCCCGCAGTGGTACCGAACACGTGAGGTGAGCAGCTGCCTGCAACGCAGCCGCTTCAAAGCCCCCTGTACAGCCAGGCACTGCGGTACAGCTTACCCTTCCGCAGTACAAATGCAGGTAACGGCGTTCCAGGAAGAGGCAAGGTCAGACCCTGGTACCACGCAAAGCGAAATGGTTGCAAGGAAGCTGCAAGGCAAGACACCCGGGCGCTAGCCAGAGCCCCTCTGGGCTGGGCTGCCGTGAGCCCACAGAGGCCCTGTAAGCTTATCGACCAAAAAGACGGTTTACTGTGCATATAACTTGACGCACCGTGGTTGGATTCTGTGGTAGGGCTGTGGACTTGTGGCTTATTAATGCTGATACGACGGTGATTGGGATTGACAGTCTTTGGGACTGAGCAAGGTCGCATTCCTGCAGTATCAGCGTTGTCCATTACGTTTAGGTAGCTTTACGAGAAAAATGGAGCTTCAAGAAGTGCAAACAGCGAGCTTTTATCGAGACCCTCACAAAAAATGCCGCTGACCAGGCTTTTGTTCTGCTAAGCCTGTCCTCTACTACGTATCGACTCAACAGGACCACATCCAACACAAACACCTGGACTGACGGCGTAGGCGCGTCGAGCGCAAGTCGGGCAACTCAGCAGCATTCCGGGGCATCCTTGGGGCGTGAGGAGACGCCAGCAGAGGAATGTCAGACCACCTCAGCCGCAGTAGCAGCTTCTCAAGCGTTGGAAGTGGCGCAAACAGCGTTGCATCTGACGCGCGGAGCGCGTAAGTAGCATGCGCCTCGTCGCTTACTGGCTGACAGGAGACGTTTGGCGTCAGAATTGCTTGAAACGAAAGATATATATTCATAGCATAGTAAAGGGTCCCCAAGGCACGCAACTGAGCTTGCCTTATGCTCTGCAGGGCGGGTGCCGGAGGTGCTGGGGGCGAAGTCAGCAACGACCTCCTAGAACAGAACCAGACAGTCCAGGCAGCAGTATTTGGGGTGTTGTACACCCTTGCCAAGGAGAAACTCGACTCCTCGAAGAGGTTTGCTGTGGCAAGGCTGGTGCTGGATTTCCTGCAGTGTTTCATACTTATCGTCAACCCTTCTTACGGTAAGGAAAGCTTGAGGTGCACGTGGTCGTTTCTAGCCCGACTTCGCGAGGGGAAAGGCACCTGCCTAACCCTGGTGTCCGTGGGGTGCCTGTACAGGGTGGGCCATTGACGAGAGCGCTTGGTACTGGAAGGCGGTGAAATGGGTGCACTTCAGCAACCCCATTGTGGCAAAGGTAAGCTTTGCCTATGGCGGCGCGGTGTCAGCCGCAATGCTGTCCCATGGTTCATGACACGTTGACCCGTACCACACAGGGATACTCCTTCTACATCATCATCCTCTACATCTTGGCCGGGGCCTTGGCCCTGAGCATCATTCTATGTGTATGGGTCGGGTGGTGCTTCAAGAATGACCGCTTCCCCTACGTCTGGTAAGCACATGAACACGCCACTGCTGTCTGGCATTGATGCGGAAGGGCAGCGGGAGGCTTGGCAAGCGACGTGTACGTACCCCCAGCTGAACCCGAAGCCCCTCCTTATCTGCAGGCCCATCAAGATGCTGCGTCTTGTGGTGGCCACCTTCTTTGTGGTTTTCTACATCGGTTCGCTGGCCATCTTCATGGTGGCGCTTAGCTGCTCGTGGTTTGACCCTAACCCAGCAATCCGATTCCACCTAAAGGCGTTCCCTGAAGTCCGTAAGTCCTGAGAGGTGGCCACCGTACATGGGACACAATGGTGCTCAAAGCCATTCGATGTGCGGCGAACTTGTGCAACATGCTTCTGACCTGTACCGTATGCCGGGGCCACCGTAAGGAGGGTGGGTTACTGTGACCCACGTCGCAGCTCAGCATGGTCCTGCCCCTGCTTACGGCACGTACGGATCGTCCCACCTGCTTAACGCGAATGCCTTTGCCACTGGCCCCCACCTTACTCCAGGCTGCCTTGCCATGCCGCACCTTGCGCACGGCGCCGTGGCGCTGGGCTGCTCCATCGTCTTCTGCCTCATCGCCTTCGCCATGACGGTGGCGGACTTTGAGATGAACCCCGTCAGCCGGCGCTGGCTGGCGTCGCCGCACACGCGCGTGGAGGTGCGCGCGCTCATGGTGAAGACCATCATGACCATCACCGTGGCCGTGCTGTACGGCCTGACCAAGGTCCAGTCCATCATCCTGGCGGGGACGTCCATGTTCCTGTTCTGGTCGTACGTGCGCTGGGAGCCGCACTTCAACGAGTGGATCAACCACTGCCGCTCGGGGCTGTACGGCATGGTCAGCTGGACGGGCATCATCCTGCTGTCCATCACCTTCAGCCCCAAGCGGAGGGAGGAGGCCTACCGGGACCAGATGACCACCGCGATGGTTGCGGGCCTGCTGCCGTGCTTCTTCGGCGGGTTTGCAATCTCGTACGGCCGCCTGCGCTGGCGCATCAAGCGGGTCATCAAGTCCTTCAGGTAGACAAAGGTTACGGGCTCAAGCGAAGCTGCATGCAGATGTATCGCACTACCGGTATTGCAGTGAAAACACAGGGACACATGCAGCGCAATCGGGCACGGGCAGCTTGTTGCTTACGCATGCCCCTACCCCAATACTTGCGCCACAGCAACATCGACCCCAACAAGTCCCGGCTCAAGGACATCTACCGCTTCCCGGACGCCATGGAGGTGGAGATCTGCGCACGCGTGTGCCGCAAGTGGACGGAGGACGACGTGCTGGACGGGGACGCCGTCAAGCTGGCGGAGACCATCATCAAGGTGGGCGGCCTGGCAGGGCGGCGGTGTAGCATGCGTTACGCCCTGCCATCTGAGCTTTTAGCCCACCCAGCTTGCCTTGCGTGGCCCGCACACGGCAGCCACGTGTGAACACTATGGGCCTTACTATTCTGCAGCCGATGACGCCTTGCGCTTTCCCCTGTTTGCGGTGTCCCCTAGCCCCATTTGAGCTGTACGGCATTGTGTGAAAGCTTGGCAGGGCAGCAGCGTTTGCCGCTATCGAGTCTGACGTCCGGCGCCCTTCCGCTCTCATCCACAGGTTGGGCAGGCGCACTTCCACGACGACGTGTTCCTCACCATCACCTACTCCAACTTCCTCATCGAGGTGCAAAACAACTACCAGAGCGGCGTCACGCAGCTGCAGCAGGCCAAGAAGCTGGAGCCGTCCATGAGCGACCGCTTCGCCATCTTTGTGCGCGAGCAGGAGCACAAGCAGAAGGCGCAGAGCCAGAGCAGCGGCGAGAGCGCCGTGGACCTGGTGTCGTACGTGGAGTTCCAGCGCAACTACCGCCTGCTGCTGCGCGCGCACAAGAACGCGCTGTACGCCACGCGGCACTTCTGGAAGCAGCTGCTGCACCACGACGTGTCGTTCAACGCCCTGGCGCGCGCCTTCCGCGCCATCGAGGTTGGCAAGACCAAGGCGGACCGCACCTACAAGATGGTGCTGGACAGGTGGGCCGGGCATGGAGGTGCAGCCCTTGGCCATGCCGCGCTCAAGGGCTGCGTGCGTGTAGCGGGATGACAAAAGCATGTATCAAGACAGGGCTAGCGGGGGCAAGGAGGCGTCATCACTGGCAGTTACCGGTAGTGAGGTTGGCGACCGGGGCTGAGGCTGCAGTACACGCTGCTGCTGTTAAGACTCATCGGTGAGGCTGTGTAGCGGTGCCGTCGCAGGATCACAGTAACTGTTGGGCTGTGTGCGTGTCCATAGCTCTTTGAAGTGCCAGCGTGTAACCGGTTGCTTACTGGTACGTTGCCGCCCTGCCTCGCTCCTGTCCTCGTCCGCAGGTACCCGAGCAGCGTCAAGCTGCTGCGCAGCTACGGGCGCTTCCTGGAGGAGGTCAAGAACGACCCCTGGACGGCCGCCAAGTACTACAGCGAGGCGGACAAGCTGGAGGAGCAGCAGGAGAACGCCGCCAACGACGCCATGCTGTCGGACGCCGTGGGCGACGGGGACACCACGTCCATGCTGGCGCAGGTCGGTGTCTCAGCAGCTACAAGGCAGCTTCGTGTTTGCGTACACGCCGGCCGCCGCAAGTAGTCTTGCAACCGAGCGCCGGTAACCATCCTGTGCATGGGTTGCGTGCCTTTTTTAATTAAGCGCGCCTGTGTTCCTCACCCAACGACTCCGCAGGTGGACGAGAAGAACAACGCGGTGGCTGTCATCAACGCGGTGGGCATCATCCAGATGGCCAACAAGCCTGTGATGAAGTTGTTCGGCTATAAGAAGGGCGAGCTGGAGGGCAAGAACGTCTCCATCCTCATGCCGCAGCCCTTCAGCCAGCGGCACAACGGCTACCTGCGCAACTACACCACGACTGGTGGGTGGTGACCGATGTTCTGAGGGCAACTGCGTTTATCTGCCGGCCCCAAGCTGGCCCATTCCTCAATCTTCACGGTTGGCGGGCTGGCTGACCCATGGCGGCTGGCTGGGTACAGATAGCGCTTTTGTTTTGCCGTGGTGGTTCAAGGGTTCACGCTTTCGCACTCCCTTGCCCGCGCAGGCAAGGCCAAGATCCTGGACACGGTGCGGGAGGTGGTGGCCATCCACAAGGACCGCTACGTGTTCCCGATCAAGCTCACGGTGACCAAGGTGTCGGGCACGGGCGCCGACTCGCTGTTCATGGGCGTGCTCAGGCCGGCGGAGGAGGACCCCGCCAGCGTGCGCGCGTGGATCATGACGCAGGGCACCATCCTGTGCGTGGACCAGCGCTTCAGCGACTGGTTCGGCCGCGGGCCCAACGAGCTGGTGGGCCGCCCCTTCAACACCATGGCAACCGAGCAGGTGCGTGCGAGCACGTGGGCCGTTGTTGCTTATTGCACAGCTGGCACATATTGAATTAGTGGCAAAACGTACACTTCATCAGGCAGGGGGCGCGTAAGGCTTAGGCTACGGGACTTGGGCCAGTCCGTACGTGTGGCATGTGGGTTTTAGGGGCTGAACTGCCTCGCGCTCGGGTCACGGTCACCAAGCATCCTACCCAGGGCCAAGCTTACCGGTACCATGTGTAGCAGATCGTAGCATCCTACCCACGGGCACCTGTTGTGTGCTGCCCTGCTTCCCCAGGACGTGCTGATGAAGATGCTGGACCTGGCCAACGCCTCCACGGAGGCCGAGTTCAACGAGGGGCGCGTCACCTCGGAGCAGGTGCACCTGCTGCACAAGTACACCGACCCTGTGCCCTGCCGCCTCAAGATGACGCTGGGCGGCACGGACAGCCAGCGCATCTTCGTGGTGCACATCAAGCGCATGCGCAACGACCAGAACAACATGATGGTGACCGACCACAAGGGCCGCATCATGTACATGAACACCGACCTGGCGTCCGCGCTGGGCTACACGCCCAAGCAGGCGGTCAAGATGGACATCAGCAACTTCATGAGCCCGCCCTACAGCATGCTGCACTACAAGTGGATGAAGGAGCCGCCGGCCAAGGTGCCGCTGCAGAGCTGCAGGTGCGCGGGGGGCTGCGGTTCGGACTCCAGCCCCTTCCACGCTACCTTATCAAAGCACATGCATACATGACGGGTGCACATGCACGTGTGTAAAGCCCACGACGCTGTGTCTGAGGCCTTGCCGCTGCTGCCTGTCCGGACCTCCTTCCTCAGTGTTCCGCCTCCCTGCCGCTTGCCCACTCGCCCACAGGAACGCCGCTACGGTGGTGATGCTGGACAGCAAGAAGCAGCCGCACCCGGTCAAGCCGCACCTGTCGCTGCGCGAGGAGAACGACGTCATCACGCACGTGGTCAACATCGAGTTTTCCACCTGGGAGCGCGGCCTGGACGAGCGCCGCCTGTCTTGCGTCATCGACGACGGCGGCGTGGTGGGTAACACGCTATCACCGTATGCTGCTGGGCGCTTGCCGTCGGCATGCTGGCGTGCCGTACGCGTTGTATGTGGTGTGTATGACCGATTACGGTCGTGGTAACCAGAGCCTGTCTTGCCCTCACATGTTGATGGCTTGGTTGCATGTCCCCAACTGTCACGCCTGCAGATCCAGTCGGTGTCCGACACCCCCATGGGCGTGTTCGGCATCAAGCCCGCCTCCATGGTGGGCCACTCGGTGGCCGAGTACATCGACGTGCTGTCGCCGCTGCGGGGCAAGCTGCCTGAAATCCTCAAGCAGATGCTGGCCGTGGTGGGTAACGCGCCCTGGGTTCTGTTGGTCGCTTGCACGCTTACCTGGGGCTTCTGGGGGGTGGGGCGCTGGCCTCTTTTGCTGCTATCGCATGAAGCCAGTTGCAGCAGGATGCAGTCCGGCCGACCATGTATGTGCGTAGTCTTGAGGTTTCATGATGCATTGCTTATGTGTACTGAGAGCGCTGCTGCCTTGCCCGCCCGCAGCAAGGCGAGAAGCCCGGCTACTCGTGGCGCGTGGGCGTGCACCCCCCGGTGGACGAGGCGGCACTGGCCAGCGCCAGCGCGGTGGCGCAGGCCATCCTGGCCAAGAACACGCGGCCTGCGCTCATGGTGCTGGACGTCAAGCCGCCCGCCAGCGAGGGCGAGCAGCCGGTGGTGACGCTGCAGCTGTACAAGGCGGACATGGTGACGGGCGTGGTGCTGGTGGACCACAACAACCTGGTGATCAAGCCCAACTGCTGCGTGCTGCACCCCACCGGTGAGCGGGGGCGGGAAGTTGCGGTCAGCACTGCCTATGGAGTCTGCAGCTGATGGATCCGACGCTGGCGTATGGGGCACCGACAGAGTAGGTGTTCGTGACCTGCAGCTTTGCGTTGGCATGGACTGTTGGGTTAGCCTAAAGGTCCCGGGGGTCCTTCAGTGGGACTTGCCAAAAACACTGCTTCTGGCCCCCTCTCCCCTGCAGGCCTGATGTTCGGCGTGGCCAACCAGGTGCTGACCAAGCGCAAGATGTCGCAGTTCCTGGACATGCCGCACAACGTGCACTCGGAGTGGCTGCTGTCGGACCACAAGGTCAAGGGCGCCATGAAGACGGGCACCACGGGCCGCAAGATCGGGCCCATGCGCATGATGACCGGCTTCCACGAGGACGGCCAGCCCGTGTCGCTCAAGATGATTGTAAGTGACCAGCGCACACATCTAAGGCATCCGCATATGCTACACACTATACGCATTGGCAGAAGCGCAGGGGATGAGCGGGCGGGAACGACGAGCTAAACTTGTTTCAGGGAAGCTGACCGGTACGTTGTCGTACAAGGCACTTGCTTGCCATGGACACGCGTGCCATCGATGCACTGTCTCTGGCTGAGTCTGACTTCCACTTGAACGCGCCCGCGTACCCTGGCGTTGCACCGGCGCAGGCGGTGGCGTTTGAGAACAAGCGCGTGCACATCAAGCTCAACTTCGCCTCCTACTGGACGGGCAGCACGGAGGTGTTCCTGCGCACGCTGGCGGGCGAGGTGGACCGCACGCACGCGGCCAAGGTGGCGAGCGAGGCGGCGGCGGCAGCGGCGGCCGTGGCACAGGTGCGTTCACTGCTGCCTCAACACGTCCTTAGACGCCATACCAGGGGACTGCCTTGTCCATCCCTGGCCCCGTTCCATTGCCAGGGGCATGCGTAACATGTATCCGACCCTTTTCGTTCCTTGCCGTTGACGGGGTGTGCTGTGCACTGTAGGCGGACGGCAAGACGAGCCGTGCGGGGCGCAAGGCCACGTTCACCAACTCGGTCAACGCGAGCAAGGGCGGCGTCAAGTGGGCGGGGCTGGGCGGCGACGAGGCGCCCGACGCGGAGAAGGACAAGAGCGGGCGGGGCGGGCGCAAGGAGGCCGCGCTGCCGCACTCGCCCACTGGGGACCGGGAGAAGGACGCCGGCAGCGATGAGGGTAGGTTGCGTACGGTGCACTTGCCGAGCGGGGCATGTTGAGTACGACGCACAGCAGGAGGCTGGGTTGCGGCTATGATGCATCCTTCCGTTCGCAGTGTTGAAAACAACTGATGTGCCGCCCTGGTTGCCTGCCTGGTCCACAGCCTCGGACAGCGACAGCGGCGGCAGCGGCAGCGGCGACGGGGACAGGGCGGCGGACGCCCTCGCGGACCCTGGGGGAGGCGCCGGAGGCGCCGGCTGGGGCGGCGGCTGGGGGCAGCAGGACGAGGACGCGGTGGGTCACGAGAGTGGGGTTTACCGGTGCCGTGACTAGAGCTATTGGGTGCGGCTCGATGCAGGTCACGTGCTGTGGTGGTTTGCTAGATGAACCATGGCACGACAGGCTCGTCTTGCTTTGCAAGGAGAAGCGGGACGCACGGTGCCCTGAGGACTTGCGTACCAGTGTACTAGCTTGTGCCTTTCGGCCTCTCAGCTCCATCCTCCTTTTCCGCGTACTTGCAGGCGTCCGGTGTCTCTGGCAGCCAGGTGGACGGTGCCTCGGTGGTGTCGGGCAGCGAGGCGGGCGGCTACCAGACCGACTTCAAGCGCGGGCGGCGGTTCAAGAAGCTCATGAAGCTGCTGTCCAGCGCCAAGGCCAAGGCCGACCTCACGCGCTACCACAAGCACACCTACCTGGTCATCGCCCTGCTGCTGGCGGTGCACGTGGTGTGCTTCGCGCTGTTCCTGGTGTTCCTGGAGAACCAGAAGAACTACGTCACAGAGGTGGACGCCACGCAGGTGCGGACAGCATGCTTTGCACCGCGTACCTTGCTGGCTGCCGCACCCACGCCGAGGGCCTGCTCTACACCTTGACCCCGCAGCTCCGCAGCCCCGGCTGTTTTGGCTACTCCCGTTCCCGGCCACTATGGCCTAGTTTGCCTACACCTGCAGGGCTTTTGCAAACTGCCTAACCGCTAACGGAACGTGTGGAATTTCGCCACGTGCCCTAACCCACAGGCGACGTCCACGTACGCCCTCGAGTCTGCCATCAACGCGCGCGCCGTGGACAACATCTACAAGAACCAGACCAACCCCGACTGGTACACGTGGGACGACCTGCAGACGCTGCTGTCCGACATGGACGACGCGGCCAACAACATGGAGCAGGGCCACCAGGGGCTGTACCTGGGCTTCGGCAAGCTGCGCCACCTGGGCGACGTGTACGAGCTGGGAGACATCTGGGAGGGCCGCACGCTCAACGAGACGCTCTACATCGACACCCGCACGCCCTACACCATCGTGAGTGTGTTTGCGAAGCACGTAGCCGGTGCGGTAGGCACAATGAGCTTGATACAGTTACAGGCATACAGGATTAGCAGACAGGGTGCGGCGGGGCAAAGCAAGAGAGCGGCAAGCCGGTGGTTGTGTGTACATGCAAGCCTTTGCCACTGTCCATTGAACCTTATACCGCCTTGCGCCTGCCCCCCGCAGTCGGACCTGAACAGCCTGTGGCTGATGGGCAACGCCTTCATCGCCTCCACGCGCGAGATCGTGTCCAACTACCTGCTCATCGCCAACCAGACCCTCAACAACTTCATGCTCAACCGTGACTGGCAGTACATGAACCTCAACGGTACGTACTCAGGTCGCCAGAGGAGGGCCAGCCTCGAACGGTACTCAGCTCCTGCCCAGGTGCCGCTGCTACCGTAAACGCCGCACTGACGGGGTGGCTTGCCTGCTGGTGGGTTTTTTCGCTGCCGCGAATCAGTAGGGCTAACTCAATTGTTCGCTGGCGCACCTCCCGCAGCTCCCCTGGCCATCAACGCCGGCTACCGCTACTCGCTGAACGGCATGGTGCTGCGCACGTGGGACAGCGTGGGCCGCGTCAACAACCTGGGCATCGGGCTGCTGGTGGCGGAGGGCTGCCTGGTGTGCGGCCTGGCGGCGCTGTACGAGTGGATGCTGCTGACGCAGGTGGCGCGGCAGCGCTACGGCCTGTACTCGGTATTCCTGGTCATCCCCACGGGCTTCCTGCGCGCCCTGGCCAGCAAGCACGTGCAGGTGGACGGCGAGGACGACAACGACAGCGACAGCGAGGCGGGGGATGACCCCGGCAAGCAGCAGGCGCAGCAGGCCAAGCAGCAGGAGGGCGACAAGAGCGGCGAGGGCGACAAGGTGGGTGGGGAACAGGATGGCCTTGCCGACGAGGGGCAGAGTTTGTGGAGCTAAGAAGGGGGCCGGCTCCGGGCCGGGCCGGGTGTGAGCTTTCCGTGTTTGCCTCCAACGTGCACCGGTGCATGTGGTCTCAGTTGCATACACTTATGCGACACCAAAGCTAACCGCAGCCTCCCTCCCCGGTGTACTTGTCCCCCGCAGCCCGTCATCCTGCCGGGCATCAAGGCCAAGGCCGTGGTGGTGGACATGGGCGAGCCCGAGGCCGCCGCGCAGCCGCTGTGGCGCCGCACGCTGGACGCGCTCAACCCCGCCAACTGGCTGGGCGGCCGCGGCGGCGGAGCCATCGGCGTGGACACGGGCAAGCGCAAGCTCATCCGCGACAACCGCGACACCGTGACGCTGACCGTGCCGTTCCTGATCTGGGGCATCATCGTCATCGCCATCTACAGCTTCTCGTACGTGGCGCTTTCGAAGGTGGTAGAGCCGCTGATCAACCTGGACGTGGCCAACCGCGTCAAGACCAAGGTGGCGCGCACCGTGTTCGCGGCGCAGGAGGTCATCAGCCAGACCACGGACGAGGGGCGGCTGACGTGGCAGATGGAGGTGCTCAAGCGCCAGGCCGACCTGGAGATGTTCTACGACGCGCTGCTGTACGGCAGCGACAACCTGCCAGGTGGGGCGGCCGGTGGATGGATGGAGCCCCCTGGGGCCGTGTGGCTGGGAGAGGCCACAGGCATCCGCGTTGCGTTGGCTTTGGCGTAACGGTGGCTTCCGGTGCCCCTAACTCCTCATGGCCCGGGCGCTTTTTGCCTGTCTTGCGTGCCGACATGGTTCCTCTCACGCCTGCCCCTACCCCACCCCCGCAGAGATGGCGTTCTCGCACACCCAGGGCACGCTGTTCACCAGCGCCAGCCCCGCCGCCATCTTCTTCCGCGAGAAGGACACGTGCTACGTGGAGGAGTTCCCCGACCGCTGGTGCTTCCCCGAGGGCCACATGTACCACGAGGTGTCGGCCAACGCCATCGACCCCATGCTGCGCCGCCTGCTGGAGGAGTCGCTGCTGCTGGGCAACGACAACTTCACGGCGCTGCACTTCAACTCGACGCGCTTCGACTACATCTGGCGCGTGGCGTACCACCAGCTGCTCAGCGCCATGTGGTCCGCAAACGACATCTACACAGGTGCGTTGGATGCTGCAGGACCGCCCAGTGGACAGCTATCTACCGTATCTCGGCAAGCTAACGTGCCGCTGCCGTGTGCTGTCCCTCTGCTCTATGCCGAGCCTCTGCTACCGGTATCGCCAGTCTCCAAGGCCATGCTGTGCCGTTGACCGTGTCCGCGATGCTCGTACACTTCTTCCCTCTCTTCCATGACTCCCTGACGCCCGGCACGGCTTCCTCGCGTTGTACGCATAATCCTTTCCCCGCAGAGGCCGCCCACGCCAACTTCTCCAAGGTCCGCATGGCGCACATCATCCTGTTCGTCATGAACTGGGTGCTGGCGCTCATGTTCCTCATCGCCATGTTCCGCCCCTTCATCCGCCGCACCACCATCGAGGCGCGCCAGGTGGCCGAGCTGCTGTCGCAGCTGCCGCCCGAGATGGACGTGGAGGGCCTGGTGGCCTCGGCCATGGCCAGCACCAAGCGCAAGGGTGAGCGCACGCCCGGCATGTCTCCTGGCTACGCTGCACCAGGCATGCCTGCTGTGGGTGCCGTTAGTGCAGCACCAGCCGCTGCTGTTATGGCGATACGAACACTTGGGGCCCGCGCAAAGTTATTTTTACCGCTGTCAAGGCTTACGCTTGCTTGGGCCGCGTTGGTGTGCCTGCAGGCGAGGACGACGAGGAGGGCGGTGGCCCCAGTGGCTCGGTGCGGCGGTCCATGGACGTGGGCCGCCGCTCGATGGACAAGGGCTCGGGGCGCCGCTCCATCGACAACCCGCGCGGCTCGCTGGAGACCGGCGGCATGGGCGGCAAGAAGGGGCGGCAGGAGGACGACGACGCGTCCTCAGTGGCGTCCAGCATGGACTAAGCACTAGGCGCCTGTGCTGGACAGTGTTCGTGCGGTGAGCAAGCGGCGCGCGGGCGTTGAGGAGACAAGCGGGCCTGGGGCAGGGGCGTTGGGGAGGGTGAGGGGCCGCTGGAATTGGGGGTGACGTTATCATGCTCGGACCTGGGTCATGTGCGATTCGTTGGAAGGCTGCTGCATGTGGTATCGGTGCAGGAGGGGTGAATGTGACTACTCGCAAGCGTGCGCTTCTCTATTCATAGCGTATGGGCAATCCACATACGATGGCGCATTAGCAACCTGTATGCTCATGGCAGTGCCGTGCGGCTTAGCCTGTGATGGCTGGCGCTCTAGCGCACGTCTGCCGTACACAAATAGGGGTTGCTCTCAACACGCGGCGACCCTGCCAGGGAACCCTTGGCCGCATGAGGAGCTAAGGCCATTGAGCCGCGTGCGCGCACGCGTTGTGTGTGTGAATGTGTTTGTACTGCTTTCGTCGTACTCGTCACCTTGATCTAGCCGTACCCTGCCTGAGGCGGTGCGGTCGATTGTGAACGGCTTGACCACGCTATCTGCATATGTGGGGTTGGCGGCCCTGCAGAAGGGCGCTCCAAGCGGCCTGCTGTGGGCCGAGCGCACCTGCCTGTACGAGGCACTGCGCTGTGCTGGCCTGAAGGTCTTTCTTGCCACCCTAATGCGTGCGTGCTGACCGCACTGTGTATCGCGTTCCTAACCGTTATAACTGAGCCGAGGCGTTCTATTGACGTAGTGTCATGGCGCAGGGGCGCTGCTGCCGTTTGGTGTTGTGGAAAGAGGTGATCGTGTGGCGGTTGGGAGGTGGCGCTGCGGCGATGACGTGACGTGTTTGCTCCTTTGCGGTATGGGCTTAGTAGCCTTCAATGTGGGGGCATCAATAAGCGAAGCGCATTGATCACGACATGACCTGATCATGCGGGTTGATGCCATCAATAAATGTCACCTAACGGTGCCAACTATCGCATGGCCAGCTGTGACCAACGTTGTGCGTGCGTTCCTTCTGTGCGCTTGGTGCGTGGTTCGTGGTGCATGCATGGGTAACTCGTTGCTGCTTTGAGACCAGCTGTGAGACGTCTCTTGGACCGAGAAGCGCCAAATTGCGGCGCACTGCACTGGGCATTGCACGTACATGATAACTGCCTTGTGCGGACGCCTTGAGCTGCGATGCGATGGCTGTTGCCTGACGGTTTGGTAGGTATGGCTAGAGGCCTTGCCACCACAACTTTTTTTGTGCCTTGCCTCGCTGTCTCACTGGTTGGAGCCCAATTGCTGGTATATTTGCTGCTTCTGGGACGCGTGCGATTATCTTTGACCTCGTGTAACATTGTAATACCAACATTATGCAATGTGTGCCCACAGCAATGGGCGAAGCCCAACTCAGTCGGTCAGCGTTACATGGCGAGGGTTCTCCCGTCCTGTCCCGTCCGCAAATGCAACCTGCAACGCCCCTGCTGCAACGACCCATGTACGAGACGGGGGCTCAAGAGCCTGCAGTGGCTAGCAAATGCTATCAGAGCACCTATCGCACAGCCCCCTTAAGGTTCGAGACCTGCCGCCTGCTACACAGCCCCTTCAATTGGAGTGAAACACCTGCCGCCTAACGCACAGGCCCCTTCATTGACAACTGACACCTAAGCCCGACTGCACAGCTACCTGTACTACGTGGCTCATCCTGACGCACAACAAGCATGCCAGTGTCGCCCTAACGAGCCCTTCATGTCGTAGTACTACACAACCGGTGTACTTTGCCGGCGCTTACAAGGGAGCTACCCCGGTGCTACATATCCCAATTACACCACGACAGAATGGTGCCAGACCAACATTTTAGTCCATCAATCAACCGGTGCTACGGTACTAGGGGCACTGAACGTGTACCAGTATGTCCAGGCCACGGCTCTTTGCTTGGCGCCTCATCCGCACACCGTGTACGGCGGCACGGCTTTCCCAAGGCGCCTTCCTGTGAGGTTCGGGCTACGGTATCTCACCAGTTGACGCTATGACTCGTATAACCAAGCAGCATGAATTGCCTAACGCTTCAGGTGAAGGGCCGCCGGCCTTGCCTCCCACGAACCTCGCTCACCTACGTGCGCGCTCCAGCTCCTACCACGTGTGAGGGACTTGTCAACTGGACGCGCACCAAATCTTGATAGAAAGCGGTTGAGGGTAAACCCAGGTAGGTGACATACAAGACGATGAACCTCCTTCCCCGGACTCCCTGGCCTGCCCAGTGCAAGGCCCGCTCAGGCACGTGCACGTCCGTACACTAACCAATCCTAGGACTGGGGGGCTTGCGGGCTGCCCTGGGCGAACGGGGCGGAGACCGCCGCCGTGGAGAGGGTGGCTGCCGTGGAGAGGGCGGCCGCGGGGAGGATGGGCGGGGGGAGGGTGGGCGAGAGGAGGGGGGGCGGGGGGAGGGGCTGGGAGGGGGCGGGCTCCCCTTGGGTGAGGGGCTTGGG
>VFQN01005722.1_pt1 | contig 14921 bp, 7 predicted proteins | sample 3512371 | NCBI WGS metagenome assembly VFQN01 (sample SAMN10412370, study PRJNA504923) | tailings metagenome | isolation source: Replicate 2 from Balatoc abandoned mine | place: Philippines: Itogon, Benguet | collected 2017-08-28
TGATTGCCAACCCGTCCGACAAGCCGTTGACCGTGGCTCTGCCCAAGGCAGCCGTCGGCATGCACGTGCTGCCCCAGTTTGGTCAGTTCGGTCAGCAGGGTTCCGGGTTTGGAAACAGCGGTTTCGGAAGCAGCGGGTTTTTCAACGGCGGTGGCAACTCCGGGCAAAATGGCCTGGCTCAGGGGACTGCTCAAAGCGTTGGCGGTCCGTTTCAGGCGTTGAGCGGTAACGGCAGCTTCAGCGCAACGGGTACCTCAGGGACTGGCAGCAATTTCTTCGGCCAGGGGTTTCCCAGCGTGCCCGCGGAAATGGTGTCGGATGATCTGAAACAGTACGGCGGGCTGGCGACGATCCCGGCTGGCAAATCGATTCAATTGCGGTTGAAGACCGTCTGCCTGAACTACGGACGGCCCGACCCGATGCCGTCCCTGAACTATGCCCTGATTCCGGTCGAGCAACACAGCCAGGACCCGGTGCTGGCGGAACTGCTGGAAAGCTATACCGAGCGTGTGGACCGGGACGTGATGCAGGCTGCCGCCTGGCATGTCGCCAATGACCTCAGCTGGGATCGCATCGCGACACTGTCGCAGCGCCGGATTCCGGCCGGACTCGTCAAGCTGTTTACGTCACATCAGGTTGAGCAGGCGAAGAGCCTGATGGGCGTCGTGGAGACGGCGGCGAAGAATCGTCCGGCGACGAACCCTGCCGCCACCGTGGCTGCCTCATCGCCGAAGAATCGCTGATTTCCGTCAGCCCGTTACTGTCGTTCCGGCCAGAGGCGTTCATCCAGCGGCGTATTGACCACCGGCCATTGCGAAGGGTAGAGCCGCACGATCCGGCCGGGGCGATACCCTTCCAGCAGCAGGGACGGCTGGAACTCCAGTTGGACTCCGCTGCTGCCGGGCAACTGCGGCACCTCATGCACCTTTAACAGCGGGCCCGACTTGCGGTCGTTCACCGGGTCATACGTCTGCAGGGTCGGTTCGGCAACGACGGCTGTGACAGAAGTGGCTCCCGGCTGAAACGGAGTCAGCAGGCCGGGATCAATGCCGCCGAACAGGGTGACTTTCAGGATGCGGTTCTGGTTGTCCACGGCGTCGATCCAGCCCGCGAGTCCGTGTTCCTGTTGATACAGCTCATGGACGGCCCGTTGTCGGGCTGAGGCGAGCGCGCGACTGGCGTCGTCCAGCCAGATGTCCAGGCAACGCCCCGGCCCGAACAGCGTGGCCCATGTCAGGTTGACTTGTACGATCTGGCCGGGAGCCATGTCCGTGAGGTCCGCGATCTCGCGACCTTTCCAGACTCGCGTTGCCGGCAAGATCTCAAAGGTCAAAGGCTTGGGATCAGCCGCCTGGGTGGCAGTATTGATGCCGGTCACTTTCAGCGTTTTGGCAGCCAGATCGACGGCGTCGATGCGCCAGGCGAGATTCTGGCGAACGTGATGACTGAAATCGTCTTCCAGCAGCAGGCAGCGGGTGAAATCGTGATCCAGTGCCTTGCGGTCGAGAAACTCCAGCGAGGTTGTCGGCCGGGAATCGCTGTTCGCGTCTGCCTGATAGAACTGGCCATGCAGGTGCGTGCCCGGCGGAATGTCCCGGAGTTCCGCCGGTGCGCCGTGATACCACACCGCGCCATACGGCAGCAGCTCAAACGCGACCGGTAAATCCCAGTGACTGCGCCGCTGGGCATCGGTCCGGTCCAGACGAAGCGTCCCGCGTCGGTGGATCGGGTCGACTTCAATCAACTCGCCGGCAAACGCATGCGCTGAACCTGCCGGGGGAAACTTCCCGGGTTCCAGGCGATACCACGGCAGTTTCTCGTTGTTGTTCGCATCGGTCCGCCAGGCAGGTTCTTCACCGGCGAAAAGCTGACCAATGGAAAGCAATACCGCCAAGATGGCGAATTTCATGATTGTCGACGGCATCACACCCACCATCCCGGCGAGAAACTGAGAAAACCTCCGCAACCGCTCCCCTGCAATCGCGTTCCACGCTGGCGGGCTCACAATTGCCTAACCATTCACCAGTTCGGTCAGCGGTCGCAGGCTGTCGCCGAACTGGTCGACCGGGACGTCCATGCGTTGCAGCATGGTCAGCAAGAGGTTGCTGAGCCGGGCCTCGCCATCGACCGGACGCGAACAGACGGCGTAGTGTCCGCGGGCGTCTGCCACGTTGTACTGGCCGATCTTCGGCAGGTTGAAGTCCAGGTGCCGGCCATGCTGGAGTCCCAGGGCGTGTCCGCCCGCGAGCAGCATCGGCAGGTTGGCGTTGCCGTGGCTGTGCCCGTACGCCATGCCGCTGCCCCACAGGACCATCGTGCGATCCAGCAGCGTTTCGTCGTCTTCCTTGTAGGCCGACAGGCGGTCGAGGAGGTATGCCAGTTGTTCGGCGAGAAATGTATCGCATTCCGTGAGGCGACGGAGTTGTTCCGGATCGCCATTGTGGTGTGACAGTTCGTGCCGGGACTGGACGACGCCGATTTCCGGAATCGCCAGGCCGTTGCTTTCACTGCCGCTCATGCAGGTGATGACGCGTGTCATGTCGGTCCGTAAGGCCAGCACCATCATGTCGTACATCGTGCGGTAATAATCGCCGGCCTCAGCATCGGGAATATTGCGGGACAGATGGGCCTTGACGTCGGGAGCAACGTCCGGTTTCGGAATATCGAGCCAGGCATAGGATCGCCGGGTGCGGATCTCGACTTCACGAACGGAGTGCAGGTACTCGTCGAGCTTGAGACGATCGTCCGTACCGATCTGGCCGCGCAGGTCGCGGGCGCTGCCGAGGATGACATCCAGAACGCTGCCGCGCCGGCTGAGTCGCCTCTGGGCATCAGCCTTCCCACCGGGCTCTATGCCAAACAGGCGATCAAAGACGACCTTCGGACGCCGTTCAGCCGGCAGAGGCACGCCGTCGCGCGACCAGGCCAGGGTGCCGCCGGTGATCGCCAGTTCCAGCGAGGAGAATCGCGTCTGTGGCGCGGTGACTTCGGCCATCATCTGATCGGCGGACACCGAGTTCCGGAACGCGCCACCTTCCTGGCTGATCTTCGCCGCCGTCAGCCAGATCTTGTCGCACTCATGCGCCTGGCCCAGTCCGTTCGGGTGATGCAGGCCGCTGATCGGCGTGACGTTCGCGCGATGTCGTTCCAGCGATTTCAACGGCTGGCTGAACTGGTAGTCCTGCCCCGCCTGTTCGATCTGCCAGGTCAGCGTGTTCACGCCGTTCGGGACGTAAATGAAGACGCTGCGTTTGGGTTTCGCCGGGGCTGTTTCCGGAGCGGCTGAGGCCTGCTGCAACGGTTCCATGCAATTCAGCAGCGGCAACGCGACTGTCGCGCCGAGCCCTTTCAGCACATGCCGCCGGGGCAACCGTCCCTTGCCCGTATTCAGATTGCTCATGGGAATCAGCGCTTTTGAAAGAGGTCGGAAACCAGAAAGGCCACCAGCAGATCCTGCACCCGATAGTCGCTCGTCCGGGTTGTGGCGGCGAGTGCTTCGAGGTCCGCGCGATCATCGATCGTCATCGTCCGCCGCAGGGCGAACGTCGCCAGTTTTTCCAGAAAGGCGGCGTGGAATTTGTCCAGATCGGCCAGCAGCAACTGCTGGAACTCGAACGGTCCGCCGAATTCACGCCCATCTGCCAGGACGCCGCTGGCATCGACCGGCGGGTTCGCGCCGGTTCCGGCCTGCACGACTTCCTCCGTCCGCCAGCGACCGATTGCGTCATAGTTGTCGAAGGCGATTCCCAGTGGATCGATCTTGCGATGACAGCTCGCACAATGAATGTTGGCCTTGTGAGCCTCCAGTTTCATGCGAATCGTCGCCTTCGGGGCATCCACAGGATTCGGCTCGATCGGATCGACGTTGGCCGGCGGAGGTGGCGGCGTCTTGCCCAGAATCGTCTCCGAGATCCAGACGCCGCGATGCACCGGACGATGCCGCGTGCCGTCCGACGTCAGGGACAGGATCGCTGCCTGGGTCAGCAGTCCGCCGCGATGGCTTTCCGGTTGCAACGACACCCGCTGGAACTCGTCCTGTTCGACTCCCGGAATCCCGTAATGCAGTGCCAGCCGCGGATTCAACATCGTCCAGTCGGAAATCAGAAACTCACGCAGCGACAGATTCCGTCGCAGCACTTCTGCGAAGAACTCTGTCGTCTCGCGAATCATGCTCTGTTCAAGATGCGGGTCATAATCGGGATACAGCTTTGAGTCGGGAGGGAACATGCCCACCTTCTTCAACTGCAGCCACTGGCGGGCGAATGTGTCCGCGAAGCGGGCCGCTTTGGGATCGGCGAGCATGCGCCGGACCTGGGCCTGCAGGACAGCCGGTTGATGCAGCGTCCCTGCCCGCGCGAGAGTGAACAACTCCTCGTCAGGCATTGTGCTCCAGAGACAGTACGACAGCCGTGATGCCAGTTCCCAGTCATTCAGCCGCGTGGTCGGTTCGGCCGCGTTCCCTTCCACCAGATAGTAGAAGTCGCTGGAACAGAGGACCGCCAGCATCGCTGTTTTGACAGCTGCGTGAAAACCGGCTCCGGCAGCTACCTCGTTGTCCACCAGACCGACATAGCGCTCGACTTCCCCCGGACGCGGCGGCCGGCGGAACGCCCGCTCGATCAGTAACGTCAGCCCGTCGACGAGCTGCTTGCGATTGCCCGGTGCCGTCGGCAGGTAGCCGTCGCGTTTTTGCAGGCTTTCCGTGCTGCGAATCGGACCTTCCCATTCGATCCAGTCGATGATCAGGAACGGATACAGCGGCACGCCGTCCTCGTCCGTCAGCTTGATCTGCCACGGGATGCGACCCTCTTTCAGGCTGAAAAACAGCTGTCGGCCCGAGCGCCCGGAGCGCGGCAGATTGGACGGACCGGGCACACTGTTGCAGACTTCAAACGTGTGGCTGCCGGCCGGCAGATGCGTCTGGAACTCGACGACCACCGGTTGGTCTTCCGGCGCGACGATGTCCTGCTCGAACAGCATCCGGTCCAGCTTGTCGGCATAGAACGTCAGGTGCGGAGCCCGACCGCCGGGCGGTTTGAGGCCGCTGACCTGAATCCGCACCTTGTACTCGCCGGCGATCCGGAACATCGGCACGGCGGGCGCAGGCCGGCCTCCCTGCAGGACGTGTCCCGGCCACAGGTCGACGCGCACCTTGTCGGCGAGGCCGTTCGCTTTCATTTCCGCGATTTGCTGAGAGTTCGGCCCGCCCCGCAGGTCGATTGCCGGCCGGCGCGTGACCAGCGACTCTGGAACTTTCTCCGGATACGCCTCGGCCAGAATCGCTTCCGCGGCCGCCATGTATTTTTCGACGTGCGATGCCGACAGCGACAGCACCGAGCCAATGCGCTCAAAGCCGTGCCAGTCGGCATCTTCCGAAAGTCCTGTGGGGTCAGCGACGTCGAAGTTCACCCCCAGCAGGTCGTAGACCGTGTTGGCATATTCCTCCCGGCTGAGCCGGTGAAAGGAAACTCGCTCCCGCCGTGCGAGGCGTGCGGCTTCGCCTTCACGCGCTCGCGCTGCGATCCATTCGATGATCTGTTCACGTTCTGCGATCGTCGGCTGCACCGGTTCATCATCCGGCGGCATTTCCGCCGTCTTGATCCGCTCGGCGATTTCGAGCCAGTGTTTTACCGACGGTCCGCCACCCACGTCCTGCGAGAGGTGATCGATCCGGAATTCTCCCTGGGCATTCCCGTCCTTGTGGCAGCGGAGGCAATACTTCTCCACGAAGGGGGCCGCCTCTTTCCGGAAACGGGCCACGGCTGCCGGGGACTCGTTGTCTGAAGGAAGCGCAGCTTCAGCGGGCCCTGCCACGCCGGTCAGGCTGCTGAAAGCAAGCGTGAGCAGACAGAGGCTGTTGTCGAACCACCGTCCGACCAGCCACCGTTCGACCTGTTGCATCGCCGGATTGTCTCCCAATGTGACCGAGCGCGTGGACCATCGAGTCGACCAGGCCCCGGCAGCAGGTGAGTACGCTACCGGATTCCCGAACATCAACGCATGCACTTTAGTCGACGTGTGTCCGCGAAGCTATCCCGAATCCGGATTCCGCTGAAATTGAATGAAGGTGCCGTTGCATAATTAAGCGCAATCGACGGGCAACTCTGCTGCAAGACTGAACGGGAATAGAGTTTTGTCGAAATGAAAACAGTCAACCCATCGCGAACAATAACGGTTTGTTCTACAAAATCTGGCAGACTCAGGGACGCAAACCCGCATGGAACAAAACTTGCGAACGTGAGGCAGTGCGACTCGGGTTCCCCCTTCTGCTCATGGCGGCGACCGGTTCCGGGATGCCGCCGCGTGAAAGCGAGTCTTCCATGCGCATCCCGTCTCATCATGGCGCGGACTTTCCTGATCGCGCTCTCACCGGATTTTATCAACTCCCATTGGAGTCGATGAAGTCGTCTGATCACCAGCAACATTTGCAGCGTGCCAGCCTGGTGAGACTCCCTGCTACAAACTTGCACCAATTGAATCGCCTTGATCATTTTGAACCGCGCAGGGCTTTTACTCTCATCGAACTGCTGGTCGTCATCGCCATCATTGCCATCCTGATTGCGTTGCTGCTTCCTGCCGTCCAGCAGGCCCGGGAAGCAGCGCGACGCTCCCAGTGTCGCAACAATCTCAAGCAACTGGGGCTGGCCATGCATAATTACATGGATCTGGCGAATTGTTTTCCTACCACGATCGGTTTCCAGACCGGGTGGGGCATTTTGCCAATGATTCTTCCGCAAATTGATCAGGCTCCGTTATATTCCCTGGCAGACTTCAATCGGTCTGTGAACTGTAATACCCCCAATGGCCTCGCCATCCTGGAGGCTTCCATTCCCGTACTGGCCTGTCCCAGCGATCCCTGGCCGACCATGATGGGCGGCCGCGGCGTCGCCGGCGGCACCTGCACGTCCGGCGGTTTACCGACTGCTCCGGGCCCCAATGGCGTTACAGGTTTTACGGCCCGCGTGACTCACTACGTCGGCAGTTTCGGCGACGGTTGTATTCTTGGTGAAAGTTATGGATACACCAACGGCGGTGACACCTCAGCGACAACTTACGGTTGTGGTGGGTGCAGCAATAACAATTGCGCCGCGACCGCGACTTCACCGCTCTGTCCGCGTACCTCGGCAGGCTTTGGCGGTGGAAAGAATCATCGCGGCATCTTCAATTACTACGGGGGCTCCAATAACGCCAATGCCTCTGCTCCCGTGAAGATCGCTCACATCGTGGACGGAACCAGTAATACCATTCTCATGGGGCATACCTCGGGAATTGCCATGGGTCTGGACAACGTCTGGGCAGGAGCCACGGGCAGCGTGAATGGCACCGGGATACCCATCAACTTTAATATCCTGCCCTCCATGCAGGCGGGCGAATTTTATTGTCCCTCGTCGGAAGGTTGCACACTCACCGGGGTTCCCTGGCGCGGACGCGGTTTTCAAAGCCATCATGCCGGCGGCAGCATGTTTCTGTTCTGTGACGGCTCGGTCCGGTTTCTGTCTCAGAACATTGACCAGAAAAACTATAACGCGATGGGCAGTCGCGATGGCGGTGAAGTGGTGTCGACGGATTTGTAATGCTCTGCGAATTGCCGGAGGTCAGTCATTCCGTCACCCGGTTCAGGATTCTTTTCTCCAGAGACAGGAAGCCCCGACGGCATGAACTTTATGGCAGGGAGATGTAGTCCGCTGACCGCTGGCCTGTTGATCGTCTGCGGTTGTTCCAGCGGACCAGTCGATCCGCTGGAACTGGCCTATGTCAACGGCACGGTAACCTTCAATGGCAAGGCGCTCTCGCAGGCTCAGGTGCTGTTCATCCCGGAAGAACCCGGAAAAATGTCCGCCCACGGAGTCACGGATGAGGCGGGCCAGTTTCAGCTTGGCACCCGCTTGCCGGGAGACGGTGCCGTCATCGGCCGCCACCGCGTCGCGATCACCGCCCGCGGACCGGACAAGGTACTCCCACCCGATCAACTGGCAACCGGTCTGCCCGGTAGCAACACCGCCCCCGGCGAACCGCTGATTCCTCCCCACTACTTCTCGCCGGGAACCTCGGGTTTGACAGCTGAAGTAACCGGAGGCAGAAACGCCATCGACTTCGCCCTCACCGGAGCCAAGCGTCCTTAAACCCACTGTTCTCTATCGATGACCGGAAAAATTCAGTCCCCAGGTCGTCATGTCTGCCCACGCTCCACCATGATGCAGCCGTCGAACCCCAGGATTGGAATCCACGTCCGTTGATGGGTGACGCCAGCCGACGCGAAATCACACGTCTTCGCTTGCCGATCCCGCTACAAGTGCGTACTCTTTCCCCACATCCACCAGCCCAAGTGGCGGAACTGGCAGACGCGCTAGGTTGAGGGCCTAGTGGGGTAAAACCCGTGCAGGTTCGATTCCTGTCTTGGGCAATGATAAACCCTTACTGCAAAAAACTTTGCGGTAAGGGTTTTTTCGTTGGTGGCTGGAGGCGGGTTGCTGGCTCCAACCTGGAAAAAGGTCTCCGAAAATTGTCGTCAGCCTCAGGCGAACGGGATCGCCGGGAACAGTTGCTGACGGCAACCGGTCTCCACAGAAGCCCCTGAATTTCAGGTGAGCCGGGCTTGTTGACAAGGTGTGAAGTTCCGTTCCGCTCCAATGGGGATTCCAAAGGGTTTACAGGTTTTTGTGATTCGATCGTGTTTCAGCACATTCAGGGAAATTGGTTTCAGGCCGGGCGAAGTCCAGCGGGCGTTTCCTTGAGATCTGCCCCCCCATAGATGAGCGGTAAGGCTCGAAACAGACGTGTTTGATATCCGAATATGGGAATAACCACACCGGAACGACTGCCCGTCAACGGGCTTTTTTTCTTCGCTGACAATCAGGCTTCCGACGGCCGACTGAAAACTCTTCCACGGAGCAACTGTTACTGCCCCCTGGTTGGCTTGTTGTCGCTCCCGGGCCATCTTGATTACTCGCCCGGAGCGCCGCGGCAAGTTCTGGCAGCTGACACAGATTGTAGAGCAGCAAAAAAAAAGTGCTGGCGCTCGTGTAGTTTCGTGAGCTCACCCACCCGGTTGTGATTTTTCCGGGCATCCTGTTTGCGCGTCTGGTCTTGCGCGGTGGCACCAGGGCACGGAACTGCGAACTGGGTAGAAAGCACGATCTGTCGAGGCCTTGGGGAGTGCGCCCAGGGGATGTCTGGGACCAACTGCGGAATTCCCGGCGGGGCTGGAGAACACAGGGTTTGGCGAGATCTGCGGTGTTGAATGATGGTGGGCACAGCGCGGTTTCCAGACTGGCAGTCGTGCGTCCGCAGGTCTGTCGGCCAAACCTGGTGTTTGCGCAACCGGGTGATTGACATATAGTGGCAGGTGCGCTCGTCGGGGAGAGAGGAGGACGGATGCGACGCCTGGTCGATACGGTTCCCACATGCATCTCCCGGGTTCGAAATGCCTGGGTTCCACGGGGGCGTTGTTTCCGAGGCGGCCGGGTTCAGCGGGCAGAGGTTTGCCGTAACCCTGTTCCTGAAAGCCGTGTTTCCGAGGCCAGCGTGCTCCAGCCTTCGGACAGCGACTCCCGGGTGCCGGGTGTCAGGGGAGCGGCTTTCGGGATACGGCAGGTGTGCTGGCTGATTGTCAGCGGCTGGTGCCTGGCGACCTCTGCCGTGTTCGCGGAGCCGTTATCTGACGACGATCGCACCTGGTTGCACATTTATGTGCGCGACCGACGGCTGGCGACTGCGGTTGAGAATGTGGAGCAGTTTGTCCAGCAGGGACGTGCTGCCGAGGCCACTGCCCAGCTGCAAGCTATTTTTGAGCAGCCGGGCGATGCCTGGCTCCTGACCCCGGGCGGCGAGTTGAAATCCGTGCGGGAGCAGTCCCTGGAACTGCTGACCAGTCAGTCTGCGGTGTTCATTCGGGATTTTCAGCGGCTGATCGATCCTGATGCCATCCAGGAACTTGCCCGGGCCCGGGCGAGTGATCAGGCAGCAGACTACCTGCGAGTGGTCCGGCAGTTCTTCGCGTCGGAATCGAGTTATTTCGCGGCGGAGTGGCTGGTCAAACACTGGCTGGATGAAGGCAGCTGGCAGCTGGCGGCGGATCTGTCCCGTCAGTTCACCGGATCTCCGTTGCATCAACACCGGCTGTCTGCCCGGTTTTTCAAAATGGCGATTGTGGCCAATGAACTGGCAGGTCGACAGGACGAGGCGGCCGCTCTCAGGCAGCGTTTCTCGCAAACCGCAGGTCTCCCGCTGCCGCGGGAAACGGCAGGTGCGGCCCTGTGGCTGCAACCGATGGGGAGAACCCGGGAACCCCATAATAGTCCCGATACCGTTTCCCCGCCTATTCTCGAACCACTCTGGTCCAATCCGCTGGAGAGCCTGCAGACGCAACTGCACGTCGATGCCTCGCTGGCAGAGTGGGCAGCGGCGCACCGGGAACGTGAGCAGCCGACGGCAGTGGGCTGGGTTCCGGTGCGATCCGGCGACCGCGCAGTCTTTCGCGAACTGGATCTGATCCGGGCAGTCGATCTGCGGACAGGCAAGACCGTCTGGCGCTACCGAACCGGGTCCAGTCTGGCCAGTCTGCTCAACAATTCGGATTTTGAAGGCGGCCTGAGCCGGCATCGAACCACGATGTGGGAAGCTGCTGCTGCCAATTCGCTCGCGTCCGGTCTGTCGACGGATGGTCAGCGCATTTATGCGGTGGAGTCGATCGACCTGCTGACGAATGCCGGTATCTTTGGTCTGGAATCTCACCAGATGCCGCGCGTCTCCCGCCGTGACGCCGTGCGCAATGAGCTGATTGCCCTGGATCTCTGGGGGAAAGATGATCGACCACGCCTGCTGTGGCGGACGGGCAGCGCGCAGGATCCGGAAGCCTTGCGCGGCCATGCGTTTCTCGGTCCGCCGCTGGCGGTGGGCAGCGTGCTGTATGCCATCTCCGAAAGCGATCGTGAACTCTGTGTCAGCGCCCTGGACGCTGCGACGGGTCGCCTGTTGTGGCAGCAGCCGATAGCGGAAGCCGAACACTCGCTGATCGAGGACCGGGGCCGCAGTACCCGCGCGTGTCAGCCGGCGATCTCCGGAGATCTGGTGATTTGCCCCACGGGAATTGGATTACTGGTCGCGGTGGACGCAGTCAGTGGCACCCTGCGCTGGGTGCATAATTCGCTCGAAATTCCGGCTGAAACCGGCGTCCAGCGGTTTCGGACCCTGACACCGCTGACACAGCGTCATCACGCCGCGTTTCCCGGGCGGGTTCATACCACAGATTCGTCAATTGTCTACCTGCCGTCGCAGTCCAATACGCTGTATTGCCTGGACCCTGCTACTGGCAGCGAGCGCTGGCACGTGGAGGATAATGACGCCGAATACATCGCGATGGCCGATCAGGATCAAGTGCTCGTGATCGGCAAGTCGGTGGTTCGCGCCTACGGGATGGCAGACGGCAAGCAGCAGTGGTTTCACACACTGGACGACGTTATTTCGGGAGTCGGATGTCCTGCCGGGGCTGGCTATCTGGTGCCCCTGGCGTCCGGGCGGATCGTGAATGTGAATCGTCAGACCGGGCGTTCCACCGGCTTCCGGTTTGAAACACAACTACAACCGGTCGGGCATTTGCTGGCCTCGGACACGGCGATTGTCTCGGTCGGCGCTCACGGGGTCACCGCCTTTCCGCAGGCCGGGCCGGTGCTGACAGAACTGAAAGGCCATCCGCAAACGCCGCAGACCTTGATCAGGATTGCGGAGGTGGAACTGGTTCAGGGGTATCTCGCCAGCGCCATTGCCGGCCTCAGGGAAGCCGGGAAACAGCTGCCAGCGGGCGAGCAGAGGCAGCAAGCGCGGCATCTGCTGCGGGAATCGTATTTTCAGCTGCTGAGAGAGGATGCCGGTCAGGCCGATCGCTGGCTGGCAGAACTGGAACTATTGCTGGACAACGCCAGCCCTGGCGAAAAGGTCCGCTGGTTAATCGCTGTGACAGAACGCGCCGTCACGAAAGGCGACTGGCAGACGTTGCAGTCCCGGTATCAACAACTGGCGGAACAGCAGGACGGGGGCACACTCGTGGAGTGTCCGGGCGACCGCGATCTGCAGATCAGCAGCAGCGTCTGGCTGCAACTGCTGACAGATCGGCTGAACGATCCGCCGCGGGTGGCAGAACTGGAGCAGGTTCTGTTGTCAGCAGCGCTGGCTGACCCGGAAAGCACTGCGGGGCGGACTGCCGAACGGTTGCTACCGGCAGCGGTCACTGCTCCCTTGCGCCTCCGGCAGGCGACGGGAGCGATCGCCAGCGGCGACTGGCAACGGGCGGTATTGCTCCTGAAACGGACAGCTGCGGTGCCTCCGGGACGCGGAACTGTTGAGTCTGCGGTCGCTGGATCTCAGGTTGCAGAATCGCAGGCCGCTGAATCTCCGCTCAAAACAGACCTGGTGGCGGATGCCGGACCGATGCTGGCGCGGTTGCTCGCCACCGCCGGCTTTCCGACCGAAGCAGCACAGATTCTGGAGCAACAGCCGCAATCTGGAACGAATGAGGAGCGGCTTCGGTTGCATGCCCTCTTCGGCGAGGACATGGCCGGCCTGCAGGCGGCAGATGCCTGGCAACGCCGGCAACCGGTGGCCTGGCCGGTTCGCCAGGTCGCGATCACTTCCCGACCGCGACAGCTGGATCTGGCGACGGATTTTCTGACGGCCGATGCGGGCAACCGTCGCCAGTCGGCGCCGTACGAAGACTATCAGCGCACGATCGGCTGCATTCCGCCGGAATCGTCTCTGGAATGGATGCTGCGTAATTCCACCCGGGGAACCGAGATCGGCGTCTTTGACAAGACGTCGTCGCGCAAGCTGATGGAAGTGGTACTGCCGTTCGGGGCCAGTCCGCCGGGAACACCGGCCAGTCTGCCGGATTCGTTGCTGGTACCGTTTTCCTTGCCCGGCGAGATCCGCGCGCTCTCGCCGTTACAGGGAGATCGCAACTATGTCGCATGGAGCCTCGTCCTGCCGGAGTGGTCCCGGCGAAGCGGCCAGGCTCTCTGCGGACCATCGACCGGCACACACACCTGTTTTCAGTGGCGGAATGTGCTGCTGATGGTTGATCCCGCTGACGGGCAACTGCTCTGGCGGCGAAATGATATCGAGCCCAATTCCGGTATCTATGCCGATTCCCGGATCGGCTTGCTGGCAGATGACGAGATCGTGTTCGTCCTCGCGGCGGATAAAGCTCATTATCGCGTGCTGAATGCCCGGACCGGCCAGGCGATTCGGAGAGGTGTCCTGACCCAGGACGTGCGGTCTCCCCGCTATGCGCTGGGCAGCCTGATTCTGCATCTCAACGATGAACTGGAACAGCGGCACATCCGCGTCTGGGATCCGGCCACGGATCAGCTGGTGCTGGACGATACGCTGCGATCGCGCCAGTTGTTCACCCGCTTCAGCGATGAGGCAGTGGCCTGGATGACGAACGATGCCCGGCTGAAAGTGTTTTCCGCACTGCGGGGCCGCATCATCGTCGACGTCCCGCTGACCCAGGCAGATCTGAACGGTGCCGCCACGCTGAGAGTCTCGGCCCGGCAAGGCTGGCATTTCATGTCGATCAATCGCAACCAGCCGCTGGCCAGTACGACCCATTTCCATGTGCCATTGCAGGACAAGCTGATTCCGGGTGATACCTTTCGCGATGACCTGCTCGCCATCGGACCCGAAGGCGACCGCATTCGCTGGCGACGCACGATTCCGCAACGCAATCTTCTGGGCGTTGACGCCGATGTGCCGTTTCTGATCGCCGGATGTCTGGTGCGCGACAAGCGCGATCCGAACCGGCGCTGGCTGCGGATTGAGGCGATTGATCGCGAATCCGGTGCCCTGCTGGGCGTAGGCGACCTGCTGCCCAACGATAAACTGTTGCACGCCGATTATGACGGCAGCACCGGACACATCCGGTTGCTCGGCCGCGGCACCGTCATCGACCTGGATTTCTCGCAGCCGGTTCAACGACCGCCTCTGCTGGATGACGGGCTGGCCGTCCGCTCGCAGTAATGGATTGCTGCGCATCCGTTTCAGTCAAGGGGTGAGACGGGCGTTCAGGACAGGATCGTGCCGGATCTCTGCCACGATTCGTGGAAATTCGCCAAAACGAATCCATGAAGCAATGCTGATGTCTTGCTGCAACTGCGGAGGAGACGACATAATAGGCACCATGTGTGAGCGCCCCACACTCGCCAGAATCAGAATATGAACAAGGTTGCTGCGCATGTCTGCGTCTGCCGAGCGCTCATCGTCACTCGACAGCATTGTCGCCCGCCGCGACGTCCTGAAGGTGGGGCCGATTACGGTCGCTGCCAATCTGCTGGCGGGAGTGGTGCCGGCTGCCTCGGCCAGCGAAGCCCTGGAAATCGCCGCGAACGCAAAAGCCAAATCGATCATCTATCTGTGGATGGGGGGCGGCGTTACCCATCTCGATTCCCTTGATCCCAAACCGCTCGCGCCGGAAACGATTCGCGGTACGCTGGGCGCGATCCGGACCCGATTGCCGGGAACGTATTTCAGCGAGGTCTGCCCGAACCTGGCGAAGATCGCTGATGACCTGTGCGTGGTGCGTTCGTTCTCGCATGACAGCAACGACCACCTGATGAGTCAGGTCTATACGCTCTCCGGGCACAAGGTCACGCCCGCCGAACTGTTCAAGCATCCGAACATCGGCTCCGTCGTGCAGCATCTGCTGGGGCCGCGGAATGGTCTGCCGGGCTACATCGCCGTGCCGGGCGTCACCCGTCCCGGTCCCCCGCCGTATAATCTGTTTGTGGGCGGCTGGCTGGGCGGACAGTATGCCCCGTTCTGTGTGGGTGGTCAGCCGGAGCAACCGGACTTCACCGTCGGCGAGAAAGACTATGATCCGTCTCCGCTGGCAGTGGAAGATCTGAATCCGCCGGAACTGCGCTTCCCGC
>VFQN01005723.1_pt1 | contig 14919 bp, 12 predicted proteins | sample 3512371 | NCBI WGS metagenome assembly VFQN01 (sample SAMN10412370, study PRJNA504923) | tailings metagenome | isolation source: Replicate 2 from Balatoc abandoned mine | place: Philippines: Itogon, Benguet | collected 2017-08-28
CGTAACTATTCTTAAAGTGTATTTTCTATATTATGCACTACTAACTAAGTATATACATATGAGTGGAGTTATATGAAAGGTGAAGTACAGGGCTATATGGATGTATGCAGATAACCAAAAGCAAAATGTGTGAATACAAACTAAATACGCGCCGTAATGAAATCATTAAATGGTCTTAAAATCTCAACGGTCAGCTGGCAACTGGCAAGTCTCCACCGCCCAACAAGACCAGGCCACCTCAGTATCAGCAGTCGACACCGAATGCAGCCAAGGAACACAAGCCTTCTGGTTCTTAGTCCAGGCATCATCTTTTTAATTTACACTACTTCCTCGAGCTTATAAGCATGCCATTGGCTTTTAGCAAATCATCCGTCCCGTACCGGTATTATACTGTAATGTCGTGTACTGTTATTCGAGCTATATTTTGATAGTTTGTATTTTTTGCTATTGATTTAAATTAAAAAGATCTTTTAGTGAATCGGGCACAATTAGCGAGGGAGTAGCGTTATGTTCACCTTGCACCATTTGAGTGTTCTTAAATCTTCCTCTGTTGCCATCACAACAGCAAATTTCGATCAAACACATATGAAAAACACTCAAACTGTATTCATTCCAGCCTTTTCATCTTCTCTCATATGTATAAAACTTGGAAAAGTAGCCATGTGATAAGTAGGACTAGAAAACTTGGAAACTGAAAAGAAAAGGCTTTCTCATAGGCGAATAAGTAGGAACAATCTTCTCCAGCCCATGGTTTGTAAGGTCGAGTATTGTTGTATGGGGAATACATCATGTTGCAACTACATTGCCCACTCGAAGGATTGCAAATTCCATTAGGGTACGAGCAATTATTGAGGCAAACCTTGTATTCGCATATTTCACCGTAATAACCGGGTTGGCACATGCATCGACTGACAGGAAATTCAACAGAACACCATCCGTTGAAAGAACAATTTGATTTACAATCTTTCACGCTGCAATCCTCAGTAATATAAGGTGGAGCACAGATTGATGTTCCAAACCCGTTGCAAATACCATTCACTTCGCCCGGATTATCAAGTGTGCATGGGAGCTTTGGCACATCCTGCACATAGATGTCATCGTCAGTGTGTAGATAGCCCGCCTGACAAGAATGAACGCAAATCTGTTCAAACGTAATGGAATCGTAATAACAATAAGTTCCTGGACAAGAAATATTTGAACAGTCTACCCCGTAGTACCCAACATCACAAAAACAAAATCCATAATAACACGATCCCTGAAAAGTGCAGTTATTGATGCAATGAAAGAGATTAAAATACCACATATCAGATAATACAGTGGAAGGGTAAGTGTAAGTCAGATTCTTTGGTTGTTCAGAGTAATAGGCCATTCCACCGTACATGAAAATCTCGCTACTATTTTCATGAAAAACTGCTCGATGGCCAAACCTTGGAAGGGGCTGCACAAATTGAAGCTGCACTGTTAAATCAGATCGTCCATCGTATCTATCACGACATCCATCCCAGCCTGGTTTTTGAGGTCGAGGAGATGCAATAAATATGGAGCTATTAGCCCTTCCCGCCAATCCATCCAGGACCATTCCTCTTGTGGGCTCTGCGAATACAGAGGTGCAACGCTCATACAAAGTGACCGTCAACGAATCGTTAAAAACGTGCTTGAAAGGGCGAACGTATTGCATTAATCCCGTCGCTGCATAAGGATAAATCGGAGACCCAACAGCTGCTTTGTCTTGCCATGTTAGATTTTTCGTTATATTCATGATATTGCCTTTGGGAAATATTCCAAACCAGGGACCATTCGCATGGTGAGGGTAATAAAAAGGTTGTTGAGAATAAGGAAGAATATCAAACGGGTAACTCCTATGGATGTAAGACGTCATACAGCAGTCAACAGAGAGATTCTACAACTCACGAGTCTCGCGCAAGGGACAAGGGAAATTTCAGCACCGTGCAGTTATTGGTAGCGTCTTCAATGAAAGCAAAGTCATCGGTACAACTTGATGCGTATAAGGGTTTCACGAATCTACAAAAAGGTCTGTCATCAAGACTTACCGAAGACTCATCTCAATACTTACTCCTTTTTCTTCAGCCACCGAGAAGTGGTAATATTGAAATACCACGTGTCTCCAAATATGTAGTTGTCAGAGAATCCTCCTAAACTCAATAATTATCAGAGCCAATGGGTTCAGGGAAAAACTGACCATGTAAGAAGAAGACATCGTCAAGCAGTAAAAATACAGCATCCATCCTTGCATCTGGAACAGGAGAATCGCTCGGAAGATCAACTTGAATCCATAAACTAGAACTAAGATTATAATACCAAAGATCATTCAAAAAGTAAGGGTAACCAGGGTAGGGAATAAATCCACCTGACCCAATCGAAGTCACGCCAGCACCTGATCCAACTCCATCAGTGCTCGGGTACGGAAAGTACGTATTATATCCACCAAAAATCCAAACCAGATTACGCTTATCATCAAAAGCAGACCCATGACCAGCTCGACCAGTTGGATATACCGTCGTACATGAGATATCATTCCTAAAGAACCTGTGAGTCAAACGAGTTGCATCTTTGTTTCACCTCACCTCGAATCCCACGACAAACCTGGGTCGGAGTAGCACTGTTTATTAGGCTTTTTGAACTGCCACAACCCATTATTGGCTTTGTAAGTTTGCCCGGGATAAGAAAAATCCAAGTACTTAGTATAGATCCATAAATCGTTGAGGTAACCACCTGCTGGGCGAGTGATATAAGAGGCCCAATCATTCAGATAGGAATTCTCCGGGCTATATCCTTGCCATAACCGATGTCCACCAAAGATGGCCATTTTCTGGACAACATCTGATCCTTGCAGGTGCTGTTTTCCAACAGCCATTGAATGTCTCCATCGTTTGCTAGGACCAGCAAATTTACTAGTACTGTTAGAAACGGGAATCTGCGAAGAATTGTAATAAATCAAACTACTAAAAAAGGTATCATTATAGAAGTAAGTTAGCGCTTGAGCGGCATAAACTTGACGCCAGCTTTTCATGTAAATGTCAAAAAACCACATATCATCACAATAATCTTCACAACGCTCGCTAAAACCACCATAGACATACAAACACCCGTCATTAAACATTACTGAAGCGTGATTATATCTTTCAGATGGAACCGTACAGACTTGAACGCCCAGTTGAATGATGCAACCTCCTTCTTTGGCGCCAACGTGCCATAACTCCCAACCACTTGATTGGCATGGGCCATCAAAATCTCGATCAACACCTGTGTCACAGAGCTTATACGCCCAAACATCGTTATAAATTAATCCGATATTGATGTACGCACTTTGGGTGAAATTACACCCGACAGTCTCTTCTACAGTATAGAACTCGTTGTTCACATCGTTGCAGGGACTCACGGGTTTCTGGTCGTAAGTTGTGAACACTATAGTTCCATTTACCTTGGGAAAGTTAGATGGCGGGCAGTAAAATGATTGATCTTACCGATTTGACGTTGTAGGTTTTGGGGATATGTTCCGTCTGTTGATCATTATCTCTTCCACCAAACATAACCAGGTAAGTTGCACCAGCATAGCTTGATCGTTCATCAGTTTTGATTAAGTGCAAAGAATGACCTCTTCGAGGACGAGGTGGGGACGAATCTCCGCGATAACGACTGTTCCCCCAAATAGCCTCCCACTGCAACTTCAAGTTACTTGCTGTTTCAGAGGATGATGACCATGTAACTTTGTAATCCCATTCATTCCAACCATTTAGCAGTTGCAGCCAAGAGAGAAATACATAGAAGTAAAGAGCTAAATATAGTTGCATTTTGTGATTATTTTACCGCATTTCAAAGACAATGAAACGCCAATCTTTTAATGATACGCTACACCACACTACACAGACCTTTGATTTCCACGAGACAACAACAAAACAATAATATAACAAATAAAACAATATAATAATAGATCATCAATCGTGCAATGAAGTCTTTTCAAAAACTCAAACTGAGAAACATTGTTTCATCTCTATCTGATCGTTTTACCTCGCATTGTGAATCAAGTGAAACAGATCTAATCCAGCAGGTACACAGATTTGCTAACTTAGGATTTAGTTCAATTCTTCATCAGGCCGATGCCAAACTAGAGAGCGAAAGACCTCGAATTAAAGCACCTATGAGCTTTGATGGATTGAAAAACACATTGAACAATGCTGGAGTTGCCTCCTTCGATGGTTTTCGGATGGCTGTGCAGAAGCAAATTAACCTAAACACCGTTACTTCGCACTTGTAAGTCATTTTGTTTAGTACTACGTTTTCCTTATGGATTCTAGCTATTGGATCGGATCTCAAGTGACTGGTCGACCTATATATCAATATCGTATAATCTTTCCTTTCGATGATGGAAAGCTAATCAACCTCGCCACTGACGTCGATTGCAGTTCAGTTGATGGAGAGGTGAAGATTCCACTTAGTCCCTCTGTTCAAAGTAAAACTAACTTTTCGGTAAGCGGATTTGAATCGTTATATCGTTAATTGAATCACGGTCACAGTTAACCTCGGAGCAAAATCAACTCCAGTCGGAACTCGAAATTGCTGGTTCTTCGTCCACGACTTTACTACAGTTTGCGAAATCGTCTGATACTGTTGTTTCTTTATCTTATATGCAAAGTATCACTCCTACTTTGACTCTGGGAGGTAAGATCTTCATCGAGGTCATACACATGATTTAGTGTTGGCTTTTTTGCTTTTGTTTTGTAGGATTGGGAAGTTATGCTTTAAAAATGGGAGATCTTACCACTGCCCTCGGGGCAAGCTACGCTGATGGAGATAATTCGGTATATTTGCAGTGGGATAATAATGTGAGAGCTTTTTTCTTTCTCTCTTTAGTGTATTAATTACAGACAACTTTCTCCAGCTGAAGGTCATGTACCAGCGACGAGTGAATCCTAATCGTGTTAATCTTTCAACTGATCTAGTGGTAGATGATTCTGGAAACAGTCAGGTCTGTAGTATCTCGTTTCCTTTCTTCTGATTATGTTTTGACCGCTTGCCTATAGATGTCTCTGAATGCGGAGTATATTCTAAAACAGAGCAAGCTTCAGATGAGCGTAGATTCGAATCTCCATTTAAAGAGCGTAGTTGAGACTTCTGTCATTAGTGGGTTTCAACTCCAATTCAGCGCCGAAATGTCTCAATTCAAAGATGTCTATCGGTTCGGTTACGGCGTGTTTATGGGTTAGAACATTGGAGTGTTTCACAACTCACGATCCTGTAACTTTCATAATTACAAATATTACAATGTCCTTCGTGACCCTTCTTATCGTGAGATGAGAGAGGAGACGTCTATGGTATGAACCTTCGCTGTATGGTCATCTGATCCACTAATAATAATCCCTTCGTTGCTACCAGTGACGCGGAAACTCAGATTGAGAATAATATTCTGATGGCCAGTAAAGATTTGAAGGCACCTCGCATCCCTCCCATCCCAAAGCCGAATTCCAGCGTCTACACAACCAGTAAAAACTAGAGGTAAAGTTGAATGCCAGAGTAAGCAAGTTACACCGTCTGGGTGAGCACAATCCACTCGCTTTTGACCAGTACTCAAATCCCAAATCGAGAGCATGTTATTCATCCCACCTGTCGCAAGGAACTTGAACTGCTCTGTGAATATGCTGAGACACTCGACACTACTCGCATTTGATTCTTCATTAAATTCAGCATGCTCGAGAGTAAACAATAGTCTGCAACTAGAAACAACATAAATCTTCACCACACCACTACTGTAGCCTATTCAATCCATGAATGATAATGGACAAGCTTAAAGGAAGATCTGTTTAATTACCTGCTACAATTATATCACCGTCTGAATGTACACATGTAACTGCTTCCTCTGATTCATGCCTGGCCTCGAAGACTGCCTTGCATTGACCACTTTTAGGATTCCATAATCGAAGCGTTCCATCTTCTCCACCAGTACATATCAACTTTCCATCATTCACAAAAAGTCCACTGGTAACAAGACCATCATGACCTGTACGAAAATAAGCGAAACGGTGACCATGACCTGTTTAATGTTTCTTACCAGCGAAAACATTTACACACATGGGTGGTTGCACAAACCACAGCCACACTGTCCCATCCTTCGACCCAGCAAGTATCCCATTACCCTTATTATGGAAAGTGGCCCATTCGATATCTTCAGGTCCGTCAAAAGTTTGTATAAGTCTTATTGTTGGGCGATGCTCAATATCCCAGACCCGTACTTTTCCATCATATGCACCAGTTAGAGCAAGCTTTCCATTGAAATTGAAGGAAACTGCAGTCACTGTATCTTCGTGGCCTTCTAAACCCGCGTACCAGGAAGTCGGATCTGAGGGCGTAGGAAATTTCCATAAGAACGCTTTGTCATCACATCCGCCTAAAACCACTAATATAAGAAAGAAGGATCGCTCACAACTGAAAATTTACCAGATAGAACAACTGTAGAATCTGATGGGTGTATTGCAATAGTATAAACGGAATCTGTATGCTGGGTAAAGGTAAAGAGAGAATTATCTAAGGCTTCAGCAATTGCTTCAGTATCGACCATTTCTTGCTCGTCATCCTCTTCTTGAACGTCCTCTTGATTGATATCATCAACAACTTCAATCATTTCATCGAGCAGCTCCTCGTCGAACTCATCTTTTTCGTCATCTCCTTCATGAAACTCGCTCATTCTCCTTTTCCTTTCCTTTATCTATTCTAACACGAGTATTCGCTCATTATAACAGGAACTCTGAACATTCTTCAACGGCAATATTCAACGGATATAAAATGTTCTTTCTAACGGCATTATTTTAGGTCTGCCCCTATTTGACCACTGTAAGAGAGAGCAGCAGCCCATGCCCCTTCTCTTCAGTGAGACTTTGGCGCAGATAATTCAGATTTAATTCAAAGCAATCCCATCCACCTTACCACAGTCACAGTCACAGCGCCTCTTTGCTGGACTTAGGATATAGAATATACTGAGATTCCTTTGACTTTCTCCTTCTCAGGCTTCGTGTTAATTGTTCAGACTCACGACTTCGAAATATGAACTTCGTCAACACCTCTTTATTTGTTGGAGATTTGCCAAAGTTTTGCACTGAACCAGATTTGGAACAATTTTTCAGCCGTTATGGGCCTGTGTTAGATGTAAAGATCAAGCGTAATGTGAACACAGGGAAAACCTTATCTTACGGGTTTGTCACTCTTTCAACCGAAGCTCTCGCACAAGAGGCGATTCGCGCATTCGATGGTGCGATGTTTTTGGGAAGAAAGATGCGGGTTCGCTGGGCAATGTACAATGCGAAGACACAAAACCCAATCAATCAAAGCATTATTAACTCGGTGTATGTTAGATTCGTCACTCCAAAGGTAACCCTTTCAGAGCACAGCATCGTCTTCTTTAAATTGGATGGTTAGATGGATCAGTACGTCACGGAAGAAGATTTGCATCGCGTCTTCGACCCCTTTGGTGGAGTGTTGGATGTCTCTATCAAGGAATCCTCAGTTGATGTGGTAAGTGCTCTGCTTGCTGCATTTCACCCTTCTCTAATTGACTATTTTAAGCGCACTAATCGACAAAGCGGTTATGGTTTTGTACACTTCAGTTGCGATAACCTGGGTGTCGAGTCTGCCTTCCAGGCTGTCGCAGCGTTAGACAACGCTACCCTCGACGGTGTAACATACAACGTTGAGTTAAGCAAAAATCTTCTAAAGCAATTTAATTCTGATGGGACACCTTCACGAAAAGAAGATTTCGCACAACCTTCTTTCTCCCCGAATCTTCCTAATTCAACGTCCCAGAAATCTTTGACTTCGCCCTCGCGTTCCATGAATAACATCTATCAAGGTTTACCGGCGAACAATTTTCAGCCTGCCACCCCAGCGCGAAGTTGCTATCCAGATTCTGATCCAGCGGATCCTTTCAAACTTTCTCCGATGGGTGAGCAAATTACTCGCACACCGCTCCGTAATTGCTCCTCCATGAATGCGATTAAATTGAGTCCCGTACAATATAACAACAGATCCCCTCCAGGGTCTGTGGAAAGTGGTCTTAGGCGTACGCTCAGTGGTCGTGGTGACTACAGTATTAACTCCTCTAATTCTCCTTCGCATTACTCATCCAACGCATCCTCCAACTGGCCTGGTCATAATCAAGGGGTGGTCGGGTCACCCGTTCCGGTTCACAACAACTTTCCGAGCCGTGAAAATTCCTTCCGTTCAGTTGGAGGAAGATCTACAAATGGAAGCTTTCGCACTTTAAACGCGCGATCAAGTTCGGCTAACAGCATGACGAGTAGTTACGGCACCACTATTTCTTGCACATCCTCTCCTTCACCATTCAATAACATGACAGCTTATGAGAGTCAAGGTTTTGATAAAATCCAGTCGTTTAGATCTGATCCTGGTGCAAACCGACTCTATGCTACCAAATCATCTCATTACGGTCATGCATTCGAACAATCTGGATCATTGTTGGGGCAAAGCTCCCACAGTCTTTCATTTCAAGAATCTCCTCTTTCTCGCAGTCTTTTCTCCATGCGAGGTTCTCAGCATGGAGCTTCGGATATTAGCTTGCTCAGTATTCCAACGAAAGGCAGTTTCGCAGAGTTTGGGTCTTCTCACCACCTCCACTCTCAACTTGAAGTCCCTGAACGTCCTGATAGCAGAGCAAGTGATTGTTCTGATGTTTCCACTGATAATGAAAGTGCAATTATTGTGCTCTCAGGCAAAGAATCTGGTTTAGATTTCTTCTCACCGAATAATCACGAATCTGATGATTTTTTCGCATTTTTGGCCACAGGGAAAAACAGTAGTTCCAATAAACTACAGTTTGATTCAAATGCAAAGGTCCCAAATGTTTTACTGTGCAGCAACGAAGCCAACGAAGCCTTGAACGGAGCTTCCTCATTGGATCCATCCATTCAGAGCTTAGATCTTGAGAAGATGAGTTTGAATGTTTTCCCCGCGCGAGCTGATTGCTCCGCGACTTTGTCCAGTTCCTTGCTTTGATTTACTCGTACAACTTATTCGCTTTCTCATTATTTTTATGTTTGTCGCATATTTCCGCTGTAGATACGAAGTTCAAAGCCAATTACGAGTCATTGTGCTGTTTCTTTATCGCAGACTTAGATGGTTTTACTTGTTCCTTGATTCAGTCGGATTTAAGATGATTATATTTGTGTGTTTGTTCTATGTTTGTGTTGCATCTAGCGCTGCGCTAAGCTATTCCCACTCCTGTTTACGTCCTTTTCTTTTCGTTGTGTGCAGCGGTGGATACCTTTTCTTTTGAATGTGCCAGTGCTTCTTTGTCCTCTTTTTCGGCTTCTTCGCTTTCTGCTTCATCCAGTTCCTCTCCGCAATTACCAGGCTATCTTTATGCCCTTCAATAGTTACATCGAAGTCCTCTTTCACTACAATGGTGAATGTAGTCGTCGTATTGTTTGTTCTTATAGGAATCATCGCCAATTGTTCGATTTTATATTCGTTGTTTTCGTTTCTTTTTGTCCATGTGGTATGTGTGTGTAGTTAACGTTGTTCTATTTATTTTGTCGGATTGCGCGAGCTTCTTTTCTTAAGTGTTTGATAAATCGCGAAAGTTGATAGAAAGTGAAGCTAGTCTAATAATAAATTCGATTGGGATTTCTTTTTACTTCTTTACTTTTCCTGGAACTGCCAGATGAATATGCTCTTATCGTTTCCTCCCACAGAGACTAAGTGGTTTGAAATCGTCCATCTCACATTCGTCACGTGGGAAGAGTGGCCAGTGAGCGTCAGAGACTGAGAACTCGGAACAACCGCGGGGGAGCGCAAAACTCGCACGCTCCCAGAATCTTCCCCGGTTGCCAGCAACTTCATTGACACGTGACGGTCAACTGAATTGATGTCGGAAGAATCATAGGCAGTCGCTGGCCAGATGCCTTGCACCGCCCAGCCAAAGACACACGTTTGACTGGCCCACAGCTTCGGCCCGATGCCATCACCGATCTCTTCTTCATTGTAGATGTGATAATTATTGTAATCTGCCAACTTGCTTGCTGACGGCTCTTGTTTAAACTTCGAGAGATCAAAGAAAAGTAATTCGTTTCCGATGTCATTCGATTGAAGGTAATTGGAATCAGTAGAGCAATCGAAATGTAAAATTGCTGAAGAATGCTTGTTGAAAATGAAATGAGGAAGAGAGAGGTTTCTTTCCCATTCTCCCCACTGGCTATACTGGAGAATATTACCCGATTGCACGGTGGGGATCGCATAACCATGAATCTTGCTGTCATGACCTCCGACAATCAAATATTTCCCATTAGGAGAAAATTTGATATCGCTTATCGAGCCGATTGATGCAGCTCCAGTGCCAGCTTTCCCTTTACTGCCATCTACATTTATCGAGGAATCAGCGATGTTAAAGGGAATACCTCCACTGGCAACCAACTTCAACTCGCAGGTAATGTTAGAGTTGGTTGCAGTCAAGGAGGAAGAGGAGTTCTGAAAAGCATATATTAAAATCATGGCCTTTTCAGGGATGGCGATATCTGATGTGATTTGCTTCAACTCTTCTCCTTCAGTGATAAGATCGTCTTCGTTGTCTTTGTCAACCTCTCTCACACTTTCTTTGACTTTATTGGCTTGTTTCTTTGTCTTATTGCCGGATTTCCCTCCTTTTCTGACTAATTCTTCTGTTGAAAGCAAAGCGACTGCCAAAACAGAACCAAGCGGATGCCAAGCGACCGACCTCGCCGAGCGAGGTAGTCTTTTAGAATGCAAACAACAATTTCGCTTTATTGACCAAACTCGCAACGTCGCATCATCTCCAACGGTTGCAAAAATATCCGGATCCAAAGGATGTGTCGCGAGCCCCCAAAGCTCGCCACGACAGTGAGAAAATAGCAATGGTATGAGAGAAGCTTTATCGAAGTCAAAACCTCTGGCATTATCCGCGGCTGTAGCAGATGACGAATTGTTGACACTGTTATTACTCTGAAGGGCTGGGATTACGATCTCTACAATAGTTCCTCCTAATGTTCCGACCACAAAACTCAATCGCTCTTCACCCGTCGAGGGCTTCAGATTTAGGGCTATGATACCGCCATCGAACAAGGGGATAGGAACTTGGCTGTTACTATACAGTGATGATAGAGAGTAAGAATGTATCACTTGCAAAGATGTATTCCATAAGTGAATCATCCCGTCTTTTCCGCCAGAAACAAGAAGTGTCGCGGCGTCGTTAGTTGCCAACGAGTGAATTGCATCTTTGTGAGCCTTTTCGACAGCTATTGCCAATTCTCTCGATTCAAGTAGAAGCAAATCACCGGTGGAAGTTCCGATGATTGTTTGGAAAGAATTAGTAGAAGCGAGATTAGCGCCTGTCGTCGAAGATAGAATTTGGGCCATCGCGAAGAATTGAGTATTCGAAGGACATTTCTTGCCAACCTTTGCGGCTTTCTTGGATAAATTTGATCCTTCAATTTTCCAGAGATTTAAAGTCTTCTGATTTCCACTGATGAAATGATACTCGTTTCGCATAGACATCGGGTGTTGTGGCTTCAAGAACTGCACGAAGTTTGTCTAGGCGGAGAAAAGAGAATTAATTAACAGAAATATTTCGAGTTTATCACTTACAGCTTGTCGATCGCCTTTCATTGACGAAATTTGTTGGACTCGTGACCAATTACCTCCGCTGTCACTCCAAAGCAAATGGGTGCAATTATCATCCAAACCAATGGACAAAAGTTGATTTCCTTCTGTATTAAAGGCCACAGCTGCGACTCCTCTGCCGTGACATCCCTCCATTTTCGAGAGAAGACGATTCTGCAAAGCATCCCAAATCATCACAGAAGCTTTACCTTTCAGCCTTTTGGAGGCAATCTGACCAGTCGCAATGTATCGCCGATCGCTTGACATCGTGAGACATAAGACGTCATCATCATGACCCTCAAAGTAAGATTGTTTCCAATCAGCGATAGAGTTCTTCGAAGAAGGGCGATGCAGGGAGATGGCGAGGGCAGCGGTGGGATAAATTATGCAATCGTCTAAGTTGTAGAAAATATTCTGTCGATGACTGACGCCACTAGTCGAATAACCATGAATCCAAGCCAGGCTGACTTCAATCGTAGGAGGGTTGGCATTAATAGGGGGTGGGTTTTTGGGGGGTCTCACTGCTCCCACCCAAGGCTTTACTGCCATCGACTCATCTCCTCCACCGTCTAACTCCACTGACAATAAATCATCGACCGTTGATTTTCCGCTGACATTGTGATTAAATGAAGCCTCTTTGTCGAAGTCTGATTCCTCTCCGATCCCTCCAAGCGAAGGAGCGAGCGAGACTTTCTTCTCCGACTTCGCAGCCACTGTTCCTCCTGTGAAAGATGTTGAAGTAACTTCGCTCATAACATGCTTCCACTGGAATATGCATTTATCATTACCACCGACAGAAATAAGATACTCGTCTCCTGCTGACCATTGAATATTCATAACATGTGAAGAATGACCAGTAAAGTGTAAACTGCCGCTTGAAGTTTTCTTACTTGTCTTTGATGAGGAAGATGACTCTCGAGATGGAAGCACTGGATATCGAAACAAGTGAACTCTCCCCATATCATCGGAGGTAGCTAGAAGATGTCCTGTGTGGGACCTGCACACTGCATTCACATCACTTCCTTTCATCTCACTTTCCCAAATTCCTTGCACAGGCCAGCCAAGAGTGCAAGTCCAAGTATTCCATTTGACATCCTTCACTTCATTCGGATTTGTAATCTGCTTGCCGGTTGCAGTGTCGCTAAAGAGCAGCTCATAGCCAGCACAATTTGATTGCAGGAATCGACCATCTGCAGATAAGTCGATATGATTAATAACTGCGTTATGTTTGGAGAAAATACTTCGCAAAGATAGTTCAGAGGTAGATGAGATGTTGTAAATGTATATTTTGCAATCGTGAGCTCCTGCAACCACGGTGCGTTGATCGCGTGAGATTTTTATATCACTTATCCATTGTTTTGCATCATGACGCTCAGATATTTTCTTTACATTTCTTCGAAGCGACTGCGTGTCGTATTCGATTGAGTACAATCGCACAATACCATCGCCTTGCTCCTTCCCTTTACCGACTCGACCTCCAAATCCCACTGCAATCAAGCAACCATCACTACTATACGAGCAACACCGAGCAAAGAAACCTAAAGGCACTAAAGTTAGACATTTATGCTCATGTAAGTGATAAATCCGCAGTGTTTTATCGTCCCCAACAGATGCAATCTCAGGCAGGAAAGGATGCGATGCTAAACCCCATAGCTCTTCATGGTAGTGAGCCGTAACAACGACTCCGTTATAGTCGATTCTGTTGTCGTTTAAAAGTTTGACTCCAGTCCTCAAGTCCCATATCAATTCAATAACGTCACAGCCTCTTGTACCAATCAACAGGTAAAGACGATCTGCAGTGGAAAGGAGTGGGTGTAAGGAAATTGCTTGAATTTGCTTTGCAACAATCGGAAGACCATCAGGCATAAGTAATTCGTCAATATGAAAGGCAGCTTTCGCCGTGAGGCGGTCAACGACCCGCAAAGCAGCTGCATCCCAAAGAACCACAGATCCATCTTTCGCACCAGAAATTAAGTAAACGACGTCTTCATTCATGCTCCAGACCGCCATCGCAGTGATCCCGATCGCTCCCTTAGTCGCACTTTTGGCATCTAACTTTCCATTATTGGGTTTTCCCAGCTTTGACAAGTCTTGCATCGAGGTAGTATGTGAGAAGACGGCCTTTACGCCCTTCGCTTCACGAGGAATAACATAGAGACTCCCGTCTTCACAGCCAACGACAAACTTTCCAAGAACCTCTTGTACAGTTAGGAACGATTGCAATTGTCCCAAAGGACTTGTCACAAACTTAGTAGAGTTCACATTTCTTCCTTCCACTGACCACAGCTTGAGTAGTTTGTCTCCTGCAGTAAAGAACTGAAGGGTGCCGTTACCATTATTCCCTGTTTTACCATCTATTGGAAGGGATGATCGAAGAAGGGTAACATCGCATACCACGTTTCCGTCCATCTTCATGGAGGCTAGAATAGTCTGACTTTTCCAATCTATGATTGCCAAAGACTTGTCCTCACCTACACTTACCAAAATTCTACCATTGCTGGAGAACTGCAGGAAGAGAATGGTCTTTTGTTTGGTTTTAATGACTGAAAGGGTTTGCATTGACGGTGCTTCCCACACAAAAACTCCATGATTACTTCCCTGTTGTCCAGTTGCGACGAGAACTTGATCTACCTGGTTATTCACTCTTATCTCGCAAATAGCCATGGACAAAATATCGTCACTGTGACCACGGAAGTAGCTTTGACGTTTATTTTGACAGTTATAAAGAATACCGAGCGCAGCCGCGTAATACAAAATAAAGCGCTCTTCTCTTTGCTGTCTTGGAAGAGTTACGTAGAAGAGATTGTTACGGCAATCGAACCCGCGATATCCGTAGACATATTCCAACTCCAACTCATCGGAGCTTGGAGCACTGGAGTCAGCGACCCCGGATTCATATAAACGCTGCATCACAGTGTCCGTCAAAGCATTAAGCTCATGATAAGTCAAAGAGTCGCTACTTCCCGCCTCCTCTTTTCGTTCATTTAATTGGCGAAAGCGATTAGAATATTCCGAGAGTGACGCGTAGAACGCAGCGATTTTATTATTGTCTGGATGTAGCCATGCAGTGGGGCTAACGATCGCTCCAACCCACGGTTTAACTGCCATAAATTCGTCACCTCCGGTTGGTAACTCGATATCTGCATCAACATCATCGTTGGAATTATTAGATGTGTCAGCTCTTCCCCCCAAAGAACCCCCACCACCCCCAACGTTGTGTTTCCATTGAAAAACGCATTTGTCCTCACCACCGACAGATATCAAGTAATCGTCTGTTCG
>VFQN01005724.1_pt1 | contig 14916 bp, 14 predicted proteins | sample 3512371 | NCBI WGS metagenome assembly VFQN01 (sample SAMN10412370, study PRJNA504923) | tailings metagenome | isolation source: Replicate 2 from Balatoc abandoned mine | place: Philippines: Itogon, Benguet | collected 2017-08-28
GTCGCCGAGGTGCGAAATCGGCACGCCGACCTTGCCGACCTCGCCCTTGGCCAGCACATGGTCGCTGTCGTAGCCCGTCTGCGTCGGCAGATCGAAGGCGACGCTGAGGCCGGTCTGGCCGCGCGCGAGGTTGGTACGGTAGAGCTCGTTCGACTTCTCGGCCGTGGAGTGACCGGCATAGGTGCGAATGAGCCAGGGCTTGTCGCGGTTCGGAATTGTCATTTGTGGCGGTTCGCGGTGCTGTTGACGTAAAGTTGGGTACACCAGATCATGCTGCGTCGCAGCATCGAAGATTTTGCAGCGCGGCGGAAGGGAAAAGAGGGGGATTTGAGCGACGCTTCTTCCCCCTGGGTTCAGGCCGCCGGACCGGCGCCAGCCGAAACATCGGACCAAACCGCGGCTCCGGGGACGCCCTGGAGCCCGGACTTGACCCCAAGCCGGCCGGTCTATGACGGGCGGCTGGGCGAGCTCTATGCCATCTACCTGCGTCACCTCGCGATGATGTTGCTGACCCTGGGCTGGTCGCGCTTCTGGGGCCGCACCCGGATCCGGCGCTATGTCTGGAACCATCTCTCCGTGCTGGGCGACCGGTTCGAGTATCGCGGCCGCGGCATCGAGCTCATGATCGGCTTCCTGCTGGCGCTGCTGCTCGTCGCCGCCTGGTCAGGCCTCATGTACCTGGTGTGGCTGTACGTGTTCCACGAGAAGCCGTTCGCCAGCTTCGGCCTGTTCGACCTGTTCTCCCTGTCGGTCGTGCTGATCGGCTTCCCGCTGGCCTATGTCGGCCACTATGCCGGCCTGCGCTACAAGCTCTCGCGCACGCGCTGGCGCGGCATCCGTTGCGGCATGGCGGGCTCGGCCTGGGCTTACGGCGCCACCGCGACCTTCCTGCAGTTCGCCAACGCGATGACGGCCTACCTGCTCACGCCCGTCGTGTCGGTGAACCTGGCGCGTCCCCGCATCGTCAACGCGCGGGTCGGCACGCAGGGGTTCGCCTTCGCCGGCCGTGCGGGCGACATCTACGGCCGCTATCTCGGCTACTATTTCCTGAACATCGTGGCCTGGGTCGCCGCGGCCGTCGTCACCTTCATGGCGATCGGCGGCACGATCGAGACGCTGGGCATCTCTTCCGACGAATTCCTGAAGCTGTTCGCCCATCCCAGCCTGCACACCGTCGTCGTGCTGCTGCTGATCGCTTTCGGCGCCTATCTCCTGTTCGGCCTGCTGATCCTGCCGCTGCGCTGCTGGTGGCAGGCCTATCTGCTGCGCTACCTCGTCACCCACAGTCGGGCCGGCAACGTGCTGTTCGCCACGGCCATCTCGACCTGGCAGATGTGGGGCTTTCTGGTCCTGAACTACCTGATCGTGCTGCTGACGCTGGGCATCGGCTGGCCGTGGGTGATGCACCGCACGATGAAGCTGATCTCGGGGCAACTCTGGATCTACGGCGTGCCCCAGGGCGGCGAAATCCGGCAGCCGGCCGACCGGGGCCCGGGCTACGGCGAGGGCCTGCTCGACATGTTCGACGTGAGCGGGGTCTGACGATGGCGGCCCGCTACCATGACGGCCTGACCGCCGACGTGCAGGAGGTGATGCTGAAGATCGCCAGCCACGAGCTGCTGATCCATCGGCCGGGAGAGTCCGCCGTCCTGGCCCGCTGGCCGGTTGCCGACATGGTGGTGCTGGGCGATTCGCACCACGAGGCCGTGCCGCCGCTCGCCCTCCGCGGCAGCGACGCGCGGCTGGTCGTCGAGGATCCGGCCTGGCGGGCGCAGCTCGTCTCGCTCGTGCCGGCGCTGAAGCCGCTGGCGCTGGAACCGGTGAAAGTCGCGCCGCGCCTTGGCGCCTATTCGCTGGCCATCGTCGCCCTGGTCGGCCTCTTCTGGAGCGCGGTCGAGTACGGCACCGAGTATGCCGTGCCGCTGCTCCCCTACACGTTGCAGGCCAAACTGGGTGAGACGGTGCTCGACGAGCTGCTGGCGGACAAGGAGACCTGCCAGGGTCGGGCGGGCCTCGCGGCGATCAACCGGCTGGCCAACGACCTCGCCCGGGAGGCGGGCTACCGGCACGAGGTCACGGTGCACATCGTCGAGGGCGGGCCGGTCAATGCCTTCACCCTGCCGGGCTCGATCCTCGTCTTCTATTCGGACCTGATCACCCAGGCCAAGGACAGTTCGCAGGTCGCGGGCGTGCTGGCGCACGAGATCGGACATGTCGTGCACGACCACCCGATCAAGGGCGTGGCGCGTGCATACGGTATCGACCTGCTCTTCAAGGTGCTGACGGGCGGCTACTCCGACATACTGAGCACCTTCGGCACCGGTGGTGGCGCACTGCTGGCGATGCGCAACGGCCGTGCCTTCGAGCGCGAGGCCGACGCCACCGGCGTGCGCCTGCTCGAGCAGCGGGGCCTGCGGGCCGACGGTGTCTCGACGTTCTTCGAGCAGATGCTGGAGAAGGAGCCTTCAGACGCGGCCAGCGCCGCCGGAATCTGGTCGAGCCATCCGCCCACGCGCGAACGCATCGAGGCGACCAAGCGTCCTGCCACGGGACGCCCGGCCTTCAGCGCCGCCGAGTGGCAGGCACTGCGGAACGTCTGCAAGTAGCTCCCCGTCCGCGTTCAGCCCGTTCGGGTCAGGCGGACCTCCACCTCGCGCTCCACGTACTTCCATTCCTCGCTGGAGCGCAGCTCGACCAGCAGGGCGTCGAACGCCGCCTCGTGCTCGGGCGCGAACTCGAACCAGGTGAGGAAGTCGAAGGGCTCGCCGAGATCGCGGGCATGGTGGAGGCGGCGCGCCACCGCCGGCAGATACTTCATGGAGAGGGCGATGTGGCGCGACTTGTCCTCGAAGATCGCCCGGCGTTCATCCTGTGCCAACGACCACCAGGCCTCGGACTTGCGGATCGGGATCAGCGCCGCGCAGGTGGCCTCGCTGCGGCCGAGCCCGGCCTGAACGCCGGCCAGTTCCTTCAGTTCGGCTGCCGTCGAGTAGCGTGGATGGCTGACGACGCCGCGCAGCCGCCACGTCGCGCCGGGCATGTCCGTCAGGGCGAGATGCGTGGCGACGGCCAAGCCGGGACCGGCAAGGGCGGACAGACGCTCGATGCGCCACGGACCGGCGTCGCCGGCGGAGAAGGTGACGGTGAAGGGCGGCGGCATGGGCCGATCGTAGCAAGACGCGCGCCGGATCGTTGGCTATGAAACGGCATGAGCCCGCACATCGTTCTCGCCACATCCGCCGAAGACCCCGCCATCACTCCGTCGGACCGGCTGTATGCCGACGCGCTGGAGCGGCGCGGGTGCCGCGTCACCGGGGCGGCGTGGGATGGGCCGCGCGCGGCGTTCGCCGGTGCCGATGCCGTCGTGCTGCGCTCGACGTGGGGCTACTACCGCGCGCTCGACGAGTTCAAGGCATGGACCGAGGCGATGGCGGCGGCGACACGGCTGTTCAATTCCATCGATCTGGTGCGCTGGAACCTGCGCAAGGACTATGTCGAGAAGCTCGCGGCGGCGGGCGTGCGCGTGCCGCGCAGCTTCGTCGTCCCGTGCGATGTGGCGGCGATCGGTCGGGTCCTCGACGAGACCGGCTGGGCGCAGGCCGTCGTGAAGCCGGCCAGCGGCGCGTCGGGTCACTCGGTCGAACTGCTTCAGCGCGCGACCCTGGGCGCACAGGTCGCGGGCCTCGCCGACGAGGCGCGCCGGGCGGGCGTCGTGGTGCAGGAGTTCCTGCCCGAGATCGCCGAAGGCGAGCTGTCGCTGGTCTATTTCGACGGCACCTTCAGCCACGCGATCCGCAAGCGTCCGCCGCCCGGCGAGTTCCGCACCAACTCGCGCTACAAGCCGACCCGCACCGCTGAAGCACCACTGCCCGAGGTTACCCAGCAGGGTGGAGCTTGCCTCGCGACCCTGCCCGAGTTGCCGCTGTATGCCCGCGTCGACGGCGTCGTGCGCGATGGCCTGCTGATCGTGATCGAGGTCGAGGTGCTGGAGCCGGCGCTCGCCCTGGACGTCGACCCGCCCTCGGCCGAACGCTTCGCCGAAGCGACGATGAAACGTCTCGGCTAGCTCTCCCTGAACAGGGCGGTCACCTCGGCTGCATCGGGCGCGACTTTCCAGCGGGCACCGGCGGCTTCCACGAGCTGGCGCCACCCGTCGAGCCGTCGGGCATAGCGGGCGGGCTCGCGATTGTCCTCGGGCAGGCGGGTCACGTTGGTCGCAATCACCTCCATGCCGCGCAGGGTCGTGGGCAAGGCCGGGTCGCGGCGGCAGTTGGCGGGCAGGTCCTCCTCGAGATCGGAGAACAGCACGATGGTGCGCACAGCCGCCCGTCGGGCCGCGAGATACTGCGCCGCCTGCAGCAGCGCGCCGCGTATGTCGGTGTTTCCCGCCGGCTTCACGCGGCTGCCATAGTCGGCCAGCTTCTGCCCGTTGGCGGCGACGAGTCGCTGGCGCTCGGTCGGGCGGTCGGGCGCGGTGAAGCTCAGCAGGACCGCGTCGTCGGTGAAGCTGCACGCGCCGATTTCCGCCACCGCGAAACTGTCGTGCGCCCGCATGAAGCCCATGGTGACGCGCAACGTGCGCAACGCCTTGTCGACTTCGCGGAAGTAGCTCTTCGACACGTCGAGCAGGCCGTAGACCGCGGAGGCCGTGGCGCTGCGCTCCTCACAGGCGCCGAGGGCGAGGGCCGGGCCCGCCGTCGCGGTCGCCAGAAGGCCGGTGTTGAAGAAGCGGCGGCCTAATCCCGTCATGACGAACGCACCGCGCGGTAGGAGAGCAGGATCCTCACCAGCCGTTCGACGACCAGCGGCAGGAAGATCACGAGATCGTAGGCCGCCAGCGCAACGGCGAGCAGCCCCTCGACGAGAAACCGCAGAAGTCGCACCGCGAAGGAGAGGGATTCGAGCACGAACGCAACGAGGAGCTGGAGGACGACGCGTCCGTTGCGGATCAATGCCTCGATGGCGAATCCCAGAAAGGCGAGGGCGAACGGGATGATCAGGCCGAATGCCGCCTGCGCATAGCGCGCCATGGCGCCGGCCGCCTCCCCGGCTTCGGAGGGCGCGCTGCCGGCCAGCGTTCCCAGCAATTCGCGTTCGAGCCGGGAGATCTCGTCGCGGGTGAGGGCGAGCGCCGCCTCGATCAGCGCCAGCACCACGAGCGCCGTCGTCATGACGATGATGATGGCGAGGCGCTGGCCCTTCATCTGTTCCAGCCGCTCGAATTGCGGAAACATGGTCGTGACGCCGAGCGCCTCCAGCAGCACCAAGCCGACTGCGACCTCGAGCACGATGATGGCGAGAGCAGCCAGCCGATAGACCGGCACGCCCATGATCCGATAGGAATCGCCCACCACTTCCGCCATCGGCCGCTCGAGCAGCGCGAAGTTGAGCCAGCCGGCGATCCCGACGGCAAGGATCAGCACGATGGCAAAGGCGAAACCGATGCCGGTCGAGTGGCCGAGCTTCACGTCGCGATGCGGTGCGGGGGAGGCCTGGATGGCCTGGAGCCGGACGCCGTAGGACTGGATCACCTGGCGATGTTCGGCGACATGCGCTCCAAGACGTTCGATCGCGGCCTCCGCCTTCGGATCGTGAGGGCCCTGACGGTCAACGAGACGCCGCACATCGCGCATTTCGTCCGGTAGTCGCGGCTGCAACTCGGCCTCCTTCATGCCTGCCGTCAGACTCTGGTATCGTGCGTTTGCCGACGCGGCGCCAAAGCCGATCCAGCGCTCGACGAGCCGGAGCGCATGCGCGGCCAGCAGGAATGCTGCACGCAGCAGGCGGTGTGCCGCGTCGCGCGCGAGATAGAGCAGGACGATGGCTCCTGCCAGAAAGGCGAGATGCTTTCCGTCGGAAAGCCACGCCTGCAACGCTTCCACCATGCGGCGACAGATGAAGTGCGATATCGCCAAAACGATGGCGTGGCATCGAAGCCGAGGTTAGCGCGGATATTGGGTCAGGTATCGCACGGCGCCGCGTCGCGACGACGCGGAACCACATTGCTGCCAATTTTCTGTCCAATTCTCCGGACGCGCCGACGCAAGGCTCTGCGTCTCGCTCCTCCCAACCTCCGTCCCCGAGGACTCCCCAGGAATGGCCCATCCCCAGGCTTTCATGGCACGGCCCCCTCTTGAACAGATTCGCCCCTCGGTTTCGGCAGGGCGCCACTGGAAGAATCTCGGAATGTGCTTCGGCAGTCTGGTGTTCCTGGCGATGGTCAGCCTGATGGCGCTGCCGTCGAAGAAAGAGCCCGACACTGCTGTCGGGGAGTTCGACTTTCATCCCGAATCGGGAAGGCCGGTGGCGCTGATGGCGATGCCGGAAGCCCCGGAAATGTCACCGGAGATGCTGGCGGAAATGCCGCCTGAAGTGCCGCCCGAAGTGCCATTGACGGATATCGCGACGGTCCTTCCGGCCCCTGACATGAGCGACCCCTCGCCGCCGGACTTTGGATCGCCGCACGTCGAAGCCGCGATCGAACTGCAGAAGGGCGATACGGTCGCACGCGTTCTCGACCGGCTCGGCATCGAGGCGGCCGAGATTGCCGAGATCGTGGAGGTTCTGGCCGATCGCGTGCGCCTGGATCGCCTGCCGATCGGTCAGGCCCTGATCGTCAAGCTGCAGCGTCTGCACGAGGAGGAGAAGCCGACGGTTCTCGTCGGCCTGTCGATCCGGCCCGAGCCGAAGCGTGCGTTCAACGTCGAGCGCGACAACGACGGCGGCTACAGCATGGAGGAAGAGGTCTTCGAGGTCGCGCCCCGGTTGATGCGCGCATCGGGCGAGGTCGATGGATCGGTGATCGCGAGCGCCGAGGCCGCCGGCGTGCCGCATGGGCCTCTGGCGGAGATGTTGCGCGCCTTCTCGTGGGACGTGAACTTCCAGCACGACATCAAGCCCGGCGACCGGTTCGACGTGCTGGTCGAACGCTCATGGACCAGCGACGGAAGGCCGGCCGACGACGGCCGCGTTCTTTGGGCCGAGATCACCACGGGCGGCGGCGCCGAGACCTACAGCATCTACCGCTTCAAGCCGCGCGACGGAGAGGAGTTCTTCTACAGCCCCGAGGGTGAAAGCGTGGTCAAGGCGCTGCTGCGAACGCCGCTGAACATGAGCCGGATTTCCTCGCGCTTTGGCATGCGGCGTCATCCGGTCCTGAAATTCACGCGCCTGCATTCGGGGGTGGACTTCGCCGCGCCGCCAGGCACGCCGATCCTCGCCGCCGGCGCCGGACACGTCATCGAGGCGGGGCGCTTCGGCGGTTACGGCAACTGGGTCAAGATCGCTCACGACGGAAATCTCGCCACCGGCTACGCGCACCTGTCGCGCATTGCGCCGGGCGTGAAGCGAAGCGCTCGCGTGCGGCAGGGGCAGGTGATCGGCTATGTCGGCAGCACCGGCCTCTCCACCGGCCCGCATCTGCATTTCGAGCTGCATCGCGGGGGCCGCCCGATCGATCCGCTCACCATGGCACGCACCGCGCAACGCACGCGCCTCGCCGGCAAGGATCTCGAGCGCTTCAAGGCACAGGTTGCGGAAACGGATCGTGTCCGCGAGACGGCGGCGACCCTTCGCGGCGAAGAGAGCAACTGAAGTCGGCGCATGGCCTGGACCGCCACCCTCTTCCTCACCCTGTGCGTCGCATCGGCGGTGATGCAGGAGGGCAGGGTGGCGCGGGCAGCGGATTGCGAGAATGGCGTTCTCGACGGCGGCGAGGCCGGCATGAACGTGCTTGTGTACCAGCTCTGCGCCGACCGGCTGACCGTGGGATTTCGCGACAGCGAGGTCATCGAGGAGCTCACCTGCGGACCGGCGGGAAGCGTGCATCTCTGGATGTCGACCGATCACGAAATCTGCGGCTCGCCGCCGGCCCCCGAAACGCCCAGGGTCTACGACCTCCTGGAGCCCCTGCGCGGTGTGGGCGGGACCTCCTCGGCCCCGGTCGCGAAGCGCGTGACCTGTGGCGGCACGTCGGGGCGTGCCACTGCGGTCGTGTCCGACGCGCGGGCCGCGCTGCTGGCGACGAGAACCGGTGACACGATCTATGAACAGGTGAGTCGCCGGTTCGTCCGGCAATGCATGGGTCCGTCGGTCTGAACTCCCCGCCGGAGAGGGAACCAGTCGGAGCCGGGCCGGTTGTCGGCGGCGAACGGAGCAGCCGGCATGTCCTATCGTCGATTCGGTGGAATGGTCGCGACGTCGACCGTCGTGATGTTCGTCCTGATGTATCTCAATACCCATGCGTCGGAACATGTCTGGTTCAGCCAGACCCGCATGTGGATGGCGCTCGTAATGGGCGCCTGCATGGCCGTGATCATGCTGTTTTTCATGTTGTCGATGTACAGGAACGCCACGGCAAACGTCGCCATCGTCGGGGTGGGCCTTCTCGTGTTCGCGGGCTCGCTGTGGCTCGTCCGAAGTCAGGAGACGGTCGACGACGTTTCCTACATGAAGGCGATGATTCCCCACCATTCCATCGCCGTGCTGACCAGTTCCCGCGCTCACATCCGCGATCCGCGGGTGCGGCAACTGGCGGACGGGATCATCGAGGCCCAGCTTCGCGAGATCGAGGAGATGGAACGGCTGATCGCCGACCTGGAAAGAAGCCCGATCCCGGACACTGCCCCGGACATTGCGCCCGCGACCGCGCGGAACGCGGACTGACCGGTTCCTATCCGTTCGTCATCTGGCGCGGCAGGATCGTGACGATGTCGGGGAAGAGCGTGATGAGCAGCACCCCGACGCAGAGCAGGACGAAGAACGGCGCCGTGGCCTTCGTCACGGTCCAGATGTCGCGGCCGGTGAGACTCTGAAGCACATAGAGGTTGAAACCGACGGGTGGCGTGATCTGCGCCATCTCGACGACCAGCACGATGTAGATTCCGAACCACAGCGGGTCGATCTTCTGTGCGACGATCATCGGCAGCACGACGGGCGCCGTCAGGACGATCATCGATACGCCGTCGAGGAAGCAGCCCAGCACGATGTAGAGCAGCGTGAGCAGCAGGATCAGACCGTAGGGGGTGAGACCCAGCCCGTTGACCCAGTTCGCCATCGTCGCCGGCAGGCCCGTGAAGGCCATCGCGATGGTGACGAAGGCGGCGCCGACCAGGATCAGGCCGATCATGCAGCTGGTTCGAACCGCGCCCAGCAGGCTCTCCTTGAACGTCTCCCACGAGAGCGAACCGGTGACCGCCGCGAGCACGAGGGCACCGGCCACGCCCATGACGGCCGCCTCCGTGGGCGTCGCGACGCCGCCATAGATGGAGCCCAGCACGGCGACGATCAGCAGGATGACCGGGATCAGGCGTCGTGCGTTCCAGACCTTCTCGCCGAAGGTCATGCGCAGATCCGCCGGCGGCACCTTGCTCGGGTTGAGGAGCGACCAGCCTGCGGTGTAGGCCATGAACAGGCCGATCATCATGAAGCCGGGCAGGAAGCCGGCGATGAAGAGCCTGCCGATCGAGACCTGCGCGGTGATTCCGTACACGATCATCATGATCGAGGGCGGGATGAGCAGTCCGAGTGTTCCCGACCCGGCCAGCGTTCCGATCGCCATGCCTTCGTGGTAGCCGCGCTTGCGCAGCTCCGGCATGCTCATGCGGCCGATCGTGGCGCAGGTCACGGACGACGAGCCGGAGACCGCCGCCATCACGCCGCATCCCAGGATGTTCACGTGCAGCAGTCGACCGGGCAGCCAGCCGAGCCAGGGGGCCAGCCCCTTGAACATGTCCTCCGACAGCCGTGACCGGAACAGGATCTCGCCCATCCAGATGAAGAGCGGCAGGGCGGTGAGGGCCCATCCCCAGCTCGAGTCCCAGATCGTGCTGGCAAGAAGAGATCCCGCGGGCGCCGGGGTGAAGAAGAACAGGGCCACGAAGCCGACGACGACGAGCGTGACGCCGACCCAGACACCGCTGGCGAGCAGGAAGAAAAGTGTGCCGAGGACCGTGGTTGCGAGGATTGCCTCTGCGCTCATCGGACCGCCGCCTTTCCGCCGCCGACGGCCTCTCCGGCCATGCTCAGGGAAGCCGCCTCGAGTTCTTCGTCGATGGCCTGTGCCTCCGCATCGGCGAAGTCGGGAATCTTGCCGCCGATGGTTTGAACCAGCTCGTCGACGAACCCGATCGTCATGATCGAAGCGCCGAGGGACATGCCGATCTGCGGGATCCAGAAAGGCACCGCCATGAGGCCGGGGCTGGTGTCCCCGAAGAGGAAGGAGTCGTACGTCATCAGCCAGGCATTCGCCGACAGATAGGCGAAGGCGGCCGCTCCCAGGCCACAGCACCAGATCTCGACGCGACGCTTGTTCTCCGCCGAGAGCTTGCCGACCATCAGGGTGACCCGGATGTGGGCATTGGCGCGCAGCGTGTAGGCGAGGCCCAGGAACGTCGACGCCGCCATGCAGAAGCCCGAAATCTCCGTGGCGTCGAAGGCGAAATTCAGGAACCGGCCGGCGATCTGCAGCAGGATCGTCACGCCGATCATCACCAGGAAGAACGCGGCGAGCAGGCCGCTGACGCTATAGAGATTATCCAGGGCACGCCGCATTGCATCACCATCGGCAAGGCGAATGCCGGGCTGCCGCGGGCAGCACGGCGTCACCACTGCTCAGTTCGTCTTCTGGCCGGACATGTAGGTGTTGAGAACGGCGACGGCCGCGGGGCTCGCCGTCGTCTTCCACTCGTCGGCCATCTGGGCGCCGACCTTCTTCATGGCGGCGAGCACGGCCGGCGGGCCGCCGGTCACCGTCATGCCGTTCTTCTTGAGGACGGCCGCCTTCTCGTCACCGGCGGCCTTGCTCATCTCCCAGGACCGCTTGGTGTAGGCCGCGGCGGCGTCCATCACCACCTTCTGGTCGGCGGGCGACAGGGCGGAGAAGGCGCGCTTGCTGAAGATCAGGGCGTTCTTGGACAGGATCGCACCGACGTCCGTGAAGTACTTGGTATTGTCCCAGGCCTGGATGTCGACGCCGGTCTGGGCGCTGGTGAACAGGGCCTCGATCAGGCCCGTGGAAAAGGCCTGCGGGATTTCGGCGAAGGGCAGGATGGTCGCGTTGAAGCCCAGCAGGGTCGCCATCTTCTGGGTGGCCGTCGAGTAGATGCGGATCTTCTTGCCCTTGAAGTCCTCGACCGAGTTGACCGGCGTCTTGGTGTAGAAGCCCTGGCTCGGCCACACCTGGTAGCCTGCGATCACCATGCCGGCCTTGTCGAACAGGCCCTTGAAGTACGGGTCCTGCAGCTCCATCAGCTTCCACGCTTCCTCGTAGGTCGAGGCAACGAAGGGCACGCCGTCGAGGATGAACATCGGATCCTCGTTGCCATAGACGCCGAGGCGGATCTCGCCGGCCTGCACCTGTCCGCGCTGGACCGCCGACTTGATGCTGTCGAGCTTGATCAGGCTGTCGTTGGTGTGAAGCGTGATCTTGAGCTTGCCGCCGGTACCCTTTTCGACGTCCTCGACCCACTTGCGCAGATTCTGGGTCAGGAAGTTGTTCTCCGGGTAGCCGCTGGCCATCATCCACTGCGTCTGCGCACTGGCCGTACCCGCCAGCGAAAGGCTTGCGCCCACTGCGGCAGCGGCCAGCTTCAATGCGGTAATCCTCGATATCAAGCTCATCCCAGTCCCCTGTTCCCCGGTGATACCTGCCGGAGCGGCAGCAACTTCCATGCCATTGGCAGGAAGATGCCTCCTCGTCAGGTGTCTCTCTCGACCGGCAGCCGGAGGCGGCGTGTCGTGCCGATGGCTTCCAGGAAGGCCTCGTCGTGGCTCACCACCAGCAGCGCGCCATCGTAGGCGCGCAGGCCGGCCTCGACGGCTTCGATCGACTCGATATCGAGATGGTTGGTCGGCTCGTCGAGGATCAGGAGCGGCGGTGGCCTGGTGCCGCCGAGCACGCAGGCGAGTCCCGCCCGCAGCATCTGGCCGCCGCTCAACGTCGACACGATCTGCAGTGCAGCGTCGGCGCGGAACATGAAGCGGGCGAGCGCCGCACGGCAGGCATTCTCGTCAGCCCCCCGATTGAGGCGCAGGAAATTGTCGCGGATCGTTCGCGATCCATCGAGCAGGCTCACCTGCTGGTCGAGCATCGCCAACTCGGCGTTCACGCGGACCCTCCCCGACCGCGGCGCCAGCTTGCCGGCGACGAGGGCCAGCAGCGTACTCTTGCCCGAACCGTTCGGTCCGGTGACCGCCATGCGCTCAGGGCCCGTGAGCGTGAAGGACAGTCCGTCGATGATCGGCGGGTTCGCTCCATGGCCCACGCGCACGGCGTCGAGTTGCAGCACCGTCCGCTGGGCAGGCAGACCGGTCGAAGGCAGGGCCATGGACACCGACTGAAGAATCTCGATGCGCTGGCGCGCCGCGGTAGCATCCTCGATTGCCTGCACCCGTCGTCGCTCGGCGACCCGCGCGTTGTCGCCCGAGGTGCCTTCGGCGCGGTTCCGCCGCGCGCCCGCCAGGATGCGCGGCATGTCACCCCTGGCCCGCTTGCGCTGACCGGCCCCGTCCCTGCGGGCCTTGCGCTCCGTCGTCGTCTGAGCCGCGCGTGCCACCTCTGCGACACGGCGTTCGGCATCGGCGAGGTCGTGCCGCGCGGCGGCGAGCTCGAGCGCCTTGCGCCCGCGATAGTGACTCCAGTTGCCGCCATAGCGGGTGACGCCGAGCGACGTCATCTCGACGATGGCGTCCATCGTCTCCAGCAGCTCGCGGTCATGGCTGACGACGATCGCACCGGAGCGCCATGTCTGCAGGAGCTCGATCACGGACCCGCGGCCGTCGCGATCGAGATTGTTGGTCGGCTCGTCCAGCAGGATGAAATCCGGTTCGGCGAGGACCAGCGCGCCCAGAGCCGCGCGTGTGCGCTGCCCGCCCGAAAGTGCCGACAGCAACGTCGAGGGCTCGGCGTCGAGGCCGACGTGCCCGAGTGCCGTGGCGATGCGCGCCTCGAGTGTCCAGTCGGCCGAAGCCAGTTCGTCGGCGGTGGCCCGGCCGTCCTCGGCGCGGCGCAGCACGTCGAGAGCGCGGGTGAGGCCCATCAGGTCCGCCACCGTCTCGTCGGAAGCAACCTGCACGGTCTGCCTCAGGACCCCGATCGTGCCGGTCGTCGACACGGCCCCGGCCTGCGGCGGCCGTGTGCCGGCAATGATCTCGAGCAGTGTCGACTTGCCGACGCCGTTGCGGCCGACCAGGGCGGTGCGGCCGCCGTCGAAACTCAGATCCAGATTGGCGAAGAGGGTGCGGCCGTCAGGCGTGGTCGCGGTGAGGCCGCAAATCGTGATGGAAGGCATGGAAACGGAGTCCCCTGATGGCAAGGCGGTGGAGCATTGCGGTCAGGTGGAAATCCATTGCGGTGCAGTCCATTACTGTGGGCGACGGCTGCTAGATAGGCGCGGTCGCCGCCCGAATCAAGGAAGCGCGCTGTCAGCCCTTGAGGCGCTGGCCACCGATGCGATGGTCTTTCAGGACCTCCGGACGGAAGGCGACTCCATGGCCGGGGCGCTCGGGCGGCGACATGGTGCCGTCCTGCGCGGGCAGGACCGGCTCGATCCAGAGATCGTCGTTCCAGTCCATGTATTCGAGGTAGCTGGCGTTGGGGATCGAGGCCAGCACATGGACCATCTGCTCGTGGAACAGGTGCGGCGCGAGCCGGATGCCGTGGGGCTCGGCCATCGACGCGATCTTGCGAAGCTCCGAGTAGCCGCCCCGCATCGGATCGGGCTGCAGGATCGGCGTGCCGGGATGCTCGAAGAACGGCCTGAGGTCATTCCGCATGAAATGGCTCTCGCCGCCGACCACGCGCGTCTTCAGCGCCGCGGCGATGCGGCGATAGCCGGCGAAATCCTCGGCGACGACCGGCTCCTCGAGCCAATAGGGATCGAATTCGTCGATGCGGTGGCCGGCCTGGATGGCGGTGTCGGCATCCCAGCCCATGTTGACGTCGATCATGATCTCGATGCCGTCGCCCATCGCCTCGCGCATCGCCCTCACGTTCTCGACGTCTTCGCGCCACGGCCGGATGTGGGCCACCTGCATCTTGATGGCCTTCAGCCCCTGGGCGGTGAACTCCTTCGCCCGCCGGATCATGCCGTCGCGACCGAGGCCGCGGAAACAGCCCGACCCGTAGGCCGGGATCTTCGTGCGTGCGGCGCCCCACAGGCGGAACAACGGCAGGCCGGCGCGCTTGCCCACGATGTCCCACAGCGCCATGTCGACCGCGCTCTGGGCGAACAGGGTCACGCCCATCCGGCCCAGCCAGAAATTGTTTTTGTAGAGGGTCTGCCAGATGCCCTCGATCTCGGTGGCGTCGCGGCCGATCACGTAGGGCGCGACCAGCTCCTTCATGCAGGCGTCGAGCGTATGCAGGCCGCCGTGCAGCGGCATGAGGTAGCTCATGCCGACGAGCCCGCCCTGGGTCTCGATCTCCAGCACGAAGATCTCGCGCGGCCCCGGAGCCAGGATGCCGGCGGCGGGCGGCGAGGACCGCCACGGCACCTGCAGGAGCGTCGTACGAAGCTCGACGATGGTGGTCGGAGTGGTCATAAGGCGTATCTCCCGAGGTTTCCCGACACTATGATGCGCGCGCCATGAGCCAGTCCAACCGAGTCTATCTCTTCGACACCACCCTGCGAGACGGAGCCCAGACGCAGGGCGTCGATTTCACCGTGGCCGACAAGGCCGCGATCGCGCGCGAGCTCGACCGGCTGGGCATCGACTATATCGAAGGCGGCTGGCCGGGGGCCAATCCGACCGACGACCGGTTCTTCGCCGATCCGCCGGAATTCCAGAACGCCAGGTTCGTGGCCTTCGGCATGACCCGTCGCGCCGGCCGCAGCGCCGCTAACGATCCCGGCCTCGCCGCGATCCTGCAGACCAAGGCGCGCAATGTCTGCATGGTCGGCAAGACCTGGGACTTCC
>VFQN01005725.1_pt1 | contig 14909 bp, 12 predicted proteins | sample 3512371 | NCBI WGS metagenome assembly VFQN01 (sample SAMN10412370, study PRJNA504923) | tailings metagenome | isolation source: Replicate 2 from Balatoc abandoned mine | place: Philippines: Itogon, Benguet | collected 2017-08-28
CCAGCAGAACGCCGCCATGGTCGAGGAATCGACCGCCGCCAGCCACTCGCTGACGAAGGAAGCCGAGCAGCTCGCGCGCTTGGTGGCGCAGTTCCGGCTCGGCCGCGAAACCGCCGCCGTCCAGCGCGCGCCCGAACGGGCGAGGTCCGCGCCGGTCGTGGCGCTGAAGACGCCATCGGGTGGCCATCGCCAGTCGGCGGTCCGGGTGGCGGAGCCCGATCCGGATGGTTGGGAAGAGTTCTGATCCTATCTGCCGATCCCTCGCCGGCCGCCCTCTGGGCGGCCGGTTCGTTTACGGAGCGATCGCTGTCAGGTCGTCAGCACCATCCCGTCGCTGCCGGGATCGGCGCCACCGGCCCAGGAACCGTCCGCTTCCCTGCCGACCGCATGCACCTTCGCGAATGCGTATGAGCGCGCATCGCGCGCCACCAGATAGTTCCATGCTTCGAGCTGGTTTTGCGTGGAGCGCGGGATCCGGTTGCTGACATCGACGACGTCGCTCGTCACGGAAATGCGCGGCGCATTGATCGCTCGGTCGGCGGGCATGCCGAAATCCAGAATGTTGACCAGGCATTGCACCACGCTGTTGGCGATGTGGGCCCCACCCGGCGCGCCGATCACCAGCGACGGCATGCCATCGCGGAAGACGATGGTCGGACAGGCCGAGGTGTAGCGCCGCTTACCCGGTGCGATCGATCCGGCCCGGCCAGGCCGGGGGTCAAAGACCCCCATCGCGCCATTGTACATGAAGCCGAAGCCCGGCGTGACGGCGCCCGACACCATGCCCAGCGAATGGGTCATCGATACGGCGGTGCCTTCGGCGTCCAATATGCTGAGATGGGTCGTGTTGAGGCTCTCATGCGTTTCGAGACGGCTCACCGAGAACCTGTCGCGCTGCCTTATCCGCTCGGCCGCGCGCCGTGCGTGCGCCTTGTCCAGGAACCTGTCCATCGGAATCTCGACGAAGTCGGGATCACCCAGGTAGCGGTCCTTCTCCCCCGTCGCGTGTTTCATCACCTCGGCGAGCAGCCGCAGATATTCGGGCGTGTTGTGTCGTTGCGAGGCTAGGTCGAACTCTTCCAGGATGGCCAGCATCAGCAACAGGGCATAACCGCCGCCCGGCGGCGTGTTGGTGGCAATGCGATAGCCGCGATAGGATCCGATCGCCGGAGGTCGCGTCACGACCTTATAGGATGCCAAGTCGGCGAGGGTCAGCAGACCGTCGTTGCGACCGATATCGGCGGCCATCTGGCGGGCGAGCTCGCCCCGATAGAAATCTTCGGCACCCTTTCTGGCGATCCGATCGAGGGTGCCCGCGAGGTCCGGATTGCGCACCATCGCTCCGATCGGCAGGGCCGAACCATCGGGCCGGTAGTAGAGCGAACGGCCCGTCTCGGAGAAACGCATCTTGTCGCGTGGCGCGGCCCTGCCCTGCGTCCCTTCGTCGACCAGGAAATCGAAAAGGTTGGGGCGTACCGGGAACCCGCTGCGGGCGATGTCGATCGCGGGCTGCACGAGATCGTGCCATGCCATGCGTCCGAAATGCCGATGCGCGGCGTCGAGCCCTGCCAGGGTGCCGGGCGTCGCTATGGCACGGTAACCCACTTCGTTCTCATGGTTCTCAACCAGGAATCCCCAGCCGTCCCGCGCTTCCCCCACCAGCTTCGACAGCCACATGTCCGGCCGCGCCGCCGCCGGCGCGGTGGCATAGAAATCGAGGCAGACATGGGCGTCGTAGGCGGGCGCGAAGACCTGCATCGTGCCCCACCCTCCGATGCCGGACATGGGCGGATCGACCACGCCCTGCACCAGGGCACAGGCAACCGCCGCGTCCACGGCGTTGCCACCGGCCTTCAGGATCTCCACCGCGACATCGACGGCTTCGGGCTCGGGGGCGCTTACTACACCTTGCATGATTGTTCCTTTCGACGGCTTCAGCGCTGGGCCGGTATGGTGTCCACGGCCGAACTCGCCCGCTCGATCAGCTCTTTCTGATCGCGGGTCAGCGTCTGGCCTGGCAGCTTGCTCGCGGTAGCCAGGAAGGGATCGACGACATCCGTGTGCCTCCCCGACAGTTCCTCGAGGATGGCAAGGCCGGCGAAAGGCACGACCGTCGGCGCGTAACCCCCTTCATGGATGAGGACGAGGCGTCCGCCGCAAAGCTCCTCGGCCGTATCGACGAGGTCGCGGGTGATTTGGCGATAGCTGTCCGAATGCAACAACATGCGGCCAAGGGGATCACGGAACAACGCGTCGAGGCCCGACGCGACCAGGATGAGTTGCGGCCGAAATCGCCGGAGAGCCGGAAGGACGACCTGGCGCATCGCCTCGACATAGGCGGCGTGACCGCTGCCCGCCGGCAAGGGGAGATTGAGATTGCACCCCTTCGCATTTGGACCGCCGGTCTCCTCGAGCGCGCCGCCGCCCAAGGTGAAGAGCCCGTCCTGGTGCAGAGAGACCGTCAGGACACGGGCATCGTCCCAGAAGATATCCTGGGTCCCGTTGCCGTGATGGACGTCCCAGTCGACGACCGCGACCCGCTCCAGGCCATGGTGGTCGAGCGCATGCAAGGCAGCGACGGCGACATTGTTGAAGATGCAGAACCCCATACCTTGCGACCGCGTCGCGTGATGTCCGGCCGGGCGCACCAGCGCATAGGCGTTATCGACCTCGCCGCTCATCACTGAATCGACCGCCGTTATGGCCGCCCCGGCGGCGAGACGCGCGATCTCCAGGCCGCGGGGAGGAATGTTCGCATAGGGTCCGACCAGACCGCCCCCAGCTTCACTGAGGCTCCGCACGCGGTCGAGATAGTGCTGGTCGTGGGCCCGCAGCAGTGCCACGTCCGAGGCGGGCACCGGGGCGATTGCAATGAGATCCGTCAGAAGACCGCTGGCATCCACCAGGTTCCGGAACCGCCTCCGCGTCTCAGGAAGGTCGAAAGAGACTGTCGGCTCCAGAAAGGGCGCCGGAAAGGTTCCCGCTTCATGCCACGCGAAAAGCTCGTGCCACAGGAAGCCTGTCGATCTCGGATGTGCCTGCCTCGTCATGCGACGCGATCCAGGGCGCGGCCGAGGCTGGAGACCAGAACGGACATGTCGTCGTCGGTGAAGGTGAGCGGCGGGGAAAGCAGCAAGATATCGCCTGCGGCACGGATGAGCACGCCTTCATCGAGCGCGTGGCGCCTGCACTCGATGCCCCTTGCTCCGACCTCGCCCGGCCGCGGTTCGAGTTCGACGGCGGCGAGCACACCCATGTTGCGGATGTCGCGTATATGCGGCTTGCCGCGAAGGCCGTGGACCTGTTTCTCCAACTGTTCGGCGAGGCTCTTCGCGCGATCGTTCAGGCCCTCCTCCTGATGCACGTCGAGCGTCGCCAGCGCCGCCGCGCAGGCCAGCGGATGGCCGGAATAGGTATAGCCATGGAGCAGTTCAGGGCCGGCCGGCGCCGCCGACATGATCGCGTCGTGTATCCGGTCATCGACGATTACGGCACCCATCGGCACCGCGGCATTGGTCAGTCCCTTGGCGCAGACGATCATGTCGGGGGTCACGCCGAAATGCGTGGATGCGAAGGTGCTGCCGAGGCGCCCGAACCCGGTGATGACCTCGTCGAAGATGAGCAGAAGGCCGTGACGGTCGCAGATCTCGCGCAGTCTCTCCAGATATCCGACCGGCGGAGGCAGCAGCCCTCCGGCTCCGGTCACCGGCTCGACGATGACCGCTGCTATCGTCGAGGCGTCGTTCACCGCGATGATGCTCTCCAGACGGTCGGCCAATTCGACGCCGTGCTGCGGCTGGCCGCGGCTGAAGGCGTTGCGCTCCAGGTCATGCGTATGCGGGAGATGGCAAACGCCGGGGAGAAGAGGACCGAACTGCTTACGGTTGGACCCTAGCCCTCCGACGGAAAGCCCGCCGAAGCCGACGCCGTGATAGGCGCGCTCACGGCCGACGAACCGGAACCGGCCGGCCTCGCCGCGCGCATGGTGATAGGCGAGCGCGATCTTCATGGCGGTATCCACCGCCTCGGAACCGGAATTGGCGAAGAACACATGGTCGAGTTGGCCGGGAGCGCGTTCGGCAAGCCGCGAGGCGAGCCTGAAAGCCGGCTCATGCCCGTTGCTGAAGCACGAGACGAAATCCAGCGTTTCGCACTGGCTGCGTATCGCTTCGACGATCTTGCTGCGCCCATGCCCTGCATTGACGCACCACAAGGCGGCACTGCCGTCCAGCACCTTACGGCCGTCCTCCAGTGTGTAATGGTTGAGCTCGGCGCCGGCGATCATCAGCGGGGCGGCCTTGAAGCGGGCGTTTGGCGTGAACGGCATCCAGAACGCCGAGAGGTCGGCTTGCGTGTCGTTGCGTGTCGGGTCGAGCATGGATTCCTCGCAGTTTCTGGAGCACGGCTCACGAAGGTGCTTGCCAGAAAAATTGTATGCACTAAAATTTTTTATTTCAATTAGAATTTATCATGCCGAAAAAACATTGAGAGCATACAGGAATTGCCTTGCCCCGGTGGCAGGACGACAGGCATTCAAGGCAGGCGTGGGCAGCGCAGCAGAAGGAGCGTGCTTGGGATGAACGGATTGCGGGATCGACAGAGACAGAAGCGTCGCAAGCGGATCGTCTTCTCCGCAGCCCGCCTGTTCGCAAGCAACGGTTACGATTCGACGACGATGGAGGACATAGCCAGGGACGCCGAGATATCGACCCCGACGATCTACAACTACTTCAGATCGAAGAGCGAGATCCTGCTCGACCTGCTGGAATACGACAAGGAACTGATGGACGAGAAGATCGAGTTGCTCATCGATCATCCGCCGACAGATCCGGTCGAGGCGATCTTCGAACTCGTCCGTACCGACATCCTGTTCGGCTACGACATCTCGAACAAGAAGATCTGGCTGCTCATCAGCGCCGCATCGCTCGAAGCCTCAGCCGAATCCCGCGAGCGCTTTCTCAACCTGCAGAACGTCTTCACCGGCAAGATCGAGCGCCTGGTCAACGTCCTGCAGGCCGACGGCAGGCTCCGGGCTGATGTCAATGCCGGCGCTCTCGCGCGCATCGTCAATGCGATCACCCGTGACGCCTTCAGGCGCTACCTCCTCAGCGACGAGGCCTCCATGGAGAACCTGCTCGATTCGGTCCGCCAGCAATTGGATCTGGTCTGCCGCGGATTGTCCTGACCAGGCATCCCTCCTACCGGCCTTGGCGGCAGGCTGCAGGACGAGAAGATTTGACCATGGGTCACCCGCCGTCTGCCTTGGATCGCCGCTCTAAAAATCACAACTCAATTAAAAAAATATAATTGACTAAAGCAAATTGCCGGATAACATGCATTCCATGGTGTCCGGGCGATCGCCCACGCCGACCAGTATTCACAAGCGACAATCGGGCGGCTCATGGGCAAATGCGTGGTCAGGACCGAAGCGGTGACGAAGCGCTACGGTTCGGTGGAAGCCGTGCGCGGCATCGATCTCGACATCGCGAGGGGCGAATTCCTGACGCTGCTCGGCCCGAGCGGCTGCGGCAAGACCACCTTGCTGCGCCTGATCGCCGGCTTCGAAGAGCCGAGCTCGGGCAAGATCCTGATCAACGACAAGGATGTCACCGCAACGCCCACCTATCGGCGTCCGATCGGCATGGTGCTGCAGAACCTCGCGCTGTTTCCCCATCTGAGCGTCCGCGACAACGTCACCTTCGGTCTCTACGCGCGTGGCGAAAGCACTGACGAGGCCGAACGCAAGGCCGAGGACATGCTCCGGCTCGTGGATCTTGCCGGTTATGGCGACCGCTCCGTCCACCAGCTCTCGGGCGGCCAGCGGCAGCGTGTGGCCCTAGCCCGTTCGCTGGTGACAGAACCCTCCGTGCTGCTGCTCGACGAGCCGCTCGGGGCACTCGACCTCAAGCTGCGCCAGCAGTTGCAGGATGAGCTGAAGCAGATCCAGCGCAAGGTGGGCATCACATTCGTCTTCGTGACCCACGACCAGGAGGAGGCGATGACGATGTCGGACCGCATCGCGGTCGTGAACAAGGGGCTCGTCGAACAGCTCGGCTCCCCGCAGGAGATCTTCGATGCGCCTCGTTCGCTCTTCGTGGCCAACTTCATCGGCGACACCAATGTCTTCGTCGGCAAGGTCGTGGCGTCGACCGAAGGGACCGTCTCCGTCAAGCTCGACCGTTCAGGCCTGACGGTCTCGGCCGCAGCGCGGGATCTCGCCGTCGGCGAGCGCGCCGGGATCATGGTCCGCCCCGACTATGTGGAAGTCGCCGGGTCGAAGAGCACCGGCAAAACGCTGCAGGGCGTCGTGACGGACAGAACCTTCATCGGCGCCGGCCACCGCTATCGCGTCGCGGTCGGTGACCAGGAGGTCAAGGTCCGGGCCCGCCACCGGCCGGGTGACGGCGTCTTCGAAATCGGTGACCGGGTCAGTCTCGACTGGCGACCAACCGACTGCGTGGCTCTGCCGATCGGAACCTGAGAACAGCAAAAGGGGAGGAACGATGGAAAGCAGATTCAGGATCTCGCGCCGACGCCTGCTCGGTGCGGCCCTCGCCACGCCGTTCGTGAGCCGGCCGGCTTCCGGTCGGGCCGGAGAGGAAGGCGTGATCATGGCGAACTTTGGCGGAGGCGTCGCTGAGGAGTTCGACGAGGCCTATGGCAAGCCCTTCACCGCGGAGACCGGCATCGCATTCCGGGTCGTGGAGGTTCCGAGCACCGAGACGGCGCTGATCAGCACGGCCTCCGACCCTCAGTACGATTCGTCCTACCATAGCTATTCGGGCGCGATGTGGCTCCACAAGCTGGGCGTCACCGAGCCCATGGCCGTCAGCGACTATCCCGCCCTGCAAGAGATTCCACGACAATACTGGCCGCTGGTCGACGACGATCATGTTGCCGGCATGCCGGTGCACTTCGCCTATTACGGCATCGCCTATAACAAGAACGAGGCGAAGGCCGCCGACTTCGTCTCATGGAAGTGCCTCGCCGACGAGCGCTGGCGCCAGCGCGTGACCGTCACCCGTCCCGTCTATGCTTCGCTCTACGACGTACCCTGGTATGCCCGGGTCATCGGTGGAGACCAGAAGAACCTCGATGCCGGCGTCGCCCAGTACAAGGCGGTCGTCGAGAACGCGCTCACCTCCTACACATCGATGGCACAGAACCATCAGCTGCTGCAGCGCGGGGAAGCAGTGGCCTGCGCCTACTATTCCGATCGAATCTGGTCGCTGAAGCGCGAGGGCATCGCCAATCTGGAGGTCGCCATTCCCGACGAGGGAGCGCTGATGATCCCTTATGTCCTGGTCATCCCGAAGAATTGCCCGCATCCGGAGGCCGCGCGCAAATTCGCCAACTATGCCGGCACGGCCGGGCCGGCCGAACGCGCGCTCGACGGCACCGGCTCGCTGCCGCTCAACCAGAACGCCAGGGTCCCCGACGATCTCATCGCGCAACGCCTCGGCGCTCCGCTGAAAGAGATCGTCGGCAGGCTCTTCAATCCGGACTGGGCCTACATCCAGCAGACCCGCGACGCCTTGATCGAGCGGCTCCAGCGCGAGGTCGCGCAATAGACCTGCCAATCCTGAAAACCCAATCCTGAAAACAACGAAAAGGGGAACGACATGAAGCAGGAATTCAGACTCTCACGAAGAACCTTCCTCGGCGCGGCTGCGCTTGCGGCGCCATTCGTCAACCGAGGCGCATTCGCGGCTGACGGCGAGATCATCCAGGCCAATTTCGGCGGCGGGGTGGCCCAGGCCTTCGATGCGGCCTACGGCAAGCCCTTCACGGCGGAAACCGGCATTCCGTTTCGCGTGCTCGAGGTGCCGAGCACGGAGACCGCATTGATCAGCGCGGCGTCGGACCCGCAATACAATTCCTCCTATCACAGCTATTCGGGGGCCATGCGCCTCTACAAGCTCGGCATCATCGAGCCGCTGGCGATCGCCGACTATCCCGTCCTGCAGCAGATTCCGCAGGAATACTGGCCCATGGTCGACGACAAGCATGTCGCGGGCATGCCGGTGCACTTCGCCTATTACGGCATCGCCTATAACAAGGACGAGGCCAAGGCCGCCGACTTCGCCTCGTGGAAGAGCCTCGCAGACGAGCGCTGGCGCCAGCGCGTGACCGTCACTCGCCCGGTCTTCGCGTCACTCTACGACGTGCCTTGGTACTCGAAGCTCATCGGCGGCGATCAGAAGAAGCTCGATCAGGGCGTCGCGCAATACAAGGCGGTCGTGGAGAATTCCCTGACCTCCTACAGTTCCATGGCGCAGAACCATCAGTTGCTGCAGCGCGGCGAGGCCGTGGCCTGCGCCTATTATTCTTCCCGCATCTGGGCGCTCAAGCAGGAAGGAGTGCCCAATGTCGACATCACGATCCCCGAAGAGGGCGCCCTGATGATCCCTTATGTGCTCGTGATCCCCAAGAACTGCCCGCATCCCGAGGCCGCGCGAAAATTCGCCGCCTATGCCGGCACCGCGGGGCCGGTCGAAAGGGCACTGGATCTGACGGGAGCGCTGCCTCTCAACCGCGAAGCCAAGGTACCGGATGAACTGGTGGAGCAGCGGCTCGGCGCCTCGCTCGCCGACATCTCGGCGCGGCTGTTCAATCCGGACTGGGCCTACATCCAGGAGAGCCGCGACGCGCTGATCGAACGGCTAGAACGCGAAGTCGGTTCGGGCCAGTAGCCTTACCGTCGTATCGGCCCACACTACGGGCCGATACGTAGGGTCCAATATGTCAAAGGTGCCGCATGCGCTTCAATCGGTCCGCACTTCTGCTGCTCCTGCCCTGCATCGGTTTGCTCATCGGCATGGCGACGGGCATCGGCAGCCTGCTGGAACAGGCGTTCTGGCATGAGGGCAGCGTCTCGCTCGGCAATCTCCAAGCCTTCGTCGACCGGCCGGACGCCATGTCGGTGTTTCTTTACACCCATCAGATGGCGGTGGTGGTGACCTTGATCTGCCTCGTGCTTGCCTACCCGCTTGCCGTCTTCATGGCGAAGCGGTCACAGGTGATCTTCCTGGTGCTGCTCATCCTGCCCCTGCTCATCAGCATCGTGGTGAGGACTTATGGCTGGATCGTCATCCTCGGGCCGAGAGGTCTGATCAACTCGGCGTTGATCGGCGCCGGCATCATCGACAAACCCCTTCGGCTGATGTTCAACAACGGCGGCGTGGTGCTGGGGCTCGTCCATGTGTTCCTGCCCTTCGCGGTGCTGTCGATACTGTCGGTCTATGTGAAGATCGACAGAAGCCTCTCCGAGGCGGCCATGGCGCTCGGCGCGAACCCGGCGCGAACCTTCCTGCGGGTGATACTGCCGCTCTCCATGCCGGGGGTGATCGCCGCCGCCACCGTGGTCTATCTGCTGACGCTCGGGGCCATCGTCACCCCGCTTCTTCTGGGCGGTCCGAGGCAGATGATGCTCGGATCGATGATCTACGACCAGATGCTGGTGCTTTACAATTTCGAGCGGGCGGCCGCTGCAGCGATCATGCTCACCGTCAGCGCGGTTATCGCCGTCATTCCCCTGCAATTGGCCGATCGCTGGTTCTCGCGCCGGCTGCCGGCGGCCCGTGATTAGGAGAGGGTTCAAATGAGGATCGGATCCGCCCTGCTGACCGGCTTCGCCGTCGCCGTCTTCATGTTCATCGCCGCCCCGATCGTGATCGTCGTGCTCGCCTCCTTCAGCCCGAACGGCTATCTGGAGTTCCCGCCGAGCGGCTTCTCGCTGCGATGGTACGCCGAAGTCCTGTCGTCGGGCGTCTGGCTGACCGCGTTCATAACCAGCGTCGCCTTGGCCCTGGTCGCAGCCGCCGCCACCACCTTCATCTGCTTCCTGGCGGCGCTCGTGACGACCCGCAGGAACATCCCCGGCAAATCCGCCTTCGAGACTCTGGTGCAACTGCCGATGATGTTGCCGCATGCGGCGCTGGCCATGGCCTTGTTCTCGCTGGTGGTGCTCATCGGCCTGCGCGGGACATTCACCGGTCTCGTGGCCGCGCATCTCATCCTGGTTCTTCCCTTTGTCTATCGGCCTCTCGTCAATGGCCTCAGGCAGCTCGACCTCAGCTTGGAGGAAGCCGCCATGACGCTCGGCGCGCCGCCGGCCATGACGTTCCGAAAGGTGACCCTTCCGATGATCCGGCCCGCGCTGATCAGCGCATTCCTGTTCAGCTTCATCATATCCTTCGACGAGGTCACCATCTCCATGTTCCTGACCGGCATCGACCTCACCACCCTCCCGGTGAAGATCCTCTCCGACATACAGAACAATGCCAGCCCCGCGATCGCGGCTGTTTCGACCCTGTTGATGTGCCTGACGCTCGGCCTTGTGTTGCTCATCGATCGGCTCGTCGGATTGCGCATCTTCGTCGACAGCAGAAGCGGCAAGCACTGACCATGACCGAGCAGCCACGGCCTCACTTCGCTCCCGGCATCGCCGACTATGTCGGTGCCATCCACGCCAGTCTGGCCTCACTGGCCAAGCCGACGGGCCTCAGCCTGTCGCAGCGACGGGACCGGTTCGAGCAGATCGGCGCGATCTTCCGGGAGCCCTACCCGAAAGGCATGACGGTGCGCTCGACCTATCTCGCCCTTCCCGGGCGCGAGATTCCCTTGCGCATCTATCGCCCGGCCGGCAGCGAGCGACAGGCCTGCGTGCTCTACTTCCACGGCGGCGGTTACGTATCCGGGAGCATCGAATCGCATGACGTGATCACGGCGCATCTGGCGGAGATTTCAGGCGCCACCGTCGTCAGCGTCCACTATCGCCGGCCACCCGAAAATCCCTATCCCGCCCCGAACGACGATTGTCATGCGGCCCTTTCCTGGGTGATCGAACAGGCGGATGGACTGGCGATAGACCCCGACCGGCTGGCAGTCGCTGGGGATAGTGCCGGCGGCAATCTGGCAGCGAGCGTCGCCTTCAGGATGCGCGGCAAGCCTGGGCCCGGGCTGCGGGCACAGATCCTGATCTATCCCGGCATGTGCGCCGACTTCGACACCACGCCGAGCTATCGCGACAACCGTCACGACCCGTTCCTGTCGACCGAAAGCATGCGCTTCTATCGAAGTGCCTATCTCGGCGAGACCGATCCAGCAGCATATCCGGACGCCGCACCTCTCCATGCCGCCGACCTGGACGGCATGCCTCCCGCTTATATCCTCGCAGCCGAGCACGATCCTGTACGAGACGACGGGGTGCTCTATGGCGAGCGGCTCCGCGCGGCCGGGGTCGCTGCCGAGACGCGTGTGGTCACCGGCATGATCCACGGCTTTCTCAGGGCCAGACGTCACTCTGCGGTCGCTGACGACGAATTCAGCCGGCTGGGCGAAGCCGTCAGGCATTTCCTCCGCTAACATCATCAGGCAAGCGGGGACATGCGATGAGCTCAGGCAGTATCTTCCACGAGAGTTTTCGGGCCGAACCATTCTGGTGGGAACGTAGCCCTCGCCCGGCCGAGCTCGCAGCTCAATCTCTCCCGGCGCGCGCCGACGTGCTCGTGATCGGCTCCGGCTATACCGGACTGGCGGCAGCGCTCGTTCTGGCGCGCGCCGGGCGCGATACGCTCGTCGTCGATGCCGAGGCCGCCGGCTTCGGCTGCAGTTCCCGCAATGGCGGCCAGGTCGGCACCAGCATCAAGCCGGGATATGGCGAACTCTCCCGCCTCCACGGCGAAACACGCGCAAGGGCGATCATAGGAGAAGGTCACGCGGCACTCGAGTTCATCGAGGCCTTGATCCGCGAGGAAGGCATCGATTGCGACTGGGAAGTCGTCGGACGTTTCGTCGGCGCCCACAACCCTGCCGCTTATGAAGCGCTCGGTCGAAAGCTCGCGGGCCAGCCGAAAGGCCTCGAGGTGGAAAGCCATCTCGTGCCGTGCGGCGACCAAGTCAGCGAAATCGGATCCGAACTCTATCACGGTGGCTTGATCTATCCGAAACACGCCGCGCTCGATCCGGCCAGGTTTCATGCCGGCTTGCTGGATCGGGCAGTTTCAGCGGGAGCCAGGATACGCTCCCATTGCCCGGTGCTGTCGGTTGAACGGGACGCAGGCGGCTTCCTGGTTCGAACGAGCCGGGGCACGGTCTCGGCCCGAAACGTCGTCGTCGCCACCAACGGATACACCGGCAGGGCAACGCCGTCCCTACGTCGGCGTGTCATCCCGATCGGCAGCTATATCATCGCGACCGAGGTTTTGCCCGAGGCGACGGCACTGCGGCTCATTCCGCGGGCACGCGTGGTCAGCGACACCCGCCGTGTCGTCTTCTACTACCGGCTTTCGCCGGACCGGCGGCGGCTCCTGTTCGGTGGCCGCGTCGCGCTTTGGGAAAACGACACCGATGTGACCGCACCCCGCTTGCACAAGGAGATGTGCAAGCTCTTTCCCCAATTGGCAGAGACCAGGATCAGCCATGCCTGGCACGGCACGGTCGCCTATACGTTCGACACGATGCCGCATATCGGCGTCAGCGACGGTATGCATTACGCCATGGGCTACTGCGGCTCCGGCATCTCGATGTCGGTTTATCTCGGCACGCGCCTCGGCCAGCAGCTCCTGGATCGCCCAGAAGGGCGCACCGCCCTCGACGGCCTGCCTTTTCCGACCCGGCCGCTATACCACGGCAAACCCTGGTTCCTGGCGCCGAGCATCATGTTCTACCGGCTCCGCGACCGCCTGAACGTCTGAACCCCGACACCTGATGCAACGAGGAAGTGATGGTCTTTCGCGAATACGAAACTTACGACGCATTGGGCCTCGCCGAGGTGATCAGGCGAGGCGACGTCAGCGCCGCCGAAGTTCTTGAAAGCGCCGTCTCACTTGCCGAAAGCCGTGGCGCCGCCCTCAACGCGATCACGGCCACAGCCTATGATCTCGCGCGCTCCAACTGCGGCAAGGCGGACCCGAACGCGCCGTTCGCCGACGTGCCTTTCCTCCTGAAGGACCTCGCCGCGCCGATGCCGGGTCTGCCCGATGGTGGCGGAAGCGTCTATTTTCGCGGCTACCAGGCACCGGCTGCGAACGAGCTCGTCCATCGATTTCGGCGGGCGGGGCTCAACGTCTTCGGCAGGACGACGTCGGCGGAGTTCGGCCTCTCCTTCACGACGGACTCGCCGGCCTATGGCGGGCCGACTCGTAACCCCTGGGATCTGTCGCTCACCCCGGGCGGCTCGAGCGGCGGCGCGTCGGCCGCGGTCGCGGCAGGCATCGTTCCGATGGCCCACGCCAATGACGGCGGCGGCTCGATACGGGTCCCCGCGGCCTGTTGCGGCATCTTCGGACTGAAGCCGACACGGGCGCGATTGCCGTCCGGTCCGCTCAAGGGCGAAGGTTGGGGCGGACTGTCATGCCAAGGTGTGGTCAGCCGCAGCGTCCGCGATTCGGCGGCGGCACTGGAGGCCCTGCAAGGCAGGGACCTCGGCGCCCCCTATCCGGCTCCGCCCCACGAACCGTTTCTCGGGCTCCTTAGCCGACCGCCGGCGCCCCTTCGCATCGGATTGATGACATCCACCTTCACGGGAGCGTCCATCCATCCTGATTGCGAGGCAGCCGTTCGGGATGCGGCACGCTTGTGCGAGGAGCTCGGTCATGCCGTAGAGGAAGCCGCGCCGTCCTACGATGTCGAAGAGGCGTCGAGGGCCATGTGCGACATCGTCGCGACCGGCTGCGCACGCTCGGTGGAGCTCGGAATATCGGTGCTCGGCCGCGAGCCTGGTCCCGACGACTTGTCGCGGACCTGCATGGCCGCAGTAGAAAGGGGCAGACGGCTGAGTGCGATGGACTATAGCCGAGCCATCGACATGATCCATCTCGCCGGCCGGCAGGTCGCGAGCTTCTTCGAGAGCTACGATCTGCTCCTAACGCCGACGACCGCATCACCGCCGGTGCGCGCGGATCGATATCCTATGACCCTCCCCGATTTCGAGGCCTATTGGGCGGGCGACGACGGCATCTTCCTCTTCGCCCCATTCACGCATTTCGCGAATATCAGCGGGCTGCCGGCCTGTTCCGTGCCTCTCAGCTGGAACGCAGCCGGAATCCCCATCGGTGTTCAATTCGCAGCCGCGTTCGGCGGCGAGGGCCTGTTGCTCCAATTGTCGGCGCAACTCGAGGCAGCGCGGCCCTGGTTCGGCCGTCGCCCGCCGCTCGCAACAAGCTCCTGAGAGAGGGCGGTTTCCTTCTCCGGAACCCGCCACACGTGCCCGGTGAAACGAGCCTATACTCCCGTTGTCGGCCTGTGCCTCGTCCCGTCGATGAAGCGTTCGTAGCGGAAGGCCGCGGGGTCGACGAGCGGCCGGGCGCCTATCACCAGATCGGCCGCCAGCCGTCCGGCGGCCGGCCCGATGCCGAAGCCATGACCGGAGAACCCCGTGGCGATGACGAGACCCGGCATCGAGGCGACCGGCGCGATGACGGGAACGGCGTCGGGCGTGGCGTCGATGTAGCCTGCCCAGCGCTGCAGGATCGGCGCTCCCTTCAGCACCGGAAAAACCTCCTCCATCCTGGCACGCGCCTGGCCAAGCAGTCCGGCGGCGGGCGCCGGATCGAGAGTCCTGTACCGTTCGTAGACGGTCTCGCCTCGCCCGTTGGATCGAGCAAGTCCCGCGGGCCCGTTGAAGAAGTCCTTGCCGAAGCGAAGGCCTATGCCGCGCCATTCGCGCGCGAGGATCGGGAGAAAGTCGGTGAGATAACGAAAACTGTCCGGCACGATGTCGTGATGGTTCGTCGTGCCATCGGCGATCGTATAGCCGCCGTCCAGTCGCTTGCGATAAGCGAAACCCTCGGTCCAGGCCGCCCCCTCCGGCCCGCCCTCGACCGGGCCGGTGCGCATGACGGAAGCGCGTACGGCGAGCTGCGGTAGCTTTACGCCGATCTGCCGGCACAGCCGGCTGGACCACG
>VFQN01005726.1_pt1 | contig 14906 bp, 7 predicted proteins | sample 3512371 | NCBI WGS metagenome assembly VFQN01 (sample SAMN10412370, study PRJNA504923) | tailings metagenome | isolation source: Replicate 2 from Balatoc abandoned mine | place: Philippines: Itogon, Benguet | collected 2017-08-28
CCTCGGAATCATGATCCAACGAATCTTCAATTAAAGTGCATAACACGCTCTAGCTGGAACAGAACTCCCATTCTCATTTCGGGAGAAGCCATAGATAGCTCCTACGAGAAGCAACAAGGATGTTCCCAGGACCATGATGCCGGTATAAGTTGAGGGACGGGGGCGCGGTTGCGTGGAGAGTTTTTTCGAGGTGACGATGACCCCGGTCAGGGGTGCGACCTTCATGATCGACGACTCAGCAGGCCGATCCAGTTCCAGTCGAGCGAACTCCAGTCGCTTGATGAGTTCTTCACAGCTTGGGCAGCGGCCTTCTTTCCGACGTTCGAGCAGTCCGCTGCAGATGTCAGCCAGTGCCGGCGGCAGATCCGGATCGAGCGACAGAATAGCGGAGCATCGGTCACACATTTTTGCCCCATGATCGCCACAGCGTTACCGGTGAAAGGCCACGCTCCCGTCAGCAATTCAAACAGCATCACGCCGAGCGCATACAGATCGCTGCGTTCGTCGATCTCTTCGAGGGCACCGCGGGCTTGCTCCACCGACATGTAGGCGGCGGTGCCCAGCACGGTTCCCGCCTGGGTTTTCTGGGCGTCGGAGTTCATGGAAGCCACCCGGGCAAGTCCGAAGCTCATAATGACCGGGGTGCCGTCCAGACGAATCATCACATTTTCGGGTCTCAGGTCGCGATGAATCACTCCCCGCGCATGAGCGGCCTGCAGGCCTTTCGCCAGTTCCAGCATCAGCTCGACCGCCGCAGCCGGCGCTTGCTTGCGTCCCAGCCGATTCAAACGGCTTCTCAGATCTTCACTAGGAACATACTTCTGGGCGGTGAAGCGGATGCCACCGATTTCGCCGATTTCATAGACCTGGCAGACGCGCGGGTCATCGATCAGGGCTGCGGCTTTCGCTTCGGTCTTCATCCGTTCCAGCAGTTTGGGAGATCCCGAGGCAGACGTGCGGGCGATCTTCAGGGCCACGTCCCGTTCCAGTTCCCGGTCGTGGGCCAGGTACACCGCCCCCATCTGTCCGCGTCCCAGCAGTTTCTGCACCTGATAGCGGCCAAAGTCGGTCGGCAATGCCGGGAATGGTGCGGTGGGCAGGGGCACAGAATCGCCCGGCTTCGCGGTGCCACGGGCCGAAGCCGGTTTCACCCGGGAGGATTGCGGACGATTGGCCTCATCCTGGCCGGCGGGTGGTTGCGTCATCTGTAAATCCCCGGAATAGAATCCTGCCGGACTTTATTTCATGAACGATCTCAGTTGTTGTCGCATTTCCGCGGCGGAATGAAAGCGGCTCTCCGGAGTTTTCTGCAGGGCCCGATGCACCAGTTGGGCGAGTCCATCGGGAATGGCCGGCTGATGTTGCTGGACCGGAGTGGGTTCGTCCTCAAGGATCGCCAGGAACTTGCAGGGATGATTTTCCAGATTGATCGGCGTGTGTCCTGTCAGCATCCAGTACAGGGTGGCACCGGCGGAATAGAGATCGCTGGCGGGTCGGGCTTCCCGGGAGTTGATGAACTGCTCCGGAGACATCCAGGGCAGCGAACCGATGACATCGCCCGCCCGGGTGATCTGGCTCATGCCGGCGCTGGAGAACTGCTTGGCCAGTCCGAAGTCTGCCAGCTTCGCGACCAGTTTCTCTCCGGCGCGCGAAATCAGGACATTGCCCGGCTTCACATCGCGATGCACGAGGGAACGGGCGTGGGCATAGTCCAGAGCCCCCAGGATCTGCGACATCAGGCCGCAGGCCAGGCGAATCCGCCGGACCGGCGAACCCCGGCTGACAAACTGATTCCAGTCGATGGCAGAGACATACTCCATGCTGAGGAACAGTTCTGCTCCGGTCGTGCCCGATTCGAGCATCCGGATGATGTGTGGATGTTGCAATTGCTGCAGAATCGAAATCTCGCGCAGGAACGTCTGCACGGCCTTGTCACTGGAATTGCCGCCGGCCTCAATCAGCTTGAGGGCGCAGGGTTCCCCGGTTGCCAGTCGGGTACCGCGATAAACGGTCCCCAGATCGCCATCGCCGATCTGTTCATGAATGAGATAGCCGGGAATACGCTGGGCAACCGGTGCTGCCGGGGCCACATTGGCCGGCGCAACAGCGGATTGTGGTGATGCGGCTGGCGATGGAACGACTGACGGCTGCTGCGGAGTGCCTGGTGTGTGGGCTCCCACTCCGGGTGCGCCATGAGCAGCAGCGGGCCCGGCTGGAGCAGCGGGCGCAGCCGTCTTGCCGGAGATCGACACCGCGATTCGTGTGCGGCCTCCGGAGATGACGTCGCCGTCTGCCAGAAAGCATTCGGAAATCCGCTTGCCATTCACCAGCGTGCCGTTGCGGCTGCTGAGGTCCATCAGGTAGCAGGCGGGGGGATTGACCTCCAGGCGGAAATGATGCCGGGAAAAGTGCGGGTCGTCCTTCAGGCGCAGTTGCGACTGAACCGAACGACCGACCAGCAGCGTGTCGTGCTCGTCGTAAACGAATTCCTCACCGCGATGCGGCCCTTCGACCACGCGCAAGGTGACTTTGGCGGCCTGCCACGCAATCGTTTCGTCCGGCGAATGTGGATCGTGCAACATAGAGGGCGATCTTGATGGAGCCGGTTTCGAGACCGGGCGGTGAAGACCGGACGAACGTCCGGTCAGCTGGCTCAGGATCAGTTCCTGCTGCAACTGCTGCAGGCACTCCAGCAAATAAGGACGTTCAGCGACGTCACAGCGTAGCAGAAAGTCTTCAATTCGTGGTTGCGCCCCGCTACGCCAGTCGTCTTCGAAACTGTCGCAGGCTACGTCGATCCGACGCAAGGCCCTGACCGAGAGCTGGTGCCCCATAACCCGTCCCATGATGAGTCTCGTTCATGTCTGTACGGTTCGCCGCTTTTCGGTCACCGACAGCGAACTGGCGTCCGCACACGGAATCTCCCTGTCGATCCTCCAGTAAATGCGAAACCAGACAGAAGTCCCGACAACGGAATTTTTCACGCCCGCCAGTTTTCTGTCTCCTCTTCCCAGACGGCACGCACCAACTGCAGTTTTCGCTCGACCTTGCGCTCGCTGCAGCCGAATTCGACCGCGATTTCCGAGTTCTTGTGCCCCATCAGTCGCAGCAATGCGAAGGCCCGCAAGTCGGGCTCCAGCATCTCCAGAAGCTCGGCGCACACCAGATCCAGGCTGGCATCCGGAGTTGCACCTGCGGAATTTTCCAGGGGCACGCCGCTGACGACCCGACCGCCGCCCCGCTTCTGTGCCCGTTCCCGTTCCGTCAGCTTGATCGCCTTACGGACCGTCATCTGGCCCAGAATGTTCCACAGATCGTCGCGATCCAGTTGATGGTCGAGATCGCCGCCCTCCACGCGCTCCCAGAAGCTGATCATCGCACTCTGCAGGGCATCTTCGGCATCAGAAATCCGCGGTAACCGGCCCGCGAGCGTGGAGTTGGCCAGCGCCAGCAGTCGCGGCCGAAAACGATTGATCAGATCTCCCAGCGCTGCCGGATGGCCGGCTCGCCAGCGCAGGTAGAGCCCGGTAATTGAGCCGGAGCCAGCTTCGGGACTGACCGGGAGTTCGTCCATGAAATTCCGCTCGTCTGCGGGTGATCTGTAAAGGGAAGTCAGGCTCGTCCGGAATGTGGACTTGCGTCCATATGTGACACCTGCGGTCCGACCACAGTCAGGGGGCCCTGATTGCGGTGGATGTCTTGTAACCAGCATGGTACAAGCGGACACGTCGAGGATAAACAGATTCAGCCCGGAACCGGGACCTGGTTCCAGGACATTTTTACGGAAGCTCGGGAAAAGCCACCGTTTTCATGTCGGCTGGCAGCAGTCTTCCCGCCTGTACTGGCAGAGGCCCCTCCGGTTCCGCGGAAAGGCCGGGATGGCGGCAAGGTCTGACGGAATCAGGATGAGCGATCATGGCACAACCCAAACGGCCGGCTGCAGAAGGAAAAGCCGCGAACCCAGGCAAGAAAGCCCCCGTTCCCGTCACAAGCCGGGATACCAGGAAGCCGACCGATTCTGTGCCGATGGCAACCGGAGCCTTTGCCGCGCTACCGGTGCAGTTTGGTCGTTATCAGGTTGAGAAACTGCTGGGTCGCGGTGCCATGGGAGCGGTGTATCTGGCGACCGATACGCAACTGGATCGCCCCGTCGCCCTGAAAGTTCCGCGTGTCTCCGCTGCCGGGTCGGTGAAGCTGCTCAAACGGCTGGAGGTTGAAGCCAAGGCAGCTGCGAAGCTGAATCATCCGAATATCTGCGGCGTCTATGACTACGGAGTTTTGAACGACACCCATTACATCGCCCTGCAATATGTGCAGGGACAGGATCTGAAATCCTGGCTGAAGGCCTGGGGCAAGCCGCTGGAACCTCAGGATGCAGTGGAACTGATGCTGGTGCTGCTGGAGGCCGTCGGCGAAGCGCATCGCAAGGGAATTATCCATCGCGACCTGAAACCCGAAAACATCATGCTCAAGGCCGGCGACGGGGCGCCGGTCATCATGGATTTCGGTCTGGCCCGGCAGTCGCAGGGTTCCACGAACGCCAGCCTGACGCAAGGCGCCGTGGTCGGGACCGCCCTGTATATGTCCCCCGAGCAGGTGAACGGCAAGGCCGAGGGGATCGATCACCAGACGGACATTTATGCTCTCGGCATCATCCTGTTCGAGTTGCTGACGGGGGCGTGGCCGTTTACCGGGACCGCCTTCGAGGTGATGGGCCAAAAGACCATCCAGGACCCGCCGACGCCGCTGGAAATCGATGCGAAACTCCCGCCGCAACTGGCAGCCGTCTGCCTCAAAATGATCACCCGCAAGAAAGACGAGCGATATCGAAGTTGCGCGGACGTAGCTGCCGCCCTGAAAGCGGTCGACTTCGATGCCCCAGTGACACCAGAGTCCGGGAACGAACAGAGAGCGCCGCTCTCCGCTCCGGCTCCCGGGCTGCTGCCGAGGATTGTCGTCGAACAGACGCCGGCCGTAACCCCGCGTCGGGCTGCCGCCGGAAGACGGCGGACGACACCAGGGCGGTGGTCCAGCAGTTGGGACTGGTGGAACCGGCAGTCGGGAGGCGTCCGCTGGTCGCTCTTGGGCGGCGCAGCAGGAGCCTTGCTCCTGCTGGCAGTCGTGTTCCTGTTGCCGACGCCTGTCGGGACATTGCGCATCGAGATTGAAGATCCGGCGATCCTGGTCAGGCTCGACGGGGAATCGATCACGATCGACAATGATGGTCAGCCGATCCGGGTAGCAGCCACTGCGAAACACACACTGGAAATCGAGCAGAACGGCACGATCGTCGATGCCGCGACGCAGGAAGTCGTTCTCAGACGCGGCGAGCAGCGGCTGCTGAAAGTGTCGTTGTTGAACGGCCAGGTCACCATCAACGGCCTGCCCGTCGCTGCCACCTCAACTCCCGCCGCCCCCGGCACCACCACAGGCCTGACGGCACTTCCACCAGGAGTTCCCGCGATCGCCCCGGCTGTTCCAGCGACATCTGTTGCTGCCAGTGAATGGCCTGCGGGCATGCAAGGCGGCCATGCCGGCCAAGTGCGTGCTTTCACCAGTCTGGGGATGAAATTCTGCTGGTGTCCTCCCGGGACATTTCTGATGGGCAGCAAATCTTTCAACTGGAAGGCCAACGCCAATGAAACTCCCCAGGTGGAAGTCACGCTGACGAAGGGTTTCTGGATGGGCCAGACGGAGGTCACCCAGTTCCAGTGGCAGCAAATCATGTCGAGCAGTCCCTGGGTTGGAAAGCATCACTATCGTGTAGGCCCGCTCTATCCGGCGACCTTTGTCAACCGGGATGACGCCGTCACCTTCTGTCGCAAGCTGACAGAGCGCGAGCGCGCAGCGGGCCGAATTTCCGCGGATCAAATCTATTCGCTGCCAAGTGAAGCCCAATGGGAATATGCCTGCCGCGCCGGCACCACGACGACCTGGTATTTTGGGAACGACGACAGGAAGCTGGTGGATTATGCCTGGTGCCGCGAGAACTCCTGGGAGCGTGAGCGGTTCGCCCATCAGGTGGCCAGAAAGAAGCCGAACGCCTGGAATCTGTATGATATGCATGGGAATGTCTCGGAGTGGTGCGCCGGCGATTACGAAGAGCAATTGAAAGGTGGAATTGATCCCGGTGTCTCCCGCGGCAGCGGCGTGCCGTTCCTCCGCAGCAGTGCCTATTTTCACGATGCCGCGGACTCGCGAGCCGCGAAACGTCAGGCCTACAGGCTGAACGGGGAGTTCTTTGACGGCATCGGGTTTCGCGTGGCACTGAGATCGCTGGCTCGCCCGTCTGCTGCACAGCCGGTTCCCGCGACAGTCGGTGCTACCGGGCAGACCTCTTCCGGTTCTGGAACCGCGACGAATGGCCCGTTTTTCAACGGCAAGGATCTTTCGGGCTGGGAAGGTTTGCCCGGATACTGGCAGGTGGAGGATGGTGCCATCGTAGGCCGCTGTCCTGCCGGCCAATCGGTTTATACGTACCTTGCCAGCGAACGGAGTTACAAGAACTTTGAACTGAAGTTTGACGCACGACGCCGGGGCGGCGACAGTTCGATCGGCGTGCTGTTCCGCAGCTGGATTGCTGACCGGACAAAGTTCAAGGGGTATGGCCCGCAAGTGGACATCGCGACGCCAGGCGGAGCATTTCCGGTCGGCAGTCTGGTGACCGAACCGAATGCCTCGCCGCTGGCAGTGAAAGCCAACCTGCAGGCGGTGACGTCACTGAAACGCAACGACTTCAACCGGTTTCACATCCGCTGTGTCGGCCAGCATGTCACGATCCGGGTGAATAACATCGTCGCAGTGTCCGGCACTTATCAACTCCCGGAAGCCGGCAGGATCGCCTGGCCGCTCGACGGCGGTGCGACCGAACATGAAATCGTGATTCGCAATATCGAGTTCACCGAATTGAATGACGCGGGTGAAGGGGTAACAACCAGCGCTGCGGCCTCCGGGCAATCTTCAATTCCCACCGGTGTCGAGGTCTATGGTGACAAACACTTCAAGCTGTTTTCCGAACATTCGACCTGGCAAGCAGCGAAAGACCGCTGCACCGCGCTGGGTGGCCGGCTGGCGGAAATTCACTCGGCGAGCGAGAACTATCTGATCATGAGCATGGCGACGAAAGCCCGGGTGGAAGGCGTCTGGCTGGGTGCTTCCGACGCTGCCCAGGAAGGTCGCTGGCAGTGGAACTCGAATGCAGGCTTCACCTATTCCAACTGGGACACCGGTCAACCGAACAACAAGAAGGGGGGCGAGAATTATCTGTTCATGACGATCCAGACCTCGCCTGGACGCTGGTCAGATCAACCGAATGACTCGCTGCAATTCAAGACGGCGTTCGTCTGTGAGTGGGACGCCAACGCTGTGATACCGGCAGCGGTATCCGCGAATATTCCCGTAGCGAGTGCCGGTGGAACTCCGACCATTCCCGAAGCCGACCTGGCCGCCAGAAGCCGCTGGGTGACTCCTGGCGGAATTGCCTTTGTGCGTCAGCCCGGAGGCAGCTGGTCCGAACTGGTGGAGCAGGGGAAGCGGTACGAGTTTCTGGAAGGCGAACGGACGCCGGTCTACATTGAGTTGAAGGGCGTGACGGAGCCGGACAACGTCTACCGGCTTTATTCTGACCGGGCCCTGATCAACCGCAAGGGCAACGGCTATGTGCTGAAATACAACGGCAGCTGGTCGGCCGACTCACAACAGTCTGCTGCCGACAAGACTCCGGTGAAATGGACGGAAATTTTCAACGGCAAGGATCTCACCGGCTGGACGCCGATGGTGACTACGGTCAAGGATCTGGAAATTCAGACCCCCACCACCAGCGGCTGGGTGGTGCGTGATGGAGAACTGATCTGTAATACTACTAGTGCTGGCTGGCTGAGACTTGATCAGCAGTGGGGCGACTTCGAGCTTGAGTTCGACTTCGTCCTGCCGCTGAATACGAATTCCGGTCTGCTGGTCCGCTATCCCGGGCAGGGCAAAATGTCAGGGACAGATATTTGTGAAATCCAGCTGGAATACAATCCTGCTAAGAAACATGTCTGGTTTTGTGGGGCAATTTTCGGAATTGCATCACCATCAGTGAATGCATTCCGCCCTGGACGTTGGAACACAATGTCCGTCAAAGCTGCCGATGGACAGATTACAGTCACCCTGAATGACGTTGAAGTCACGACAGCCCGGATGGCGGATCATGAGTCCCTGCGAAAGTTGCCTGTTACGGGCTACATCGGATTGTTCAACTATAGAGGCCAGGCGAAAGGCTGCAAATTCCGTAACATCCGGATTCGGGCAATTTGATCAGCCCCGCATTGCGATCACCGGTCCACGAAATTTTCTGATGCGATCGTTGACCAGGCAGTGTGCAGCAACGTCCTCACAGAGCCACCTGAAGGAATGAGCCCAACGGCTGACCCGATGGAACTTCCAGGAACGGACTCTCGGGAAGACAGTCGGAATGTTGCAGAATTTTTGTCGGCAAGCGAGAGTGTTCCGGCATCTACCTGTAGCCGCAAACTATTGTCCGGAAGTCTGGAATGCCCGTCACGCTTACGATTGATCGCCAGCCGCGTCGCTTCGAGACGGACTCTGTCACGGTCGGGTCCGCGCCGGACAATGTGCTGGCCTTTCCCGGAGATGCCAGGCTGGCAGCGCGACATGCAGTGCTGAAACAGGTCAATGGTCGCTGGCTCGTCGAGGTGCTGGAAGGCTGTCCCGTCCGGATCAGCGATGGTCGCCCGGTGCGTTTCGCATGGTTGAACCCGGGTGATGTGCTGTATCTGTCGGAATCCGGTCCGGCTGTCGAATTCCAGCCGACAGCAACGACGGTGGAATCGAAAACTGTGGGGACAGCACCGGCCCAGGCTGTGCCACCGGTTCCTGCTGCTGAAAGCCCGAAGACGCCCGCGGTTCCCGGTCGGTCGCCTGCTGCCATGAATCAGGCCGCTCCGGTATCGGTCTCAGCGGCAGTGCAGGGCGGAACGATCGGACCACCGTCATCGTCCGGTTTTGCGCGGATGAATCGCCAGTTGTGGCTGACGACAGGCGGCGTAGCAGCGGTGCTGGTGCTTGCGGGCATCGGCTGGGCTTTCTGGCCGCTATCCCCTTCCGGAACGCAGCCATATCTGGAGATGGCTGGGAACCGTTCTGTCGAAGAAACCGGAACTTCTGCTCCTGCCGAACTCGCAGCGGTCCAGAGCATCGCTGATCCGCAGGAGTGTCTGGTCGTCATCGGCGTGGGCGATTTAAAGCACGACAACCGGCCTCATATCCTGGGCGTCGGATGGCTGTGGGATGAGCGGACCACCGTGGTCCCGCGGCTGCTGGGAGACACGCTCAAGGAACTGTTGCCAGCGGCTGCAAAGGAGGGAGCCCCGGTGCAGGCTTGTGTCATCCAGGGTGTGCCGCTGGAAGTCGCCACGATTTCTGAACCGGCAGGCTCGACCGACATCTCCCTGCTGCATCTGAAACAGCCGGCAGAGCTGGAATCGCCCACCCGTCAGCGCTGGCATACGGTCTCTGCGGCTGATATCGAACGCCTGCGCTCCCGTGGCAAGAAGGTGCAGTACCTGTCCTATGAGGCGTTTCCGCGGTCCGGGAAATTGAAAGGTCAGCATCAGTTTTCGCTGCAGGCCTACGACCCCGAACTGGTGCGGCTCTCGCAAACACCGGCCAGATTGTTGTATGAGCAGCGCCGCCACCATCTGCAGTCTGACGATGACGCCCGACGGCCGGAACGCGGCGGCATCCTGCTGGATCAGGATCAGAAGATCATCGGCATGGCTTTGTCCGATTCATCGATTCTCTGGACCGATGCCCTGGAATCGGCCCTGGGAACTCCCTGAGGTTCCTGTTTGATTAACTACGTACAGGATTCGAGTCCCATGTTGGTACGTTACATTTCCAGCCTCGCCTGTTGGTCCTGCCTGTTATTGCCAGCGCAGGCGGGTGCGCAGTCGATCGTGATTCGCGAACTGCTGACCGACTTGCGGATTGTGGAACGCGAGGAAGCCCAGGCGAAAGCGATCCGCCTCAAGTGGATCAGCGAGGAACGCGACCGGATTCGCGAGGAATTGACGAAGTATGAAGCCGAACTGACCGAGCTGCGGGAAACTGTGCCCGACCCGGTCAAGCCGCGCGTCATGTCCCGGGTGGCCGCCAAAGCTCAGGAACAGGCGCAGACGAACTTCAACGTCTGGGCGGCCAGCAACGATCCCGCCCGCAATGTGGCCATCCAGCGCGGCAGCGGATTGAATGCCCTGATTCGGATTCTGGGACCAGTCGCGCACTGCCGCCTCAAACGCACAGATGCGGCAGCCAATCAGTCGCGTTTCCCCAGCCTGTCGAACGACGCCTACCTGACCACGCAGGATGTATCCCACCTGCGGCTTGTGCCTGCCAGCTCCAGCGGATCACAGGTGTCGGTGCGTCTGAACCAGCTGCCGCTGGACATCCAGTGGTCGCCCGTGCTCATCCAGTACTGGCCGTCGGACTGCAAGACTATCGAAAAGGCCCGGGATGCGTTTGCCAGCCAGTTGCAATTCTCGGCCGGAGCCACGAGCAGCCTGCTGGAAAGCGGCGAACTGCTGGATCAGACGATTGAATTGCTGCAGGTGAAAGCCCTGCAGAAAAAGAAAGACATCAGCCGGGACAAGACGGTATCGATCAATAAACGCACTCAGGTCCATCGCGACCTGCAAGAGGCAGTCCGCTACCTGGAGACGCTACGGGCCACTGCCGACCACTTCCGGAATATCCCCGGAGACTACAAGGTCCGGTCATTCGAGGGGGGAACGATCGAACAGTTCATCGACTTCTGCTACATCCACGGCATGATTTTCCAGGAAGCCCGCGGTATCGACCGGGAAGCCTACATGAAGGTGTTTCGCCGCATGCAGGATTATGCCCACGACATTCAATATGTCGAAGACTGGAAGGGCGACGTCGAGCAGCGCATCCGCGAATTGAACAGCCAGGACCAGGCTCTGGTCTGGAGGGCCTCAGAACAATAAATGTCCGCCAGGCCGCGTGCCGGAGTCCAGCTGCGAATGCACTCGATACTTCCAGTTCGCTGGCTCAGCGCCGTGAAATGACCAGTATTTCAGACCTTGGCTCAGGCAAGGATTTCCTGGACCACCCGCGCAGGACGGCGGTTCGTGATGATCTGCTCCTGCTGGTTGGAGACGTACACCAGGTCTTCAAAGTTCAGTCCGAACAGCCGCATCACGGTAGCTTGGAAATCGTTGGGGGTGACGACGTTTTCCACAGCGCGGTGGCCGAATTCATCGGTCTTGCCAAACGCCATCCCGCCTTTGATGCCGCCGCCGGCGAGCCAGATGCTGAAGCCCTGGCCGTTATGATCGCGGCCGGCGGTTTCCGGCTTGTCGTGGGTCTGGGTCACCGGCAGGCGGCCGATTTCGCCGCCCCAGTGGACCAGAGTCGTATCGAGCAGGCCGCGCTGCTTGAGGTCGGTCACCAGCGCGGCGGCCGGTTGATCGGTCTTGCGGCAGATGCTGGTCAGGCCATTCTTCAAATGACTGTGATTGTCCCACGGTTGTCCGCTGTGGAACAGTTGCACGAAGCGGACTCCGCGCTCGACCAGGCGGCGGGCGATGAGGCAGCGGGTGCCGTATTCCTGAGTTTCTTGCTGATCGATGCCGTACAGCTTGTGAGTTGCGGCGGTCTCCTGCGAGATGTCGAGGGCTTCAGCAGCGGCGGTCTGCATGCGGGCTGCCAGTTCGTAACTGGCGATGCGGGCTTCGAGTTCTGCCTCGCCGGGATGCTGTTCCTGATAGCGGCTGTTGAGCGCTTGCAGCAGATCCAGATTCTGCCGCTGGAACGAACCGGCCAGGTGCGCCGGCGGTTGCAGGTTCAGAATTCGCGGCTCGCGCGGTCGCAGGACTGTGCCCTGAAACAACGCCGGCATGAAACCGTTCGACCAGTTCGTGGCCCCATCCACCGGATGGCCGCCCGGATCGGTCAGCACCATGTAGGCTGGCAGATTCTGTGATTCGGCTCCGAGGGCGTAGACCAGCCACGAACCGAGAGTCGGACGGCCCAGGATGCCCGGAATTCCGCCGTGGAAGTAGCGAATGGAGACTTCGTGACCGTTCGCGCCGGTATGCATGCTGCGGATCAGACACAGGTCGTCCGCAATCCCGCCGGTGTGCGGCAACAGTTCGGAAAATTCGGTACCGCATTCCCCATAGGCCTGGAACTTGAACGGTGTGCCCAGCAGTTTTTTGCTCGCCTGGTTGACGAAGCTGAAGTGGATGTCGCCGGGATAGTCGGTGTCATGAAACTTCGTCAGTTCCGGCTTGGGATCGGTCAGGTCCATGTGGGATGGACCGCCGTGCTGGAACAGCGAAATCATCGCGGTCGCTTTGGGAGACAGCTGCGGTTGCCGCGGCAACAGGTCGTTATTGATTTTGGGCGGCGCTACCGTGCGCGGCTTGGCCTGGGCCCGTTCCTGTTGCAACATCCAGGCGAGGGCGATTGAACCCAGCCCCATGCCGCTGTGAGCCAGGAAGTTCCGTCGCGTAGCACAGCAGGTTTCGACAGCACTGTTGAACATACCCGGGTCTCACTGAAATCGTTGGGAGAGACAAGAGTCTGTCGGACCATCCAGTCATGGTGCCGGCAGCCCTGCAGATTCGATAGCTCAGTCGACGTACACAAATTCGTTCGAGTTCAGCAGCATCTGGCACAGATTCACCAGGACCTGCCGCGTCGCGCTGCCGTCTTTGGGAATGCCTTGCGGGTTCTGGTTCATCTCCGCGAGTTGACCGGCACAGAAGGTCAGGGCCAACTGCAATTCGGCATCCGATGGGTTGCGACACAAGGCGACCTGCCAGGCATGATAGACCTGGGAAGGCAATTGCTCAGCCGACGGGGCCGGACCGCGGAAGTCGGCGGCAGAGTTGAAGGTCCGGGTTGTCCCGTCCGTCAGGGTCTGCGTGAGTTCCACGGGCCAGTTGAAGGAATCGGAGTTTTCGTCCTGCTGACAGTCTGTCAGGAAATCGATGGTCTCACCAGGGCGAACGTGAAGCTCGTTGACTCCGGTCGCCATCGAACCATGCTTCACGATCCAGTCGCCGAGAATGCCCGCCTGAGCAGAAATGATCAGCCCACGCACACCATCGCCGTTTTCACTGCCATGTTGCAGCGTGCCGGTGATGCGAATTGCCCCTTCAGCGGCAGCCGTCCAGCGCCGCACCGTGGCATATCGCGGCTTGCCGGGATGGCCGCCGGATGCATTCAGGAACGACCAGCCGGTCACGGCATCCGGCACTTTTGGACCGCCCTGCCAACGGGCATCCGCCCAGTTCGGGTAAACGGCGAAGTCAGCCACGCGCTGCGAGGCCGCATCGAACCGCCCTGAACCATAACTCCAGGCCGGGGGCGGCAGCGACGGCATCACCACGGTGACGGATTCCGGCAACTTCTGTCCGGCCGGCGTTTCAGCCATCACGCGGTCGGCAAAACGTCCGGCCTGCTCCAGCGTGAATTCGCCGTTGAGCAGCATCAGTGATTGCGTCGCAACTGTCGAAACCGGCCGTGCCTCGCAATTGATCTCCATCACCGGAGCATCGAACGTCTGCAACATCGCCACCGGTTGCGTGCGGCGAACGCGGATATACAGGCTGCGTCGCGTCTGCTGGCCGTCGACCAGCACCTGACCGGTTTCATCTTCCTTGATGGCGACCGGACGGCCGGAGACTTGACGGTCCAGGGTTCCCGAGACTGCCAGCATGCGGTCGCGCAGGATCTCGGCGTCCAGCCGCTGCAGCGACTTCCGCCAGTAGTAGCGGTTTTCCGGATCGATGGCATTCTTCGCCGGGTCGCGAACAGCGGATTGCCGCCAGGCGGTTGAGGCCAGGATCACACGATGCAGTTGTTTCAGGCTCCAGCCCTGATTGCGGAATTCGCCAGCCAGCCAGTCGAGCAGTTGCGGATGCGTGGGGGCAGTCCCCAACCGTCCGAAGTCTGCCGGTGTCGAGACCAGGCCGCGGCCGAAGTGGTGCATCCAGATCCGGTTGACGATCACTCTCGCGGTCAGCGGGTTCTCTGCTCCCGTGAGCCATTTCGCAAACGCTGTCCGCCGTCCGGTGGTGCCGGCCGGCGATTTCTCACCGGTCAGATCAACTCGCGTATCGCCCGCTGCCAGCACCGACAATCCGCCCGGATGAATCACCTGCATCAGCTGGTTATGGTCGCCGCGATGGAACAGCCGGGTTTCCGGCGGAGCAGAGGCTGGTTCGGTCAAGGCCCGCACAAATTCCTCGGGAGCCTTCTTGCTACGGATCCCGGCGATCTTCGCATCCAGCTTTTTCAGGTCTTCGGCAGCATCCGGCAGATACTGATACAATACTCCCGGCGTAATCTTCACGCTGGGATGCTTGTCGAGCAGCATCTTCTGGGCATCGGTCCGGTCTTTCTCCGGGGTCTCCCAGGCGGTTCGCAACTCGCCGCGCAAGGGTTCCTCGAACTTCTCGAGTTCCTTGTCGAGCGCCTGCTGCATGTAGACATCCTGCTTTGCATTCCGCTCGGCCTGTGCTGTCTGGGCCTCTTGTTCGATTTCGGCAGCCCGTGCCCGATCCGCCTGGGTGTACAACGACACCTGACGTGCTTGTGGTGCCTGCCAGGCCTGCCAGTTCATCGCCGGCTCGAACACGGCGCGAATGGCGAAGTAATCGGTGTGTGGAATCGGGTCGTAGCGATGATCATGGCACTGGGCACAGTTCAGGCTGAGCCCGAGCAGCGAATTGCCCACGATCTTCAGTGTGTCGGCAATCACCTTGTTCCGGGCTTCCGGACTGTTGTCACCACTGCCGGTCCCGTCGGCAGCCATGCGCAGGAAACCCGTCGCTGTCAGCAGTTCGATCTGCTCCGGCGTCCAGTCGCCGTTC
>VFQN01005727.1_pt1 | contig 14900 bp, 10 predicted proteins | sample 3512371 | NCBI WGS metagenome assembly VFQN01 (sample SAMN10412370, study PRJNA504923) | tailings metagenome | isolation source: Replicate 2 from Balatoc abandoned mine | place: Philippines: Itogon, Benguet | collected 2017-08-28
GGAGGTCGGGATCCTGGTAGCCGTGGCTGGCATCGCAGACGAAGATGTCCTGGCGGAACCAGACGTCGTCGCCGATCTCGATCGAGCAGTGCGCCACGATGCTGCACCGCGCGCCGATCACGCTGCGGTCGCCGATCCCCAGTCCGCGCTCCGGGATGCCCGGATCGTCGGGGCCGTATCCGACCGAGAGGGTGACCTGCCGACCGACGAGGACGCCGCTGCCGAGGTGGATGGACCGGGTGCCCATCAGGGTGGCCGCCGGGTAGCCGATGGAGCTATCCGGGCCGAAGCTGCCGAAACGCTCGGCCGCGCGGGTGCCGGGGGTGATCTCCCCGGCGCGCTCCAGCCATCCCCGGCTGGCCAGCACGCCGGCGTTCACCAGACGCTTGATGCCCACGCCGGGAGAGTAGCGGTCCTGCCTCCCGGTCGCAGGACGTCGGTGGCTCCAGGCTCACGCCCGATCGGCGACGTCCTCGGCACGATAGGCGGCGAGCAGCTCCTTCTCGCGCTGGTTCCCGGGAAACATGGTGAACACCAGTCCCCCGCCGACGAGCACCGCCACGATGCCCGCGGTGTAGGCCCAGTCGTCGCCGTCGAGGAACGACTCCTTCGCCGCGGAGGTGATCTCCTCGGCGTACGTCGGGTGCTGCTGCGCGACGGCGGCCGCGCTGTCGAAGGACTTCGTCAGTGCGGCCTCGGTGCTCTGCGACACCTTGTCGGAGTCGGCGGAGTCACCGATCGCCGTCGTGAACGCCGACGCGTAGCCGGCCGCCAGGAGCGCCCCGAAGATGGACTGCATGACGGCGCCGCCGAGATCGCGCTGGAGGTCGGCAGTCCCCGACGCCATGCCGACCCGCTCCACCGGCACCGAGCCGGTGAGCGAGTGGGAGGCCGGCGTGCCTGCGAAGCCCACGCCGGTGCCGACCAAGGCGTACGCGAGCGCGACCTGCCAATAGGCGCTGCCGTCGTCCCAGAGCAGCAGCATCGTCAGGAAGCCGAGCAACACGAAGACGTAGCCGGTGAGCAGCGTGAAGCGGGCGCCGCGCGACTCGACGAGCTTGGCCGAGCGCGGCGCGATCAGCACCATCATCAGCGCTGCCGGGATGATCGAGGCGCCGGCCTCCAGTGTCGAGTAGCCCTGCACGTTCTGCAGGAATTGCTGGCCCACGAACATCGCGCCCATCAGCGAACCGAAGACGATGATGCCGGCCAGGGCTGCGACCCAGAAGATCCGGCGGCCCGCGACCTCGAGGTCGTAGAGCGGGTTGGCGGCTCGGCGCTGGCGCAGGAGGAAGCCGGCACCGGAGGCCAGCACCAGCACGCCCATGCCGACCAGGAGAGCCGTCGACCCCGGTACGGCGGCGAAGTTGATGCCGACGACGAGCGCACCGACCAGCACCACGGAGAGCACGCCGCCGAGGTTGTCCACCGGCTCGGTGCCCTCGTTGACGTGAGCGGGCACGAACACCACCGCCACCACCAGCGCGACCGCGGCGAGCGGCAGCGTGACCAGGAAGACCGAGCCCCACCAGAAGTGCTCGAGCAGGTAGCCGGACAGCAGGGGCCCCAGCGAGGAGATCGCGCCGCCCAGGGCCGACCAGAGCGCGATGGTCCTCGTGCGGGCGGGATCCGACCACAGCGCTGCGATCAGCGCCAGGGTCGTCGGATAGGCCATGCCCGCGGAGACACCGCCGAAGATGCGCGCGACGATCAGCACCGTGTCGTTCGGCGCGTACGCCGCGAGCAGGCACGCCGGGATCGACAGCGCGATGCCCGAGACGAGCATCAGCTTGCGCCCGTACCGGTCTCCCACCGCACCGAGGTAGAGCACCGATGCGGCCAGGCCCAACGAGTAGCCGACGGCGATCAGGTTGAGCGAGGTCTGGGAGGAGTCGAAGGCTGCGCCGATCGACGGCAACGCGACGTTGGCGACAGCGAGGTTCAGGTTGGCGACGGCGGCGCCGAGGATGAGCGCGACGAGCACCATGCCCGCGCGCCGGGGCGCGCCGGCCCGGTCGGCGACCTTCGCTGTCCGCTCAACCGACACGGACGACCCGATCCGCCGCCGACCAGGGCCGGAACGACTCCACGGTTCGTCACTCTAGGACCGGGACGTCGTCTCCCCCATCACTCAGGTAGGGGATCTACCGGACTCATCCGTCGAGCTCGTCCGGTGAGAGTTCGTCCAGCGTGCCCGGGTCGTCGTCGGTGTCGAATCCCAGCGACGTCACCTTCGGGCTCCCCCAGAACCAGCCGCCGCGCTTGAAGCCGGAGAGCTTCAACAGTGGCGTCGCGCCGGCGGAGGCGACGATCTCGGTCTCGACGTGGGAGGAGGAGACCAGCGACAACCCGGCCGACACGTTGGCGAGATCCAGGAGGCCTGCAGCCAGGTCGACGGCGGCCGAGGCCACGAACCGAGCGCCGCCCGTGCTCGAGATCAGCACCGTCACGGCATCCGCGTCCACGACGTGCGTAGCGACGGCGTAGTCGCGCGGCAGCTCTCCCTCCTTGATGAGGCGGAGCATCTCGCGGTTCACCTCGTCGAGGTTGCGGATCCGACGGTCCCGGCCTCGGCGCATCGCGAAGGCCACCCCACCGGAGGAAGAGAACTCGACCGCCACGCCGGCGGTTCCGCGCGGCACCTGCGGAATCACCTGACTGCCGGCACGGGTCTGGAACGTCAGCTCGACGCCGTTCGCCGTCTTGTGCTGCAGGTCCATCGGTTCGGCGTGTTGGAGCACGTCGAGCCGGACCCCGAGGTCCTCGAGATTCAGCTGTGGCTCGAACACCCGCTGCCGCAGAGGCCCCACGTCGCCCGTGCGCAAGCGCGACGTGGGCAGCCACGTGGCCCAGTACGAGAAGTGGTGGTGGATCTCGTCGGTGTAGCGCCGTACCAGCTGCGACATGGTCATCCGCCTCTCGAGGGCGAGAGCAGGCCGGCCAACAGGTTCTTGGCGTCCCGAGAGAAGTGGTCGTCAGGCACCAGGCCACACGCCACTGCGTCGTCGAGGTCAACGCTCGACTCGGCTGCCAGTCCGTGTTGCCGCAGGTCGTCGGCCTGGGCTCGGGTCGCAGCGACGGCGCGCTCGTACTCCACCAAGCCGGTGTCCCCACGACCACCACCGAGGAAACACAGCGCCAGATTGAACCGGGCCATCATGTCGGTGGGATTGGCGGCGACGACCTTCCGGTAGGCGTGCCACGCTTCCCGCGCCTCACCGTGCTTGAACAAGGCCCATGCCAGGGTGGCGAGCTGGACGTCGTCGGGATGGTCCACCTGACGCAGCTGATCGATCACCAGCGCGTAGGTCGCGTGCGCCGAGGTATCCCGCATGAGGTGCAAGGCGTCCGCCTTCCCGAGTACCCAGCCGAAGGACGACGGCTCGAGTTCCGCTGCGCGTTCGTACTCCGCCAGGGCTTCCGCAGCATGCTCCGGGCCGGCGTACAGCAGTGTCCCGGCTCGGATGCCGTGGGTCCATGCGTCGTCTGGTTCCAAGGCAAGCGCGCGGTCGAACGACGTCAACGCTCTGTCGTAGTCGGCGATGTCGTCGAAGATGAGGCCCTGGACGCCCAGCGTCCAGGAGGTGGGGGCGATATCGACCGCGGCGGCGATCGCTTCGATCGCCGCCCGATGCTGATCGAGCTGCCGGAGGGCCAGCGCCTTCGTCGAGTGCGCGAACGCGTACTGCGGCATGAGGTTCAACGCTTCGTCGAGGGAGTCCACCGCTTCTCGGGCACGACCGAGGCTGAGGAGCGCGTCGCCGCGGACCGCGAGCACGTACGCCGAGGGGCCATGGTCCGCGAGGTATCGATCGGCGACCTCGACGGCCTCGTCGAAGCGGTCCAGACCCCGCAGGACGTCAGCATGCAGGCTGAGCGCCCTGGCGTTGGTGGGGTCCACTCGGAGCGCTCGCTCAGTGGCGAGCAGTGCTTCGTCAAGCCGCTCGAGGGTCAGGAGGGCGTCGGCGCGGGTCCCGAGCGCAAAGACGTTCGACGAATCGAGCTGCAAGGCCCGATCGGCGTCCCGGAGTGCGGACGACGCGTCGTCGGCGTCCAGGGCCAGCGCGGCGCGCGTCGCGAGCGCCGCCACGTTGTTCGGGTCCAGTTCGACGGCGCGGTCCGCGTGGCGCCGCGCCTCCTCCGGCGCCCGGAGGAGACGAAGCAGAAGCCCCTTCTGAGCGTGTGCGAACGCACTGCGCTCGTCGAGCTCCAAGGCGCGGTCCAGATGCGCCAAGGCCCTGCTGTGCTCGCTGAGGTCGATCAGGGCGGCCCCAGCGGTGGCATGTGCGAACGCGTCGTCCGGCTCGATCTCCAGCGACCGCTCGGCCAGCTCCACTGCCTCTTCGGAGGCGCCGTTGACCCGCAACAGATCTGCGCGCACGCGCAACGCGGGAGCGCTACCAGGGTCGAGGTCGAGCGCACGGTCCACGGCGGCCATCGCGCCCGCTTCGTCGCCGCGGCGGCGAAGCTCGTCGGCCAGCAGCTGGTGGGCGAGGGAGACGTCCGGCACGACTTCGGTCAGGCGTCGATACGTCGCAACGACACTGTCGCCGTACCCCAGCTTGTCCAGCGCCTGGGCCTTCAAGTACAACGGCCAGGCATACTCCGGGAAGAGGTCGAGCGCGCGGTTGAGCTCACTCAGCGCCTCGTCGTAGCGCTCCAGCGCCAGCAGGCACTCGCCGATGGTGGCGTGCACCAGCGCGACGCCGGGCTGCAGATGTGCGGCACGTTGGAGCGCGCGCAGGGCACCGTCGTAGTCACCAGCGGCGACCAGCAGCTCACCCTTCGTCGTCCACGCTGCTCCGTTGTCCGGGTCGAGCAGCACGGCCTGCTCGACAACATCCAGTGCCCGGCTGATCTCTCCGCGATCCTCGAAGACCTGGGCCGCTGTGGTCAGCACGAACAGGTTGGCTGACTCCAGACCCAGTGCTCGTTCGATCGCCTCGCTGGCGGCTCCCAGGTCTCCCTGGCGTCGCAGGATCCCGGCTCGAAGCGCCCACGCAGTGGCCAGGCTCGGATCGAGGGCCAGCGCGGCGTCGACCGCGCTCAGTGCGTCATCGAGCTCGCCGTTGTCGTAGAGGATGGCAGCCTTCACGGCTAGGGGCTCGGACGTGGCGGGGGCCGCGTCGATCGCCTTGTCCGCCCAGACGGTCGCGCCGTCGGCGTCACCGAGGCCAGCCAGTCCCTGAGCCGCCGCCAGGTAGGCCTCGGAGAGACCGTGCGGGCGTCCGATCTGTTGGTAGAGATCGGCGAGCGTCTCGACCGCGTCGATGTCTCGCGGATCGCTGATGACCGCCCGCTCCCACATCTCGGCTGCGGCAGTGAGGTCGCCCGACGCCAGCAACGCCTCCGCAAGTAGTCGCGCGCCCTCCGGCACCGAGGGCTGCTCGTCCAACGCCCTGCGGAGGGGATCGACGGCTTCGGCCGGCGCCCCCAGCAGGATCAGCGCCCGCCCCCGGTCGACGAGCTGTGTCGGCCGGAGCGGTCCTTCGGCCCGTTCGAACAAGTGGGTCGCCTGCTCGGCCGCCGCATGCGCCTCTTCGTCTCGACCCAACGCTCGCAGCGCCCGAGCGAGCAGCACATACCCCGAGGCCGCGCTGGCGGCGTAGCCGGGCTGAACGCCGCGGCACAGGGCAGCGAGCCCGCCGGGCGTGCCCAGTCGGTCGGCCACCGCCTGGTGTTCGCCGCGGGCGACCGCGTCGGTCGCCCAGGCGACAAGTCTGGCGAGCTCGATGGCGATGGAGTCAGGTGGTGCCGTTTCGCCTTCGCTGCGAAGCTGGTCGGTGACCGGCGGCAGAGCACCGGCCGGAGTCACCCCCAGCCGTCCCTCTCCCTGGCGGGACGTCATGGCTGCTCCAACGTCGAGGCATTGCCGTACTTCCGCGCATCACTACGACGCGGGTTGCGACGGAGGGATTCTGCTGGATCTCCGCCGACCCCGGACTGCAGGATGAGATCCTGCATGTGATCCTCGACCGCCTTGGCGATCGCAGTCAGGCGTCTGGGTTCTTCGACGTCCTTCTCCCCCTCGACGGCCGCGATGCGTGCTCGCCAGGCTGCGTTGACGAGGAAGCGCTGTTGCGCCTCGGGCGGCAGGTCGGCCTCGTCCAGCGCTTGCCCGTCGCGCAGCTTCTGGGCGGCGATCTCGACCTGCGGCCACATGTCGACGTCGAAGACGATCCACGCTTGGACCAGCGGCTCGAAGAACATCACGAGCTTGTCGATCGAGGTCGTCTCCTCCGCTGTCAGTCCGCTCCGACGACGCAGTTGCAGGGCATCGTCGTCGTCCTCGGCAGCTGCGTCGGCAACGCTCGCCGCCAGCCGGTCCTCCCACCCGTTCTGCCGAAGGGCCTCGGCCCACTCATCGGCCAACCGGCCGATCACGGCGGCCAGTACGTTCGACACACCGCTGCCCACACTCATCCGTTGCAGTACGCGCAGGATGATCGCGGCCCGCTTCGCCGCGAGACGTTGGCTGGACGGCACGTCGTTGCCGTCATCACCGGCCTGGCCCGTTCGGCGTTCGTCGAACGAGTCTGCCGGGTCGAGCCGCATCAGGATGGCGGCGCACGCGTACGCCGGACCCAGCAAGTAGGTAGCGAACGCATCCGCCACCAGGACCATCAGCTCGTCTGCTTCCCCGCCGTGCCAGTTGATCCGGTCGGCGACCTTCTTGTCGTAGTCGGCGTAGTTGCTGCCGAGCTCGTACGCCGCCAGGGGCAGCGTCCAGATGGTCCACTCAGGGAACCCCAGCCGGACGATGCGCGCCGCGGTGACCTCGAGCGCCTCCTCGCGGGCCGGAATGGTCAGCGCGTTCCAGGTGAAGCTCCCGATCGTACGGCCGTCCTTGAGGAGTTCCTCGGCCAGTCGGGAGATGCCACGGTCGAAGCCCGTGTCGCGCAGGGCCACACCGCTCACGAGGTCGACGTACTCCTCGAAGAGTCGCTCGCCACTCGTGTACAGCCGCTGCGCGTACTCCTTCCAGGCGTCGACGAGCGGGGCCGAGCTGGCACCACTCGATGGCGTCGCGCCGGTCACCGTCTGCTGCAGTGTCGCGAGGCGCTCGAGGTCGTATCCGAACTCGGTGGAGATCGCGTCCTTGAGCGACTCGTGGATCGCCATGCTGACCGCGTCGACCTGCGCCTTCTCCAAGTCCCCCAACGCGATGGATCTGCGCAGTCGATCGGCCGGAGTCTGCAGCTCCTCGATCTCCTTGTGCAAGGTCGTCAGATCGTGCTGCAGCTTCTGGACGTTGCCCCGCGCCAACTCGTGTTGATCGTCCTCCATCTGATCCTCGATCCTGGCGGCCAGGGAGCGCAGCCGCTCGACCGCGTCGGACATGGAGCCGGGGAACAAGAGAATGTCTCGATACGTCAGCCTCTGCTCCCGCACCGCGGCCAGCGCCTGCTGAACCAGCTCGAGGCTGCGGATGACGAGCGCGATCCGCGTCTTCAGCACCAGATTTCCGGTGGTGACGGGAGAGGTCCACGACGGGTCGACGGTCATCAGAGACCGTCCAGCAGGTTCGACGCACGCGCAGCGATGGCCGCCGCCGCTTCTCCGTCGTCGACGTCGTGCATCCGGGCGAGCCAGGCGGCGTTCAGCACGTCCGGCGCGGTGGCCCCTGCGGTGGGGGCCTGGTCCCGTCGCAACGCCACGGCCAACTGCTGCGCACGGTTGAAGGAGTCGTAGCGGAGTCCGTGCAGGTGCTGCTCCAGCAGCGGCAGCAGGAACGTGACGATGCTCGACAGCGCGACGTCGTCCGGCTCCCTGAATCCTGGAGACGCGCTCAGGAGCGCTTGCCAGCAGCGTCGCAGATCGGCGACCACCGGCAGGCACACGCCCCCGAGCGGCACGAGTCGCTCCAGGACGTCGAGCACCACCCACATGCGGTCGTTCCAACTGGGGTGCGTGGGCGAGGGGGATCGCAACGTTCTTGGCGAGACCTCGTGAAACAGCAGGCAGTACGGGTATGCCGCGCCCAGTGCGAAGGTGGCGAAGATGTCGGCGATGTGTTCGTGGGCATGGAACCACTTCTTCTGGTCGTGCTCGTCCCACCGCTCGCGAAGGAAGTCCGCTACCGGTTGGGTCGTGTCCCGGAAGCTCCCATCGCGTACCTCGACCCGAATGCCCGGCGCAGCGAAGTGGCCGAACTCGTGGACGGCGACCGGCAGGTGCCAGAAGCTCGCGCCTGGGTACGGCAACCGCACCACCTCGGCCAGGTCGTCCAGAAGGGCAGACTCCGCGAGGATCGTGAAGCCGCGCCAGTTCAGCTTCTTCTCCCGTGCGGCGAGGTGGTCGAGAAGGCGGTCGGCACGTCGGCAGTGCCCGGCATCTACGCCGCTCTGCCGGATGAGCGCACCTTCGGTCCAGGCGAGGGTCTCCCTCCCCAACCGTTGGACGGACCTCTGGGCGGTGCCCAGAAGCGCCCACACCTCGTCCTCAGGCGCTGCCGACGCTCGATCGAGGTCGTCCTGGCAAGCCCGCCAGGCACCTTCGAGCCGGTCGGTCACCCGGGCAGCCAGTGCCGGGTCGAGGTCTGACAACCGGCCGATGGCGGCCGCGACGTCGGCGAGCCGACCCGTCAGGTCGGCGTGGCGTGCCTGCTGCACCGCCAGAGCCGCGAGCAACCCGGCATCCGCGCCTGCAGCGGTGACCATCGGCTCCCCCTCCCCGCTCCCGTTGGCTTGGGGTTCTTCGAGAGTCCCGCCGCCATGTGGCACCTGCAAGAGGTCATTCGGGCGAAATCCGACACCCCGACCGGGCTATGCCCGAGGCCACCTACCCCCTCAAGCCTCGCGTGGCCACATGACGAGGGCCCCGCACAGCTCACTGTGCGGGGCCCTCGTCGTCTCCCGTGGCAGGTGGTCTACCTGACCCACAGCAAGGTCTGCGACGCGTCATCACGATTCACGCTCAATTTCCCAGGTTCCACCCCAGGTTGTCCCCCAGATCAGCACGGCCACGACCCACCTTCTCGACAATGAGACCGACAATGGTTGGTCCCACGATCAGAGCACATCCCACCGACACGCGCTCAGGGTCTCGGCGATCTCGTCCGTGAACCTGCAATCTTCGACGAGTTTCCCGACCATTCGATCTCGAGCCCTCGCGCGGCTCGCGATGCGACCGCTCGGACAGGACGAGCGCGACCAGCGGTCTGACCACGCGGTGGGCCAGGCACGCGACCCTCTTGCCGCGGCATCTGGCGTTTGTGTCGCCGAGTCCAGGCAGGACGTCCGAGTCGTGCGGCGAGGTCAGCGAAGGCTGACTGTGGTTATCGCCCGATCGGTGGGGACCGGGTGAACTCGCCGTCCAGGCGGGCTCCCACGCCACCGTCCGCTCGGTTGTGCGCGTCACCCGAGCGTTCTTACGAGCTGGTGCGCGGCGGCGAGCAACGGCCCGACCGCGTCGCCGGCAGTGTCGAAGCCGGGCCCATGGGTGGCTCCGGCGCGGTGCCGGTGATCGATACCGGCGGCAATGACCGCCAGCTTGAAGTAGCCCAGCGCCAGGTGGAAGTCCCAGTCCTCGAGCGGTACGCCGCCAGCCGACTCGTACACCGTTGCAAGCCCGCTCGCGTCCGGCAGCCGGTCGCTGGTCCACGCGCTCGGGCTGCCGAGCACCTGGTCGAGCGCCGGGTGGCGGTACACGCACATGAGCGCGACGTCCGCGACCGGGTCGCCCAGCGTGGAGAGCTCCCAGTCGACGACGGCCGCGACGCGAACCCCGGCCTCGAGCAGCAGGATCGTGTTGTCGATCCGGTAGTCGCCGTGCACGATCCCGCTCGCCCCCTGGGCGGGAACCGCAGCGGCGAGGCGGCGACCGGTCTCGGTCGCCAGGCCGTCGAGCGGCTGCGTGCCGACCAGCTCCCACTGACCCGACCAGCGCCGCACCTGCCGCTCGGCGTACCCGTCGGGGCGGCCGTGCCCCTCGAGGCCGACAGCGACGGGGTCGACGCGGTGCAGCTCCGCGAGCGTGCCGACGAGCCGGTCCACGCAGGTCTCGACAGTGGTGTCGTCGAGCGCGTCGAGGTCGGCACGGCTCTGCACGCAGGCGCCGCCGACGAACTCCGCGACGGCGTACGGCGCGCCGAGCACCTCGTCGCCCTCGTCCAGCACGACCGCAGGTGGCACGGGCACGCCGGTGGAGCGCAGCGCCCTGGTCACACGGAACTCTCGGCCGACATCGTGGGCCGACGGGGTGCGCCCGGCGCGCGGCGCGGTGCGCAGCACCCAGCGACCTCTGCCGTCGGTGAGCCGGAAGGTCAGGTTGGAGCGGCCACCGGCGATCTGCTGCGCTACCAGCGGGCCGGCCAGGTCGACGCCCGCTTCAGTCATCGTCGTGGCGACGCCGGCCAGCTCGTCGAGCGTGAGGTCAACCACCGGACACCTCGTCGAGGTCGGACACCAGGGGACTCCTTTCGAGGCGGGCGGGTTCACATGTGCCGGCCGCCGGTGACCTCGAGCACCGTGCCGGTCATGTAGCTCGACAGGTCGGACGCCAGGAACAGCGCCACCGACGCCACCTCGGACGGCTCGCCGAACCGTTGCATCGGGATCTCCTGCAGGCGTTGCCGCCAGATGTCCTCGTGCATCGCCTCAGTCATCGGGGTGCGGATCAGGCCCGGCTGGATCGCGTTCACCCGGACGCCCGCGTGCGCGACCTCCTTCGCGGCGGCCTTGGTCAGGCCGACGATCCCGGCCTTCGCCGCCGAGTAGTTCGTTTGCCCTACGTTCCCGACCTTGCCCGAGATCGACGACATGTTCACGATCGAGCCGGATCCCGCCTCGCGCATCACCGCCGCCGCTGCACGGGTGCCCAGCCAGGTGCCTTGCACGTGGGTGTCGAGCACCAGCCGGAAGTCGTCCAGCGACAGCTTGCGCATCGTCGCGTCACGCAGGACCCCGGCGTTGTTGACCATCACATCGAGGCGCCCGAAGTCGCCGATGGCCGCGGCGACCACGGCTGTCATCTCGTCCTCCGAGGTGACGTCGCAGCGGACCGCGACCGCGTTGCCCTCCCCGAGCTCGGCGGCGCACCGCTCGGCGGCCGCCAGATCGACGTCCCCGACCACGACCCGCGCTCCCTCGGCGACGAACCGCTCGGCGATCGCCCGACCGAGCCCCTGCGCGCCGCCGGTGACGACGGCGGTACGACCCTCCAACAGCGACATATCTTCTCCCTGTCTCAGGCCCGGAGGCCGTCGGCGCCTACCCGGCTAACAACGATCCTGCTCACGACCGACCGCCGGGACAGCCCGGCGGCGGTCCGCACGAGCGCGACCACGTCCTCCACCGGGATCAGCTCGTCCTGCGGCAGCTGCATCCAGGACGACATCTCCGTGTCGACATATCCCGGCGCGATGGCGGTGGCGCTCACGCCGTTGCGAGACTCCTCGGCGTTGAGGGTGTCGACGAGTGACAGCACCGCCGCCTTCGTCGCGCCGTACGCCGCGAGCCCCGGCTCGGCGTACACACCCGTGATCGAGGCGATGGCCACGACCCGCGACCCGGGGCCATCCGCGGCCGCGGCCCGCAGCAGCGGCACCGACTCGCGGAGGATCGCGAACGGCGCTCGCAGGTTGACTGCGACCGTCTTGTCCAGCCGGTGGAGCGGGTAGTCCGCAACCGGGCCGGCGGTGCCGACCCCGGCGTTGAGCACGAGGCAGTCCATGGTGCCGAACGCAGCGGCGTGGGCTGCGACGATCGCGGCGGGGAGGTCTGGGTCGGCGAGGTCGCCAGGGACCACGACCACGTCCGGCGCCCCGAGCTCCCCGAGCTCGGCGGCGACCGCAGCCAGCCGGTCGGGGTCGCGGGCGGTCGCGGTGACGGCGTACCCCAGCTCGGCGAGCATCCGGGCGATCCCGAGCCCGATGCCACGGGACGCGCCCGTGACCAGCGCGGACCGGCTCATCCGCGGGCTCGCGAGACCGCGCGGCGGGCGATCGACCAGCGGTGGACCTCAGAGGCACCGTCGTAGACCCGGAACGGCCGCACCTCACGGGAGATCCGTGCGATCGGCAGGTCGTCGGACACCCCGAGCCCGCCGCAGAGCTGCATCGCCCGGTCGACCACCCGGCCGATGGCCTCGGCGGCGAAGGTCTTGGCGATCGAGGTCGAGGCCGAGGCTCGCTCGCCGCGATCCAGCTCCCAGCAGGCACGCAGCAGGAGGGCGCGGGTAGCCGCAAGATCGATCTCGTTGTCCGCGACCAACTGCTGGGCCATGCCGAGGTCCGCGAGGCGCGAGCCGAACAGCGAGCGCTCCGCGACGTGCCGCAGGGCCACCTCGTGCGCGCGACCGGCGGCGCCGAGCCAGCGCATCACGTGCGTCATTCGGGCCGGGCCGAGCCGCACCTGCGCGTTCGCGAACCCACGGTCGACCTCGCCGAGCACATCCTCGTCGGGGACGAGCACGCCGTCGAGGCGGACCTCGCAGTGACCGCCGACCATGGACCGGTCCAGGGTCCGGATGTGGCGGCCCACCTCGAGACCGGGCGTCGTCCCCGGCACGAGGAACATGGTCGCGCCGCCCGCGTCGCCCGGCTCCCCGGACGTGCGGGCCATCACGATGAGGAACCCGGCGCCGTCGGCGCCCGTGATGAACCACTTGTGCCCGTCGAGGCGCCAGCCGCCCGGCACGCGTGTCGCGCGGGTCCGCAGAGCGCTCGGGTCGGAGCCCGCGCCAGGCGCGGGCTCGGTCATCGCGAACGCCGAGCGCACGTCGCCGGCGGCCACTGGACGCAGGAAGCGCTCCCGCTGCTCCTCGGTCGCGATGTGCGCGAGAAGGTGCACGTTCCCCTCGTCCGGCGCAGCGACGTTGATGGCCAGCGGCCCGAAGAGCGCGTGGCCGGCCGCCTCGAAGACCGGAGCCCGGTCGACCATACCGAGGCCGAGGCCGCCGTACGCCGTCGGCGCGTGCGGACTGAGCAGGCCGGCGTCGCGAGCGACCGACTGGAGCTGGCGGCGCAGTTCGTCGCCACCGGCCGCGTCGATGTCGCCGCCCGCGGCGTCCTCGACCGGGAGGACGTGCTCGCGCACGAAGCGCGCGGTGCGGTCCGCCAGGTCGAGGACGTGCGGGTCGTGCTCGAGCTCGACCGTCACGCCGGTACGGCGGCGGTCCGGCCGAGCACGAAGTTCTCGCCGTACTCCGAGTCCTCCTCAGCCTTCATCTTGTCCATGTACGCCGCCATGCCCGCCATGTAGAACATGTTGGTCACCGGCTTGCCCGGGATGTTCGACCCGTTGATCCACGAGTCGACAACGGAGAACAGCGTCTGGTTCGCGATCTCGTCGCACTCGGCGACCCACGCGTCCTCGGCCTCCTGGCTGGGCTCGATGGTGCCGACGCCCCGGTCGCGGACGAACTCGATGGTCCGCGCGACCCAGTCGACCTGCGCCTCGTGCGCCGGCGGCTGGTTGGTGAACGGGCCCATCGGACCGTAGATCATGAACAGGTTCGGGAAGCCCACGGTCATCAGACCCAGGTGGGTGCGCGGCCGGTCGTGCCACGTGTCGTGCAGGCTGACGCCGTTGCGGCCGGTGTGCTGGATCTTGAGCTGGTTGCCGGACACCGCGTCGAAGCCGGTAGCCAGGACCAGGACGTCGAGCTCGTGAACGACCCCATCGGCGGTCTTCACGCCTGCGGGCGTGATCTCGACGATCGGGTTGTTCTTGACCGGCACCAGGGAGACGTTGTCGCGGTTGTAGGTCTCATAGTAGTTGTCGCAGCACAGCGGGCGCTTGGCGTACAGGTCGCCCGGGATCAGCTGGTTGGCCAGGTGCGGGTCCTTGACGGTCTCGCGGATCTTCTTCTCGATGACGTCGGTCGCCGCGGCGTTCGCGACCCGGCTGACCGCGACGTCGTTGAAGGCGCGGAACATGTACTGGAAGCCGCCGCCGTCCTCGTACACCTCCTCGAAGCGCTTCGCCCGCTCCTCGGGGGAGACGCTCTCGGCGGGGACGTCGCTCTCCTTGAAGCCGAAGCAGGTCGTCGAGTAGAGAACGTCGTGCCAGTAGCCCTCGTAGTCCTTCTCGATCTGCTCGAGCAGCCCCTGGGCGATCGGCCGGTGCCGCGACGGCACGACCCACTGCGGGGTGCGCTGGAAGACCGTCAGGTGGCCGACCTCCGGGGCGATCTCCGAGATCACCTGGATGCCGCTGGAGCCGGTGCCGATGACGCCGACCTTCTTGCCGGCCAGGTCGACCTTCTCCTGCGGCCAGCGGGCGGTGTGGTAGATCTGCCCGCGGAAGCTGTCCTGCCCGGGGAACTCCGGGATCTTGGTCGCCGACAGGAGCCCGACCGCCTCGACCAGGAACTGCGCGGCGTACCGCTCGCCCTTGTCGGTGGTGATCAGGTAACGGCCGTCGTCCTCGTCCCAGGTCACGTCGGTCACCTGGGTGTCGAACCGGTAGCTGCGGTGCAGGTCGTGCCGGTCCGCCACGTGGTTGAGGTAGGCGAGGATCTCGCTCTGCCGCGGGTAGCGCTCCGACCACTTCCACTCGTGGAAGAGCTCCTTGTCGAAGGAGTAGCAGTACGCGTTGACCTCGGTGTCGGACCGGGCGCCCGGGTAGCGGTTCCAGTACCAGGTGCCGCCCACGCCGCCGGCGTTGTCGAAGCCCTGGACGTCGAGGCCCATCACGTTGCGGAGCCGGTGCATGCTGTACAGGCCGGCGAACCCGGACCCGATGACGACGGCGTCCACTTCCGTGAGCTGTCCGTCCAACGTCGCCTCGTCGCTCATGGCGTAGTCCCTTCGTTCGCTTGTCGATGCTGTTCGTGGCCCTTCGAGGGCGGCAACATCGTCAGCGGACGGTCCGGCCGGGGGTTGTCCCATTTCGGGACGGGCGTGGGACGGACGCTGGGACAGGGGTGGTGTCCCAATTTGGAACAGTCGTGGATTC
>VFQN01005728.1_pt1 | contig 14898 bp, 12 predicted proteins | sample 3512371 | NCBI WGS metagenome assembly VFQN01 (sample SAMN10412370, study PRJNA504923) | tailings metagenome | isolation source: Replicate 2 from Balatoc abandoned mine | place: Philippines: Itogon, Benguet | collected 2017-08-28
GCCAATATTGCGATTTTCCCTCCGAGGCGCACTACTTAATCAGAGATTCCTTAGGCTCCATTCATGCGGATTTCCCCGGTACAGCGGTGGCTGGCTTTGGTGCTGGCCTGCTGGCTGTCACTCGTGCAGAGTGACGCCGGGTTGTTCCATGCCTGTAACTCCGGTGCTGCTCCGCAATCCACCGCCGCGGTCGCAGCGCCGGCGGACCATGATGCGCATGCACATCATGGCGTAGCGGCACCGGCGCATCAGGACTCTCAGGATTCTCACGGGTCGCATCATGGCGATACCGAATGTCATTGTCTGGGCCACTGCTGCCCCGTTGCGCCGACCCAGGTGCCCATGGCGCACGACTTTGTGTTGGCCGCCGTGCGGCAGGTGGACGTCGTGCAGCCCGGCCGCGCCCAGCACGCCTTCATGGCGTCCTGGGTGGACTTTGTTCTGCCCTTTGCCACAGCCCCACCGGTAGTCCGCATCGCCTGATCGCCGGCGCCATCGCCGGCTCTGTCTTCGATGCCCGACCGCGCGCCTACGGCCTGCGGTCCGACTGACTCCATCTACCGGTTATCCAACATGACGTCCTCGCCCATGGCGGCCGAGGGACGGTGTGGCCTGTCGCTGCCGTGCAGCGCGCCCATCGCCCGGGCCGTGTTTTTTGCCGCTGCGTGTGCCGCCGCCTGTGTCGCGGCGCTGCCTTCAACGGCCATCGCGCAGCGCCCGCTTACCGCCGCTGACAGCGCCAAACAGGACTCCACCGTGAGAGCGCGTGCGCTCAACCCGGTCGTGACCACCGCAACCCGCGACGCACGCGAACTGCGCAAGCTGCCCGTGTCCATCACGGTCATCGACACCAGCACGCTCAACCGCACGAGCACCGTGTCGCTCACCGAGGCGCTGCGCACCGTGCCCGGCGTGGTGGCCGGCAACCTGTTTGGCGGTGATGATGTGCGCCTTTCCATTCGTGGATCGGGCGCGCGCGGCGGATTTGGTGTGCGTGGTGTGGGCATGCTGCTCGACGGCGTCCCCATCACCGAGCCGGATGGCCAGACCCGTCTTGATCAGCTCGACCTGGGCGCAGCGCGGTCCATTGAGATCGTCCGTGGTCCCGGCAGCGCCATGTACGGCGGCGCGGCATCGGGCGGCGTCGTCAACGTCATCACCAAGAGCGGCCGCGAAATGCAGGGCGTGTCACTGCGCCTGACCGGCGGTGGCTTTGGCTTCGACAGCGTGAATCTGCGCAAGATGGACCTGCAGGCCGGCGGGGCACGCGGTGCCTTTGACGCGCTGGTACAGGCCAGCTACACCGACCTCGCCGGGATGCGCGTGCAAAACGCCAACACCATGCAGCGCGCCAACGTCCGGCTCAACTGGGTGCGGCAGGTGGACGGACGCCCCGCGCCCGCCACACAGGCCACGCGCGTTGGGGTCGATTTCAACTACAGCGATCTCGACATGCAGATCCCCGGGTCACTCAACGACGCCGGCTGGCGCAATGAACCCTGGGCCGCCGATCCGCTCAATGTGACCGGCGCCTATGCGCGCCGTGAGCAGCGTTATCGCGCGGGGCTCAGAGCCTCGCAGGGGCTGGGCAGTCGCCTCGGTTCGCTCGACGCCTTTGTGTTCGGAACCGCGCGCAGCATCGATCATCCCATCTTTCGCGTGGTCGATCAGAACACCCACCGTGTGCAGGGCGGACTGCGCCATGCCATCGGCTTCCGCACCGGCACCGGAGCGCAGGCCATTACGACGCGGTTCAACACCGGGCTGGATGTGGACCGCTGGTATGGTGATTCACGGCAATGGACCAATGTCGCGGGAACACAGGGCCGCAGCACACCCTGCGTCAACGATCCCGTGCGCAACATCCGCTCCCTGCCCTGCACCAATCAGTATATCGTGCTTCCCAGCGTGGGTGTGTACAGCTCGGCCGACATCACCCGCGGCCGTGCCACCCTCACGGCCGGTGCCCGCTACGATCGCGTGAGTTACGACATCGACGATCGCATTCGTCCGTCGCAGTCGGTGCAGCAGAGCTTCGACCAAGTGTCGCCGCGCGTGGCGCTGCGTTACGATCTGCGTCCGGGCACCAGTGTGTACTCCAGCGTGGCGCGTGGCTTTGAAGTCCCCACCAACTCCGAACTGACGGCCAGTCCCGACACGCTGCGCGGTATCAACACCGATCTCAAGCCGTCGTCGCTCGTCAACTACGAAGTGGGCGCCAAGACCCTGCTGGCCAACCGCGTGCTCTTTGATGCGGCGCTGTACCGCACCAATGTCACCGGCGAGTTCCTCTCGCGCACGGTGGTCATTCCGGGTGTGCAGTTCCCGCGCACCATCTACGAGAACGTGGGCCGCACGCGCCGCACAGGACTCGAGCTCAGCGCCACCACCCTTGTGGCGCCGTGGATGGATGTGGTGACGTCGTACACCTACGCGCGCTACGTCATGACGCAGTTCACCGGCACGGAAATCAATGCCCAGGGTCAGTCGGTTGCAGCCGACTACGCCGGCAAGCGCATCCCCGGTGTACCGTCGCAGCGCGCGGCCGTGGAGCTGCGCCTCCGCCCGGCCTCCTCGCTTGGCATCACGCTCTGGGGCGAAGCACAAAGCGCCGTGTTCGTGGACAACGCCAACACCGAACGCGGCACGTTGTTCACGCAGGTCACGCAGGCTGGTCGTCCGCCGGCCATTGTCCCGGTGAGTTTCGGCGCCGCACCGGGCTATGCCTTGGCGCACGCCACCGTGGCATACAAGCTGCCCGAGCTGCGTGGCACGCGCACCGGGGCCTCACGTGCGGAGATGTTCGTGAACGTGGAGAACATCCTGGGCCGTCGCTACGTGGCGGCCGTCGCGGCCAACAGTGGCAACGGACGGTTCTTCTTCCCCGGCGCCGGTCGTGTCATCAACGCCGGGCTCACGCTGTCCACGGGAGGACGCTGAGCATGAACGTGCAACGCATGAACGCGCAACGGATGTACATCCGCCTGCAGCATGCGGCGCGTGTGCCGCGCGTCGCCGCGCAGGCCATGGCGGTACTCGTCATCACCGCCTGCGGCGCCGAGCGTCGCAGCAATGCCGCGCAGAGCGACGGGAATGCGGCAGCCGCCATGACGGCAGCCGCCATGACGGTGGCCTTCGACAGTGCGCGCGCGATCTCCGCCATGACCGTAGTGGGCGCAGCGCCGATCCTGGCCATCGCCCCGAGCGGTGAACGTGCCACCGCCTGGGTATCGGCGCCCGATGGGGGCACCGATGGCCGGTTGCATGTGCTGGTCACGAGTGCAACCGACAGTGCCGGTGTCGTGCGCGAACTCCGCGATCCCCTCGGACCCATCGAACCACACGGTGAAGCGCCGCCCAAGCTGGCCTGGGTACAGAACGCCGCAGGACAGCGCACGCTGGGCGCGTTGTATGTGGTAGGCCGACTGGTTCCGGGGAAGCGCTTTCCCGCCAGCGCCCTGCGCTTTGTGCGGTCGGAAGACGGGGGTAGCACCTAGAGTGCACCGGTGACCGTCACCGACGACACCACCGCTACACTGGCCGACGGCGCACACTTTGGCTCGCACAACTTTCACGCACTGCATGGTGCACCGGATGGCACCTTTCATGTGGCGTGGCTGGACGGACGTGCCGGCAAGTCGGCGGTGTACACCACGCACTCCATCGACGGTGGACGCAGCTGGGCGCGCAATGTGCGCGTCGTGCCGCCTTCCGCGCCCATGACCGAGGCCTGCCCCTGCTGCCGCACGGCCATTGCCGCCGACGCAACCGGCCATGTGTATCTCGCATGGCGTGCGGTGCTGCCTGCCGACACCGCAGGTGGTGTGGCCACGGCGCGAGCCAGCGCGGCGTCCGGTGAAGCAACGGGAGAACAGGCTGGCAATCATGCGCAGCATGGCCAGCATGGTGCGAACGGCCCCACCATTCGCGACATTGTCGTCGCACGCAGCACCGATCGAGGCGCGACCTGGGAAGCGCCTGTCCGCGTGCACTCCGACGATTGGGTCTTCGATGGATGCCCGCACGCTGGTCCGTCGCTCGCGGTTGATGCGCTGGGCACGCTGCATGCCGCATGGTGGACCGGAAAGCCTGGCGCTGCGGGCGTGTTCTACACGCAGTCCACCGACCGCGGTGCCTCATTTGCGAACGCCACCCCACTGGGGGTGGCCAGCGCCTCACAACCAGCGCACGTGCAGTTGGCTGTCATGGAGGGCACACCGGGCAGCGCCCCGCGCGTGCTCGCCGCATGGGATGATGGCACCCGTCGCGTGCCACAAGTCATGCTGCGCAGCTCAGGCGACGGCGGCGCGACGTTTGGTGAAGCCGTAGCAGTCAGCGAGAACGGCCCGGCGGCGAGTTTTCCCGTGCTGGCCGTCGATGCACAACGCGCCACCGTCATGGTTGCGTGGTCGCAGCAGGCTCCCGAGACGGCAAGCAAGGCTGCGGCCAGTCGCCCCAACATGCGCGACCCCAAGGCGGTCATGCCGCTGCCCAGCGTCGGGCAAACGCAGGTCCTGCTGCGCACGGGCACGCTCACGTCGACCGCGCGCAGCGCCACGGCAAACGCGGACCAGTTCACCCCATTGGCCATAGGCGACCTCGCGCCGGCGTATGGAGCGCGCGTGCGCCACGGTGCCTTCGCGGGTGACAGTCTGCAGGTCGCCGAGCCCGGCACGGTGACCCTGCTGAATGTGTGGGCCACCTGGTGCACCTCCTGCCGCGAGGAAATGGCGGATCTCGACAGCCTGCACCAGACCTATGGCCCACAGGGACTCCGCGTCCTCGGCGTGAGCGTCGACCAGGGCAATACGGACAAGGTGCTGCGCTACGTGGCTCGCGAAAAGCTCGGGTTTTCCGTCGCGCATGACCCGGTCAACAGCATTCAGCAGGTGTTCAGTGTGGTCGGGGTGCCCGAGACCTATCTGATTGACGGCACTGGCCGCGTCGTCTGGAAGACCGCAGGCAACATTCACGGGGCGCTGCCGGCGGCACGGGCTGCGATTGAACGCGCGCTTGCCGGCCGACAAACAGTTCGTACCAGCGGCGGCAATATGTGATAAATTCGTCACATGCCGCTTGCCCGCCGGAGGACGCGTTGGCTCTGGATCGTGGGAATCGCCGCACTCGTGCTGGCGGCCGGACCGCGCACCTCCGTGCGCAGTCCGGATCCCGCGCCCATCATGGCCGGCGTTCCCGAACAGCTCGCATCACTGCGCACCTGGGTCATGCGACGCGAACTCGACGCCGGTGTCGCCGACACCTCGGTGGCCAAGCGCGTGCGCTTCTTCAACGAGGCTGCGCCGCGTCGCACCCCGTGGAGCGTGGTGTATCTGCACGGATTTTCGGCCACGCGTCAGGAAACCGCGCCCGTGGCCGAGCGTGTCGCCGATTCACTCGGCGCCAATCTCTTCGAGACGCGGCTTACCGGACACGGACTGCCCGGCGATTCACTCTCGCACATTGAGGCCGGGCAGTGGTTGGGCGACGTGGTGGAGGCCATGACCATTGGCCGGCGCCTTGGTGACTCGGTGCTGGTGATCGGTACGTCCACCGGTGGTACCCTGGCCATCTGGCTGGCCACTCAGCCCGACGACGTGCGTGCGGGTCTGCGTCGCCTCGTGCTCATCTCACCCAACCTTGGGCCAGCAGATCGCCGCGCGAAGTTCATGACGTGGCCCTGGCTCAATGTGCTGGTGCCGCAGCTCTCGCCGGTGCGCGAATGGGCACCCGCCAACGAAGAGCAGCGCCGCTACTGGACCGTGCGCTATCCCACGGCGGCGCTCGTGCCCATGCAGGCGCTCGTGGAGCATGTGCGCGCCATGAACTGGCGACGGTATGCCGTGCCCACCCTGCTGCTGGTGAATGAACAGGACGACGTGGTGGACACGCGACAAACCGACGCGTGGATGTCCGCCATTTCCACGGTGGGTACGGCTGCCGTGGAGCGGGTGCCCATCTATCCGCTCGATGGAGAGAGCGGGCACGTGCTGGCTGGACGCATCGTGTCGCCCAGCCAGACCCCCGGCGTCATCAATCGTATCGTGCAGTTCGTGCGACCGTAGCGCGTCGCGCAACACGGTACGCGATCTACCTGGTCTCGCGCTCCCGCATGCGCAACAGGCCTTCCTGCGCAACCGACGCCACCAACGTGCCGCTTCGCGTGAACACCTGACCGCGCACAAAGCCGCGTGCGCCCGCCGCTGACGGGCTGTCCATCACGTACAGCAACCATTCGTCGGTGCGGAACGGCCGGTGCATCCACAGCGTGTGATCGAGTGACGCGACAAACAATCGCGGATCACCGTAGGCCACGTTGTGTGGCAGCAGGGCCGTCGGGAGAAAGCCGTAGTCGCTGGCGTACGCCAGAATGGCCTGATGCGTGATGGCATCATCGGGCAATTGATCGATGACGCGGAACCACACGAAGCGCTCAGGCTCATGCAGGCCCGGTGCACCGCCCACGTGCGACTCAGAGGAGCGAAAGTCGATGGGTCGGTCCTGCGTGAGCACATGCCGCACTTCGGGCGGCAGGCGATGCGCCTTTTCGCGAATCTGCTCGAGTTCCGGTTTCAGGCTGTCCGGGTCAGGCACATCGGGCATGGGCACCTGATGATCAAGCCCGGGCTCCACGACATGAAACGACGCCGAGAGATGAAAGATGGCCTCGCCGTGCTGAATGGCCGTGACACGCCGACTGGTGAACGTGCCGCCATCACGCGGCCGGTCCACGAAGTACACGATGGGCGCCTTGAGATCACCGGGGCGGAGAAAGTATCCGTGCACCGAATGCGCTTCCCGCGCGTCGTCCACGGTGCGGCGCGCCGCCACCAGGGCCTGCGCAAACACCTGACCGCCAAACACGCGCCCCGTACCGAGGTCGCGGTTCTGTCCGCGGTAGATGTTGACTTCCAGCTTCTCGAGTTCAAGAAGCGACAGCAATTCGTGAACGATGTGCATGCCAAGCGGGACCGGAAGGTGAAACACGTCCTGCGACGAACAACAAGGCAGCGACCCGAGGCGCTGGCTACTCGCTTCGCCAGTCAACGCCCCAGTCAACGCCCCCGTCAACTTACCATGTCCGGCATCATTGGCGCGTGAGTGACCTGGCACGCCATATTCATTTGGTCCCTGCCATAACCACCGCCGTCACGCCATCCGGATGCGCTCATGAATCGCGCGATGCGATCTTTCCTGCTGGCCCTGATCTGCCTCGTGCTCGGCACCTGGGCGTTGTGCAGTCCAAGGCAGGGCCCACCGACGGACGGCGCATCCGCCCCTGTGTCGGTCCCTGTGTCGGTACCCGCTGCGCCGACTTCGGCAGATGGCGGTGATCGGACCAGCACAGAGAGTCGTCCCGCGAAGGAGAGCCGCGGATTTCGCGGCTCTGCTCAACTGGCCGATCATTTTGCACGGCACGGGGCTGACGTGGGTGCGTCAACACCTGAAGCCTATGTGGCGCTGGCCCAGGCGCTGCGCGACGCGACCGTTGGCGGCGATATACTCGAAATCGTGCGGCCCGTGGACGGCGTCATTTCCCGTTTCGACAAGCGGAGTGGCGCCTTCGGTGCGTACGATGCCGACGGCACCATTCGCACCTTCTTCAGGCCGGAGGATGGCGAGGCCTACTTCCGTCGTCAGGCAAAACGACGGCCGTCGTCCAGCCAATCGGGCACATGACGCCGGATGAGACGCGGAGGACAGCGCACGAGGCGTCGCCGGATCCGCTGGACCGGCTGCTCGATCGTTGGGCGCACATCGTGGCGGAAATCGAAAGCGGGTACTCGCTGACCTTCGACGATTACCTCAACGATCTCGACCTCCGCCACGGACTGCGCGCCCTGCCCGACGACGATGCACGACGTGACGTGCTGCGTGAGCTCGATACCCGCTTCAAGGCCCACAGCTATCCCTCCGGCGCCTGCGTGTGGGGTGATGAGAATGCGGACGCCGAGGGCTGGGACCGGGAGCGGGATTGGTACTACTGGCGCCTGCCAACTCACCCCGGACCGGCGTTTCCGGAAGGCTGACGCGCGGGAACGCTGGTTCGGGAGCCGGACTGGTTAGATTTCGAGGCTATGTCCGAAACGCCCCCGCTTCCGTCATCCGCCCTGCCCGACGCGTCGTCCGATCCCGAGGTCCTCGCGGCCCAGGTCGCGGCCGCCACGCGCCTGCTGGAACAACTGGCCAACGACCGCGCGGGCTTGCTCGACATTCCCGAAGACCAGCGCACCCGTTTGCTCAAGGCAGCCGGTGAAGTCTCGCGCCCCGATGCCATTCTGCGCCGGCAGATGGTGAAGGCCACCAAGCGCCAGAAGAAGGCCGAGCGCACCGAGAAGATTCGCGAAGCCGAGAATCAGCTGCAGGAAACGGGCATCCGTCGTCTGCGCCGCCAGACGGTGTTCACCACGCCCAATTACCTGCCGCCGGGCAGTGATGCGCAGGACACGGTGGACGAGCCGGAGTTCCGCGAGGCACTCGAAGCGCAGCACTGCTACGTGTGCAAGCAGGAATTCACGGTGCTGCACCACTTCTACGACCAGCTCTGCCCGAGCTGCGCGGAGTTCAATTTCCGCAAGCGTGGTGAGCTGGCCGACCTGCACGGACGCACGGCGCTGCTCACCGGCGGTCGCGTGAAGATCGGGTACCAGGCCGGCATCAAGCTGCTGCGCGCCGGTGCCCATCTCATTGTCACCACGCGCTTCCCGCGCGATTCGGCGCAGCGCTACGCGGCCGAACCCGACTTCGAGCAGTGGAAGCACCGACTCGAGATCTACGGGCTCGACCTGCGACACACGCCGAGTGTGGAGGCGTTCTGCCACCACCTCATGGAGACGCACGACCGTCTCGATTTCATCGTCAACAACGCCTGTCAGACCGTCCGGCGTCCGCCCGACTTCTACAAGCACATGATGGACCTCGAGCGGGCGTCGCTGTCGGACATGCCGGAGCCGGCGCGCAAACTGCTGGGTGCCTACGAGGGCGTGCGCGGCTATCACCTGCTGCCTGAGGCCGGCGTCTCACGTGAGCAGGAGATGATCACCCCCGCCACGCTGCCCCGCGAACTCGCGGAGGTGGCGGGCATCACGCACGCCGCCGAGCTCTCGCAGGTGGCGCTCCTGGCCGAGGAGTATCAGGACCAGGCGCATCTGTTCCCCGAGGGTCGTCTCGACCAGGACCTGCAGCAGGTCGACTTGCGTGAACGCAATTCGTGGCGCCTGCTGATGCACGAGGTGCCGAGTGTGGAACTGCTGGAGGTGCAGCTGGTGAATGCCATCGCGCCCTTCCTGCTCAACGCGCGACTCAAGCCCCTCATGATGCGCACGCCCGAGCGCGACAAGCACATCGTGAACGTGAGCGCTGTCGAAGGCCAGTTCTACCGGAAGTTCAAGACCACGCGTCACCCGCACACCAACATGGCCAAGGCCGCGCTCAACATGATGACGCGGACCTCGGCGGCCGACTACGTCAACGACGGCATCCACATGAATGCCGTGGACACCGGCTGGGTGACGGACGAAGATCCCGTGCACATTGCAGCGCGCAAGGTTGAGGAGCACCGCTTCCATCCGCCGCTCGACATCGTGGACGGGGCGGCACGCATTGTCGATCCCATCATCGACGGGATCAATACCGGCCAGCATGTGTGGGGGAAGTTTCTCAAGGATTACAAGCCGACGGATTGGTAGCAGACCAACGAACTTACGACTCGTAACCTGAACACAGAACTCGAAACTGATCAGTTGCGAGTTTTGAGTTCAGGTTTCGTGTTTTGAGTCGCTCTCACACGGCAAGTGCTTCGTTACCACGTGAGCGACTTGAGGTACACAAAGTTCTCCCGCGCACTCGCCAGTTCATCCCCGCTCCCCTCCTGCTCCACAAAGCACGGCTTCTTGTTCAGATCCTTCACCTGAGCGAGAAACGCCCGCAGGTCGAAGCGACCCTTGGCCAGCTCCGTGTCGCGTGTGGCGCCGGCCGCCACGTTCTTGAGGTGGAACGACCAGCAGCGATCGTGATGCTTGGCCAGAAAGGCCATCGGGTCGCCGCCGCCGAGCAGCATGTTGCCCACGTCGAGTTGAAAGCGCACCACCTTGGGATCGGTCTCGCGCAGGAACACGTCCATGGGCCGTTCACCCATGATGGGCTTCTCGTGATTGGGCTCGTTGTGCAGCGCCAGCCATACGCCGTTGCGACGCGCCACCTCACCGGCCACGTTGAAGCGATTGGCCCAGAGCCGCACGGCCTCAATGGAGCGATTGGCCTCGGCCGGCAGACTCGGCGCCACGAGATACTGATGCCCCAACTCCTTCGCTTCGGCCAGCCGCGCTTCCCATTCGGTGAGAATGGTTTCCGGCGCCATGTGCGCGGAGGGCGCCTTGAGCCCCGAAGCCTTGAGCGCGGCCTTCACCTGCTTGACCGAGCGATCGAAGTTCTTGAAGCTCCAGAGCAGCTCCACGTCGGTGTAGCCGATGGCGGCAATGGCATCGAGCGTGGCTTCCGGGTTGGCGCGCATCGCACCGCGCACCGCGTAGAGTTCGAGGCCAATGCGCTCGAGGCGGCCCGCGCCGCCCCAGTGATGTGGCACGCGGCGGGCGGCCAGTGCGGCGGCCGACAGGGCAAAGAAGTGACGACGGTCCATGCGCGAAACTACTGCCCGGGACGCCGAGTGCAATGCGTGACGCAATGCGCGCGATGAGCAGACAAACGGTGGGGGCCGCTCGCGCGTAATTTTCCGTTGCCCCTCAATCGGAGCCTGCATGTCCCGCCCGTCCCGCCGTATTCTCGCCCTGCCGGCAGCCCTCGCGCTGGCCATTCCATGTACCGTCTCCCTGTCCGCCCAGAACGGGCCCAGCAACGCCTCTCCGGCTGCTGGTGGCTGGGACCCGCAGCAGATCCTGCGCACGGAGGCCTTCGTCAAGCCGCCGGCCAACATCGAGCGCATGATCATGACGCCGCGCGTGGACATCAGCTTTACCAACCAGAGTCCCGACGGCACGCGCTTCCTGCGCGCCACCGGTGCGGACCGCGGTGACATTCTGGCCTACGGGGCGCCGCACATCTGGCTGGGCGGCCTGCAGATCGATACGCGCGCCAATCGGGCGCGCAGTCTCACCACCAGCACGCGCACGGGTCTGGTCATCGTTGAACCCGGCACGGGCCGCACCACCAGCGTGCAGGTCCCCTCGGGCGCCACCCTGTCGTCCCCCATCTGGTCGCCACGCGGCACCCACGTGGCGTTCATCGCCAATTTCCCGGGCGGCAGCTACGTGTATGTGGCCGACGCCAGCAGCGGACGCAGCACACGGCTCAGCGAGCGGCCCCTCCTCGCCACGCTCGTCACCGACATCGACTTCACGAGCGACGGGCGCTACGTGGTGGCCGTGCTGGTGCCCGGCAATCGCGGCCCAGCCCCCACACGCGGCGGTGATGACATTGAAGACGGCCCGCAGGTGCGCCTGACCGAGTCGCGCGCCGTGCCGCAGCCGGTGCACTTTTCGCTGCTGGCCGATCCGTACGACAAGGAGCGTCTCAAGTACCTCACCACCGGCCAGGTGGCACTGCTCGACGTGCGGAGCCGCGCCGTGCGCAACGTGGGGAGTCCCACCATGGTGCGCAGTGTCGACGCCAATCACGACGGCAGCTATCTGCGTGTGACACGCATGCTGGAGCCGTTTTCGTATCTGGTGCCGGTGAACAATTTTGGTGGTCGCACGGAGCTGTGGGATGCGGCGGGCCGTGTCGTCACCACGCTGGCCGTCACGCCGCTGCGCGAAACGCAGGGTGGCGCCAATGTGGCTGCGCTGGCAGGCACCGATACCGGCAAGCGCAACCTGCAGTGGAATCCGATCGGTCCGGGTCTCGTGTACCTGCAGAACGTCGCGGCCGCTCCGGGCACGACCACACCGCCGTCCCGCAATGGCGCGGAAGGCGGCCCCTCGGCGCGTGGCACCGCGGGTGGCACGGCCATTCGTGTGCAGGCCCCCCGCGCCCAACTGGTGCTGTGGCGTCCGCCGTTTGGGGCCAACGACACCACGGTGCTGTATCAGGGCGGGCCGCAACTCAGCAACGCCCTGTACTCGGTGGACAGCACGACGCTCTTTGTGAGCGACAGTGGCGCCGTCATTGCGGTGCGGGTGGGGAATGCCGCGGAACGCTACAATCTGGGGCGCAACGTACGTCTTCCCTCGAGCGGTGGTGGATTTGGCGGTGGCCCCGGCGGCGGATTTGGCGGTGGCGCGAATGCCACGTCGGATTCCACGGCCGGCACTCTGCTCTCGCGTCGCGTAGGCAACACCAGCTACATCCTGCTCTCGGCTGACGGCAAGCAGGTGGCGCTGAGCGGCACGCGAGTACCCGGTGCCAACTGGCACCAGCAGGCGCCGCGTCCGTGGGTGGACCGACTGGAGCTTGCCACGCGCAATCGTACGCGCGTCATGGACAGTCCGTCCGACCTGTTCGAGGACTTCGTGGCCGCGCTTGACCGAGATGTGTCCCGCTTTCTGGTGACCCGCGAATCGCGCACGGTACTGCCCGATGTGTGGCTGCGTACGGCGGGCAGCAGCGACGCGAAGCAGCTGACCCGGAACATCGACGTGGGGCCCGAGGTCAGCGGTGCGCTGAGCAAGCGTTTCCAGGTCAGTCGCCCACGCGACGGTACGAAGTTCTGGGTGGACGTGCTGCTGCCGCGCGACTGGAAGCCGGGCAACAAGCTGCCCGGCATCATCTGGTTTTATCCGCGTGAATTCACCAGCGCCAGCGACTACGAGCGCACGAAGTGGAGCACCAACATCAACGCCTTCCCGGTCGTGCCGTCGGCCCGTCCGGCGTCGAGCATGCAGCTGTGGGTATCACAGGGGTATGCGTTCATTCAGCCCGACATCCCCATTTACGGTGACGCCGGGCGCATGAACGACAACTACACGCGTGACCTCAAGGAGAATCTCGACGCGGTGCTCGACGCCGTGGTCGACTCGGGCTTCGTGGATCGCGACAGGATGGGGTTGGGTGGTCACAGCTACGGCGCGTTCAGCACCGTGAACGCCATGTCGCTCATGCCCAATTTCAAGGCCGGCATTGCCGGCGACGGCATGTACAATCGCACGCTCACGCCGTTCGGTTTCCAGAGCGAGCGCCGCAATTTCTTTCAGGCGCAGGCCACCTACCTCGACATGTCGCCGTTCCTGCGCGCGGACAAGATCGCGGGCGCGCTGCTGCTCTATCATGCCTGGGAGGACCAGAATCAGGGCACGGCCCCGATGTCATCCACGCGGCTCTTCGCCGCGCTGCAGGGACTGGGCAAGCCGGCCTCGCTGTACATGTACCCGTACGAGGATCACAGCGTCGCCACCTACGCCAGTGATCTCGATCTCTGGGCGCGCTGGGTGGCGTGGATGGACGTGCACGTGAAGCAGGGGGGCAAGGTGGAGCCGGTGCGGGCGGTGGTGCCGTAGGGCTCCATCGAACCCACAACACCGAACTCAAACACAGAACCCGGAACTGATCAGTTTCGGGTTCTGTGTTCAGGTATCGGGTCGTGAGTTGTGTTTACTTTGGCATATGTCCGATAACATCCCCGCCTTCCGCCCGGTCCCGCGCACCGGCGTCATTTACGTCATGGACCGCGCCCGTGAGCACGGCTACACGCCGGGTGCTGCGGACTGGTGCAACCTCGGTCAGGGACAGCCCGAGACCGGTGAACTCCCGGGCTCACCGGCGCGGCCGGCCGACGTGCGCATTGATCCGGACGACTACGAGTATGCGCCGGTCGGTGGCATTGATGCACTGCGTCGCGCGGTAGCCAATCTCTACAACGCGCGCTACCGCCAGGGCAAAGCTTCGCAGTACGGGCCCGAGAACGTGTGCATCTGCGGTGGTGGTCGTTCTTCGCTCACGCGCGTCGTCGCGTCGCTCGGCCACGTGAACCTGGGTCACGTGCTGCCCGACTACACGGCGTACGAAGAGCTGCTCGAAATCTTCGGCACCTTCAGCGCCATCCCGCTGCTGCTCGAGCCCGAGGCCGGCTACGCGCTCAGCACCAAGAACCTGCGCCGCGAAATCACGGGCCGCGGACTTGGTGCGCTGCTGCTCAGCAATCCGGCCAATCCCACGGGCCGAGTGCTGCGTGGCAGTGCGCTGTCCGCCTGGGTCCACGAAGCCCGCGAGCTCCGCTGCTCACTCATCCTCGACGAGTTCTACAGCCACTACCTCTGGGATGAAGGACTGGTCGAGGGCGCGACGGTGAGCGCCGCTGAATTCGTGGATGATGTGAACAGTGATCCCGTGGTGATTCTCGACGGACTCACCAAAGGTTGGCGTTGCCCGGGTTGGCGCATCAGTTGGATCGTGGGTCCGGCGTCGGTCATTGAGGCCGTGACGAGCGCTGGCAGCTTCCTCGATGGTGGTGGCAACCGGCCGCTTCAGGAGGCCGCCTGTGCGCTGGTGGAGCCATCGAGGGCGAGGGTGGAAGTGGTGGCCATTCACGAGGCATTTGCGCGCAAGCGTCGGCTACTCATCGATGGTCTGCGTGCCGCGGGCCTGGTGGTGGAGCACGAGCCCGACGGCGGCTTCTATGTGTGGGCCAGCGTGGCCAATCTGCCGGCGCCATTCAATGACGGTGATGCGTTCTTTGAGGCCGCGCTCGCGCAGCGGGTCATCACCGTGCCTGGCACATTCTTCGACATCAATCCCGGCAAGCGCCGCGGCAATCATGCGTCGCGTTTCCGTCAGTATCTGCGCTTCTCGTTCGGACCAAGCGAAGAGGCGGTAACGGAAGCGGTGCGGCGACTGCAGCACATGATTCATCCGTGATTCACGGACTGCCGTTCTCTGCGAAGTCAGCATCACAACAACGCAAAACCCCCGCCATACCGGAGTATGACGGGGGCGTTGCTAAGGGTGCCG
>VFQN01005729.1_pt1 | contig 14898 bp, 12 predicted proteins | sample 3512371 | NCBI WGS metagenome assembly VFQN01 (sample SAMN10412370, study PRJNA504923) | tailings metagenome | isolation source: Replicate 2 from Balatoc abandoned mine | place: Philippines: Itogon, Benguet | collected 2017-08-28
AATTATTTTTATCAATGGTAGTCAAGTGCTCAGCTGCCCCTAGGCCCGCACTGTGACGTGTCGCTGCTGCCACATGGGTTGCCAGCAGCGCTGGTGCAGCACGGGGGAGCGCCGCCTGCGCGCAGGGGCAGGGCGCAAGGCATATGCAGCAGAAGACGGCAGCAGCAATCTGGCCAAGCCAGCCCAGCCAGCTTGTTGCACCGTGGCGCCACGCCTGCGAACTAGTACGGTACTGCGCTCCACAACCTAGCAAGCAGGGGCACGCGGAACTGTGCTCGTCAACCAGGCAAGCCGGAACATACTGCACTCTACTGCTGACCCACTGTTACTCACCCAGAGAGTATGCCGCATCCAGGATGCCCCAAACTGCGCTGCCTTCACGGAACTGGTAGGCCTTGAACTTGTCTCCCCCGGCCCCCAGCTCCACCTCCACGTTGTCCAGCACACCGTGCAGGGCTTCCAGGTAGTTGACCCGGCGCACCTGCAGCCCCTCCAACTGCCCCTCCAGGACGACCGCCGTACGCATGAGCGCCGCAATGCGCTGCTCATCCCTCTCCAGCTCCAACTCAAAGCTCCACCCCGCCTTGGCCGCTGCTGCCAGGGCCCGGACCGCCTCCAGGGCAACATCTGCCAGGGGCGTGTCACTGCCCTCTGGCCAACCACCACCACCACCCCGCGCCGCAGCCGCCGTGCCGGCCATACCTCCTAGCACAGGCTCCGACACACCGCACTCCGCGAGGGCGTCCAAAATGCACATCAGCTGTTCCGGGCCCAGGTGGCGCAGGGGGCTGCCGCGCTCCCCCTGCTGCAGCATGGCCGCCGCAGCCCGGCGCACCACCTCCGCGCTGCCGCCGCAGCTGTACACTAGGCAGCTGGCTCCGAGGCGCGACACTTCGCTGCCATTGCAGGCGGCCAGCTTATCCACTAGAGCCTCCGCCGCAGGCTCGGGTAGGACGACGACGTGCGGCTGCTGCCCACCTGCCAGGCCGTACTGCACCGCCTGCAGCGCCTGCTCAGGCGACAGCTGCGCGGCCACATCGTGGCAGCTCAGCAGCCGTAGCAGCGCGGCCGCCGCGGCAGGTGGCAGTGCCTGGTTGCCCCCCGCCGAGATGATGTGGGAAGCAAGGGCGTGCAGCTCCTCGGCAGAGGCCGCCGCTGAGAGGTTGGCGTCGGCGCTGCTGAGGCGGTCCAGCAGCCACGCCAGGGTCTCGAGGGCCTTCGGGGTCTGGGGTGCAGCTCGCAGGAGGGCACGCGCCACCTGCAACCATTCCATGCATGCATGGCAGCACGTCGGGACGCTGCGGCTCCCGCGTTGACATGCGTTGCAAGCTGACAGCGCGACACGGAACGCACCAAAGCAACGTTGTACGGGGCCATACAGTACAGCAAAGTTATGTGCGCGTGTGTACGCTGCTGTCGTACATAGCCAGACGGAGGCAGCTAGCTGCGTTGCATGCCCTACGAACACCTGCCATGGGTGGAAAGGGCCGGCAACTGCAACCGCTCTACCGGTATCTGTCCGCCGCCGCGCATGGACATACCTTGGTCACCTGGGGCAGGGGCAGCTCTGTAACACCGCCACCGCTGCCTGCACCCCGGTTGCTTGCCGTTGACCCCACAGCGGCAGGTTGCTGCAACGCCTTGCACACGCCCTGCAGCTGCCGCAGGGACAGGGACGCAGTGGAGCCCCTGCCATGCGGGCTGTGCAGCCGCTCCACCGCCAGGATCCAGCCCACCACATCGGCGGCGGACAGGCTGGTAAGGCGCCCTCCGCAGCAGCTGGGGGCACCCGCACGCTCGCCCCCGTCATAGAGGGTGTGCACGTGTGGCACAAGCGACTCCCAGTCTTCGCCCAGCTCCTGCGCGGGTAGGTACGCCAACGCCCTGGCTGCTGCCAGGCCCTGCGCCTGGCGCGTTTCGCTGCTGATGCTACCAGCAGCAACGCCTTGCCTTGCACCTGTGTTCCCTCTCTGCAGCAGAGCCCGGAGCACCCGTGCAGTGTAGCCGTCCGGCGAAGGCGGCCTCTGCAGGCCCTCCGCCCCCGCCGCCGTGCGCAGCTCCACCAGCTGTGCCAGCTGGTACGGCAGCAGCAGCTGCAGCTGGTCGTCTGTGGCAGCGTGCGCGGCAGCCCACACGCCGGGAGGCACCAGTTGCAGGTCGCCCATGCGGTGTGCGGCCCACAGCACGTGCAGCGCCTGTAGCGGGTTCACACTAGGCTGACTGCTGCCGCTGCTGTCCAGACCTCGCATTTGCTGCAGCCCCCGCTCTAGCCAAACGCCCCGGCCCCGCTGCTCCGGCTGCGCGCCCACTGCCACGCTGCCACCTGCCATCTCCATACCATAGTGTATTGCGAAAAGGTCCAATGCGCTGCCTCCCGCTAGCAGCACGTCAACGCCCCTCACCCGCACCTCCTCCCCCACGCGCTCCCACATCCGCTGCGAGCCCAGCTGTGACTGTGTGGCATACGTGCACAGCAGCGCCAACCGCCGAGGGCTGCACGCCTGCAGCAGCTTCGGATCCGCCAGTACCCCGGGCAGCAGGCCATCGGTAGGGACCCAGGGCAACGCCGGCAGTAACACCAATGTGATAGCCTCCTCCAGCGCCACAAGGGCCGCCGACAAGTCCTCTTCAGCAACATAACTGGAGCTCACCACGCCGCCCACATACTTAACAACGGCATTGGTGTACTGCTGCAGCACAGCGGTATTGGGGCGGACGCCAGCGGACACCGCCAAGCGCACCAAGGTACGCCAGTCAGGCGGTAGGTAGGAGGTAGCGGCCTGGCCCTGCACCCGGGCAGTCTCAGCCCCAGCCGCAGCCAAGTGTGTTAGAGAGTGCTCCACGTAGCTCAGGAGCAGCTCACGAGCACCGCCCTCTGCCCCCCTGCTGCTGCTGCTGCTGCTGCTGCTGTTGCGGGTTGACATGTCCCCCGGTCCCGAAGCAACGGTGCCCCCGTCCTTCCTGCCGTCCAGTACGCGGGAGCCCAGGCGCAGCAGGTCCAGCAGCAGGGCGGGCGGGGGCAGGGCGCTGGGGATGTGGCACTGCAGAGCGCGCAGTAGACCGGACAGCCAGGGCGCATCCACTGCCGGCACGCGCCCCGCGGGCAGTGCCAGTTGGAAGGCGACCACACTGCCTGCCACCATGGCAGCCTGGGCGGGCGTGTAGGAGGGCAGCACGTGCAGGCACTGCGGTAGGAAGGCGTGGTGGGCACGGCCCCACACCTCCTGCGCTTCTGCGGACAGGGCGCCTGCCTGGAGCCTGTGCACCCCGCCCAGCAGCAGCCCCAAGTCCCTCGCGTCGTACGACACTAGGTCGTACGTGTCCGCCTGAAGCAGGAGAGCGTTTAGGAAGGACGCGGGCGGAGCTGAACGCAGCAGCGCTAGACCCTCTGCAGCAGATGCGAGGCCCTTGGAGGATAGCTGCGGGACGAGGCCCTGTGTCAGGGTCACGAGCTGCTGCACCCACTGGCCGTCCGGCCGGACGCCCAATACGGCGACCAGTCGTACTGCGCCCACCAGCACGTCGGGCTGGGCCGCCAGGGATGCAAGAGCTGGCTCACGTAGGAGACCCTGCGTCACCACCAACAGCAGCGCATCGCGGGCGTCCAGGTAGGTGCTGATACTGCCGGCCTGGGGTGCAAGCTGGGGCGCTGACATGGCGTTCAGCAGCTGCAGTAGCACATCGGCATCCGCGGCGCAAGGTGCGCGCAGCGCCTTGGCCGCTGAGGTGTGGTGCTCCGCCAGCCACCGGTCGTCCGGCCGCCAGCCCGCCGCCGCGCAGCCCGTCAGGAGCTGGGCGTACGACAGGGGGCGGGCGCTCGCCATCTGCGGCTGTGCCATGTCCAGCATGCGCTTGAGGAGCGCGAGGTCGGGTTTGGGGCGGGGCTTGCCGTACAGGGCGGCAACGGCGCTGGCGAGGTCGTTGGCGGTTGGCTTCATCGTTAGCAGCTTCTTGACGGCCGGCAGGAGGATGACGGGAACGAAGCGAGATCCGTCCTGCACGTCGGGAACGAATCAAAACTGTCATAAATGAGTCACATCTAGTTGGCACTGGTACCGGTGCACTTACAGGCGGCGAGTTGAGTGCAAACTGGAGATGGGTGCGCCTGCTCCTCACATCTGAGGTGCAGATTCCATGAAAAGGACCCCTGCCCTGTGGGCTCCATCGCGGCGCTGTCACTTGCACTAGGCGAGCAACCGTCCGTCAGTAACCGTCCTTTCTCTCGCTCCTTGTCAACTCTGCCTTGACTCTTGCTATGTACATCCCTACACCTCATCCTACTACGCACTTGCAAGCAGCTGTTGCTAGCAAGGTAGTGGGCTCCGCCTCGCCCCTGTCCAAAAATCGAGTATGCAGACTACCAGGTACACGGTGTGGAGGCGATCCCACTGACGCTCACAGGGTCCACGGTGGCCTCCACAGCCCTCGATGCCGCCAACAGGAGACGTCCCAGGTCCGATGATGTAGCAACAGGGAGTCCAAGCGCCGCACCCGCAAGCGCCTCCACTGCCTGTAGCGTTTGCAAGCAGCACAGCACTCATCTCTTAGCCGTTAGACCACGTCAGCCTAGCTGAACCGTTAGGCGTTCGCCGGACGAGGCGGTTCCGGGGCTTCGTTGGCCGGTAGACAGTTGTAAGCCCCACAGGTAGACGGCCGCGCAGCTCATGCCGGTGTGTTACATGCTAACAGTGCGCTGCACACTAGGAGCACCCGAACCGCGCATGCGACCAAGCAGGGGCAAAGGCGCCCTCTGTCGCAAGGAACAAGACAAATTGGTAGCACAGCACTGGCATGCGGTATGCCAACGCGGCGGCAACACATAGGTCCCTTTCACAAGCCCACCTTGTGCAGCTGAGGCGTGGGCTGCCAGCCGTGCCCTCGCGCCGCCCACCCCAGCAGCAGTGCGGCCGTGCTGGGGTCCAGGTCCGGGAAGGGCTTGGAGGCGCGGCCGCGCCACTCATCCAGCGCATACACAAACAGGTCGGCCTGAGGCAAGCAAGGGGCAGGGTCGTATGGCAGCACGGTAGGCAGGTCGTTACCTTGACAAGTAGGAGACTTGGCAGGACCCCATGCTTGCGGGCGGTTGTACATCGCAGCAAGCAGCTGCTGACCTGTTGCCAACTGCCATTGCTACCACGCGCCTTGTGCAAGTAAAGCATGTCACGCGCCACAGCCCGCCGCACCTTGCGCAGCTCCTGCCCCAGCGTCGCCAACGGCCGAATGAGCCCGCTCAGCAGCTGCTGCCGTAAGGCGGGTTGCTCCCGCGCCCCAGCGGCAGACGCCCCGCCCTCGGCCGCCAGCCTGTTCATCAGCTCCTGCTCCACCTCCCCAAGCCAACCCTGGTCCAGGGGCACGCGCCACCGGGCCGCTGTGCCCACAACGGCAAACAATAGCTCTGAGGGTGCCGAGCCCAGCCCACCGCGGCTGCTGCAGACCGCATGTGTGAGGGCAGCCAAGAAGGCTGCTGTGGTGGGCTTGGGGGCCTGCTCGCCGGGTCCAGACAGCATGCTGATGAGCTGCAGCTGCTGTGGACGTGACAGTCTGTCCAATTGGGGTCCCAGGGCATCCAGGACTGAGCACAGCGTCTCCGGGGACAGCGTGTGCCCCGTGAGGGAGAGGGCGGACATCGCCTGCGCAGAGGCAGCAGGTGGCGACGTACGGTAGTCGTGCAGCACGTGGTTGTGGGTAAGGAAGGCGGCATTAGACTTAGATAATGCGCTGCTTGGTGGCATGCCGGGTGGTGGTGGTGGTGGGGGCGGCGGCATTACCACGAGCAGCTCTGCAATAGGACTCAGGTTGTGTACCACGACCTGGGGGTACGATCCATGATCCTTGGTAACGACCTGCCCACCTGCAACACCTGGTAGGGCCGCAGCTCCGTCAGCCTCCCTTGCAGCAAGCCCTCGAGCGCCGCACCCGTACCCGCACCGCCCGGCCCCACATCACCAGCCGCCTCAGCCACCTCCTTCGCCAGCTCCACCAGGTGCCCTGCCTCCACCTGCTCTTGCAGCCACGCGATGCCCAGCTTGCGCAGCTCGCCCGCCGCTTCCGCTACCTCGTCCTCCGCGACCATTACAAGCAACCGTAAGTCCTCTGCCGCCGCCGCCGCCACCGCCGCCTCCTTTGCAGCCGCCAGCTGAGCTCCCGCCTGCTGCTCGTCCTCCTGCTTGGCTGCCGCCTTGCCACCCGTGTTTCCAACTGCCGACTTCTGGTGCTGCTGCTGCTGCTGCTGCTGCTGTGCCTTGGCTTCCAGATCTTGGCGCTTCCGCTCAGCTTCCCGCAGCTCCCGCCTAACGTCCTCCAGCTGCCCCTTCACTGATACCGCAACAGCGTTCAGCTCCCTCCACGTGTCCTGTGCTCCAGCCTGGCTAGACCTCAGCAGCAGGGCTGTGGTCTGCAGCAGCCATGCCTCCGTGATCCCATGGCCCTTGGCCTTTTTGCCGAACACGCCGGGGGCCCGCTCAGCCTCTTTTGCAGCCGCCAGGCTACGGCACAGCGCCCGCAGCAACTTCACCAATGGCTTCGCATCGAGCGGCTCTGCACCTCCGCCGCCACTGCTGCTCCGCTGAGCATTCGACTCTGTACCCACCACTGCTTCCCCACGAGCGGACAACACCAGCTCGTCCACTCGTAGCCGTACAGCCTCCAGGAAAGCCGGCGGTACGTCCAGCAAGCCGCTCGGTAGGGCCAGGCAGTACTGTACGGCAACCTGAACGGCGTCAGACAGGTCGGCCAAGCGCACTTGCTGTAGCTGTGTGGCGCTTAGCACGGTGCGCGACAGGAAGCCGTAGAGGGCTGCGATGTCCTTAGCGCCCTGGAGGGTGAGCGTGCCGGGGTGTTGGCCGTCCGGGTTGGTGTGGGTTAGCTGCAGCAGCTGCAGCATGGAGCCGTAGGCCTGGCAGACGGGGGCCAGGACGGCCGGCAGCGGGTGTGCGGAGACGGCGTCCTGGGCCAGCGCCGGCAGGGCAGCCGCCAGGTCGCGCATCTGCTGTGGGCTGCAGACAAGGCGTGCCCCTGCCTGCTGCCCGTCGTGCCCCTCGCCGCCTTCTGCCAGGCGCCTTTGCAGCAGCACCAGACTGGATGCCACAGCCGACAGCTGCTCAAAGGTGAGCGCCTCACGGCGGGCGTGCAGCTCCGCAACCACGCGCCTCACGAAACCCTGCGGGGGGCAGGCGGGGCCGCCACTCACTCGGCACAGCACGCACGTCGCAGGACAGAACGGCAAGGATCCCGCTGCAGTGCCTGAAGCACGACGCAGTACCCGCTGAGTGCTTAATTGATACTTCTGTCCCATGCATACAGTAGGCGTATTGACATGGCGTACAGCCGACGCAGCACAGCGGCTTTGTAAGCCCTGTCCGCTGAGATTGGCAACCGCAGGTCTCAATCCCCAGCCTCCTCCTCCGCACCTGCACCTCCTCCCACTGCTGTGCGTGCAGCTTGGCACCTGGGCCCAGCACCCGGGTCAGGACTTGAAGTGCCGCCGTGCCCACCACCGCCGCCGCCTCCCGCTGCTGCCTCTCGGTTGCGGTCTCGAACCATTCGTCATACTCCGCCATGACAGCCATTGCAGTGTTTGCGCGTTTGAGCCGCTTTAGAAGCTCTGGAACCCTCATGCGGGGCACTGACCGCGAATACGTAACATCCTCACTGCCGCCTGTGTCGCCGGGCTGCTGGGTCGTCCGGCGGGATACAGCAGCTAGGACATGGGAAGCGAGGTGGTACGTCTGTGGACGAGAGTAGATCGCAAGCCGGGAGGAGGCCCCAAGCGGGGGAGTAGCCGCGCCGTGCCCACCAAAGGGCCCCCGTGTAAAGCGGACAGGCGTGCTGGCAACAGCGCAGTTCCGAGGCCTTTCGAGAACTGGATGATGCAGCAGTGCTCCCCCCTTCATCTGCATCTCCAACATTTAACCCACGCGTTTAAACCTGTGCAAGGAGGGCACGCTGGCACGTCAGTCCCCTAGTCGCAGTCCGGAACGGTGGCCGAAGGCAGTAGCCGTTGACACAGGATGCATAAGCGGATCTATCAAAGCCGCAGTATGAACAGACTTTACGGGCCGAGTTTGGCCCCTTCGCTCGCTCAGCACCTGGGTGTTTAACGAGACGGTTCCGGTTGCTGCGAAAGCGCGCTGCAGGATGACTAACATGGAATGGTCACAGGTTTATTGGGCAAGATGCATTGGGTCCAGAAGTTCTTACTCGCCGGTGCTGGCCGGGAGCTCCGACATCGTTAACTAGGGTGTCGCCTGGACTGACAACAAAGAAGGTATCATGCTACTGAACAAGAACACCAACTTGGTTGCATGTATCCTTAGTCCAGTAAAAGGAGGGCGCAGCAGCGCACCATGCCACACTTTCCACATGCAGGCCCGTGTGCAGCCCAGGGGCTGTGGCCATGCAAGCGAAGGAACGACGAGCTGACCGCTGACCTGTTTATTATCTTGTTCAAAAAGGGTGTATCTTGGTCTTATGGGAGCAAGCTCAAACCAACTGCCAGTTTGCAATCTTGTCCCGTACGGAAGCTATCCGACTGGGTGCAGAGAGACGCCGATAAGGAGGCTAATGCGCCCGCACAGGCCTGCGTCCATGTGACGGGGGTGGACCCCACGGACCAACGGCAGCCCAACAAGGGCCTCCCCTTGCGGCCGAGGGCTCGGCGCGCACCCTTGCGCCCGGCGTGGGCACGAGCTACAGCGTACCATGGGTGCTGCCTTCCCTGTTACAACAGGAAACGCCGTAACATTCTCTGGCCTTCTAGCCCCACAAACCCCCTAAGCAGGCCCCCGCCCGGCAAGCAACGGAGACCAATCTGCGCCACCTGCAGTACCGTATTGCCTCGGCCCTCCACACGCCCCCAGTTACCAATCAGCACCATTTTTGCGCTGGCCCACGCAAGCCTGCCCGGAAGCTTGGCTAGTCACAGAGCAACCAACGGCACGGGGTCCACATGTTTTACACCACCAGGTGGGTTTTGCCTAATCGCCTACGGCCGACGAGCGCATGTATAATTGTGTTACAGTACAACTTGGAGCGCCAAAAGGCTTCAGGGTAGAGCGAGTCGGATTTGCATTAGCGTGCAAGCCCGGCTGCTCATGCACCACGTAGGTGAGCAGTACTAAGCTGCAGTGCATACTGTATCTTGGTCCAGGCAGTGCCCAAGGGGCATGGCCGCGCTTCCCCGCGCACAAGTCACCACCATGCTTCAACACATCATTCCACAACGGATCACACAGTAATACATATGTTCTCCTCGTATGCCCACAGTTTGTGCGCGCAGCCTGCAGCATCGCCTGCTTAACCCCACCTTCCTCTCACCCTGCACGCCTGCGCCCTCCCCACCACACGCCACACACGCCTGCACTTCACCCGCTGCCGTCCACCCTGTACGCCAGCTGTGACAATATCAACCCACTCCTTCCGATGCGAGAAGAAGCCCCTGCCACTCGAGCTCCCTTGCCCTTGCCCCCGCAACGCGTTCTTCCACCGACCCGGCTGGCGCCGCCTTCCTGCCAGCCCCTTGGGTGCGAAAGCTTATCTTCGCCATGCTGCTAGCGCCGTATATGTCTCCACAACTATCCCGCCAACCTTGAAGCCACCACAACACCCCCTTTGACAGCTCACTTCGACTTGCCCTTGCCCGCGCAGCACGGCTTTTCCCCAGCCGCTGTTGCTGCCGCCGCCACCTCCTTGGCCGCGGGTGCCGGCCCCGCCGTGTTGCTGGCCATGGACAGGTAGGCTGTCCACAAGATGCCGCACGCGCTCATGTACAGCACCTGGTACTTGAGCGGCACGCAGTAGAAGTTGATGGAGGCGGCGGGGATCCAGAACTTCCAGCCTGCGCACGGAGCGGTGCGTGCACAGGATGGGTTGGGTGGGCTAGGGTGCGGCCATGACGGAGGGGGTTTATGACGCAGGTTGTACCTGTGGGTGGCTGGGATCCTTTCCCCATACAACTTCACACTGTTATGCTACCACGTTCAGCCCGCCCTGTAACGCGCAGACGGCGCACCACCCACGCGCGCCCTGCCCCGCGTGCTGCCTTTCCAGCCTCCCCAGCACAGAGCTCGCCCACCCACGCCCCACCGTTCTGCATGGTAGGCCACAGGTCGTTCCTGATCTTGTCGCCCAGGGCGTGGCCCTGCCCCGTCAGCGCCAGGTTCCACGCAAACACGGTGCTCAGGGTGATGGGGGCAAGGATGAGCTGGTTGGCGGCAACCTGCACGGTGCACGCCACCAGGGGAAAGGTGTCAGTAGGCGATATGCGAACACGGTTAAGACGGGATAGTGGTCACGGTGATCAGGGTCGGCCGCGGGGGAGCGGGGTCTGCCACTGTCCCACCTTGCTGAGGAAGTTGGTGGTGTTCTTGACGGGCATCAGCCAGTCTAGCAGGTTGTACCAGTAGAACTGGCAGGGCCCATACCAGGCGAAGCCGTACCCAAACATGCGGATGGTCCTCGTGGGGTCATAGCCGGGTGCTGTTTTCCCCTCTTTGGAGGCGAGGTGGCCGATGAGGGCTTGTGCCCCGAGGTCGCCGAGCGCCGACAGTGACGCAGACGTAACGGCTGCCTTTAGAGGAGCCTCCCATCCCTACATAATGCGGTCGCTTCCAATTATGGGTTGCAAGTTTAGGACTACGCTGGAGAAAAGCTAGCTTTGGGCGACAATCGCACCGCGACTTTCTCAAAGTAGCTTGCGCGCCCGCTTGGTCCAGCTCCCGATGCCGAGGCACTGGATGAGTTCCTAACATCTCGGTTTTGGTTCTGCTTGCTGCGCCTGAACCGCCCAAACCGGTGAGGCCAGCCGCCAGCTCCACTCCCCGCAAGCAAAGAGAACCCCCTCATTGTAGAAGTATGGCAGCAGCAATGGCAGAGGTAGGCAACATGAGATTTGCCGTCGGGGCTTTTTGGGGTTTCGGTCAAACTTAACGTACAACATTGACCAGACTTTCTTCTTTCGGGCAAAGGGCCTGTTCGCGGATATGCGTCACCTGCTAATGTCCTATGTATTTAAACTGGAGTCCCCCGTCATGGCTGCAGCCTACGCAACACCCCCTGACATCATGGCAGAACGCGACTCCCTGGATGGCTCCATAGAGAGTGCACAGCATGTGAAGCTGTCAAGTAGCTTTCTATCCCGACTTCGCCGGCCGTGCCCTTCGGACACCGCCCCTGGGCAGCCCAGCTCGTCCGGCAAGCCCTTGGTATCTGAAGCACTCGTGCAGCGTCTCCGCCACGAGAACTACCGCATGGAGCTGGTTGCAGTAATCTCCCAGCCGGATGCAGTGCCGCGCGTCGATGAGCGGGTCGGCCTTAGCCACTGGACCCGGCGAGCCCACAACTCCCTACGCAGCCGTGAGATGCTCCTGCGCCAGGCAGCGGATGAGCACCAGACTCGCCTTGGTTCCTCGTCGCAAGTGCTTGCACAAGACATCAGCAGAAGGCACTTCCGCACCAAGCACCTCTACGACACTGGCAGCAAGTACCCAGACCTGCGTGCGGACCCCGCTACTCATCATGCTACCGATGAAATGTCAGCTCAACAGCCGGCCTTGCACGGCCCGCAAGCCCGCGAGCCGCTGCTCACGCTCCTGCAGTCCCGCAAGCTATGCGCCATAGCAGAGGCAGTGCTTGCCTTGCCAATGTCGCACCGCGTGGGGGGCGAAGGGCAGGAGGGTGCTGCCGGAGGTGTGTCTTCATTCGGCGGGGGCACTGCCAATGCCGGCACGCTAGATGGGCTCAGCTCCAAACTACAGGCGACCATGTACGCGCTGGCTCGCTTCGAGCAGGCGAGTGGGCACGACGTGCCGCAGGGGCAGTGTGGAGAGGCAGGGGACTCGGTTGGGGGCGCGGGCAGGGAGATGGACAGCAAGGATGGCCGGAGCCCTGGTAACAATTACGTGAGCTTGCGTGCCGGCAACAGGTCGAGCGACAGTGGCAGCGGCAGCAGAAGTGGAAGCAGCAGCGGCGGTAGCAGCAGCAGCAGCGGCAGCGACAGTAGCGTCATCACTATTGGTGCGGGTGTGCGTCAGGGGGGGGCACGGGATGCGAGCAGGCAGCATGCCGGCGAGGGGCTCGCATGGACTCGGGGCTCTGGCGAGGAGGCGGACGCAGCCCCTCCATATGTAGACGGCTCCCGTACCACCATTAAGGAGCCTCCAGTCGTTGGAAATACTGCAGCTGCGGAGCCGGACGCGTGTGCAAGCGAGCCAGGGGCCAGCGGTAGTGGTGGTACTGGAGCCGGGGGCCAAGGGGAGGGAGGCGACGTGCCAGGGGGAGGCATACGCTGGGGGAATGGGGTGGCGGGCACGGAGCACTTGCCTTTGGCTGTGCAGCAGCAGCTGCTTTGCGAGCGGCTGCTGCAGCAGCTGACGGAGGCGCAGTGGCTGAGGGTGCGGGCGGAGTGGGTGCTGAGCGAGGGGCTGGCAGTGGGCAGCGGTGGGAGCAGGGGCACGGGCAAGGACGGAGTTGGGAGTGAGGAGTAGCTGGGTCTGAGCAGGTGTTTGGGGCGAAAGGGCCATGGGGTTGCTACGGCGCAAGGAGCGCGGGCTGTGAGGTGGCCGATCTGGACGTAGGGGCTGCTTCCCAGCGGCCAGCAGCTCGTCATGTACCGTATGTGCTCCATGGTGGCTGGGACGTGGCGCCCGGGATACCCCGTTGGTGAGTGGCAGGTTGCTGAGCCTCGTACACTCTGGACACCGCCTTGGCCAATGAAGACGCACTGAGCGGTTTTCGCCAGCTCCCACTTCTCCGCCTGCTGCAAGCTTTCGCTCCTGGTCCACGGCCCCTTGCTTGCCGATCCTGTCCCCTTGGTTTGCTCCATCCAGTACTACTGTCGAGTCATGGCGCGTCGTTGCGTCAGCAAACACGCGCTGTTGTGCCTGTGTCCGGTGCCCCGACTCCGCAGGGCTTCCCATACCGCGACCCTGGCGGCGTGGGGTGACGGAGGCAGTCCGTAACGCACCTGCCAGCATGCTGCCGCAGCACACTCGGCAGTGCAGGCGGGGTTCACGCACCTGTCATGGAGAAAGCTGATGGAGGTAGAGGAGGCATGAGGTCTATTGTGAGGGACATGGGCGTGGCAGCACTAGACGGAGAAAACTGGAGTCGACATGTCTAGCCGTTTGAGGGAGAAGGCATGGGTGTGGAGCACAGTTGCTCTGGACGGACACTGCCGCTAGCACTAGACAGCACCAGTGTGCACGGTGACTGTCGGCCGTCCAATAGCTGCGGTGCAGGGAGTCTGGCAGACTGCCATACAGTACAATGGTCGTGGTTGACAATGCGCCAGAAGCCCGCATGAACCAGAACTGTAAGGGCGTCAGGTGGTAAGGATTTTTCCTTACAGGGTTTGCACTTTGCAGGTCCCTGAGGATGTGGAGAGCACCTCCAGTAGAGCACCCCCTGGTCCCATTCGTGCCATAAGGCATGCGGGCCCTACCCTGCACCGTACGAACCGACCAGCCAACGCGCTGCATGGCCCCCACACGCCACAGTGCGTCAATCAGGACTACGCGCGCTTGGCGTTAGCTCCCCTTGTCCGATACGCAAGACTGTGTGCGAGGCAGCTAGGTGAGTGTGCACAACTCCATGGCGCTGCGCCCCGCCTGTTGGGCCAGGCTCGGCACTCCCCAACAGCGAAAACAACAACGGACGGGCAGCTGCCCGCGCGTTCCGCATGACAGCGCTATTTTTTTTTCATCATTTTACTGTAGCCCTCTCGGACAACTGCGCAAGGCGTAGTGCCACGGCACGGATACAAACACTCACAGGCCCCGACATAGGAGGTTTACCACTCAGACAAGCAGTGCCGCACTACAACTTTAAGGTATCACTACATCACTCGGGACTGACCACAACCGCCGCAACGATACGTACACCTCGAACTAACAGCTGCTGCTTGAGGCTGTTGGACAGCCAAGCACCTGGCCAAGCCGTATTGTGTTTCAGTACCGCTGGCAATCACTGCCGCCGGCAGCAGCCGGTTGAGTGGTCACTACATGCGCTACTCTACTTGCTCAGAAGGCTACGCGACACAGCGTGCGCAGCAGGCTAGCAACTGTCTCCTACAACCCTGCCGAAAGCAGCCTTGCGCCCGTAACTCCCGCTGTCGCTTAATCATGCCGCCATTGGCCGCTTCACCCCTGCTGCAGCCGCCACCGCTGCCGCCACCCCTCCTGCCCCACTCCCATCCCCTTCCCCGCTGCCCGGCCTCCCATCCCCACCGCAGCCGTCGCGTCTCACGACGGGCTGTACTGCGGGCTGTGGTTGCCCGGCGGCGGCGAGGGGCTTATCCCCATGCTGGGACTGTACTGCGGGCTCGTGTTGGCGGGCGGCGGCGACGGGCTCGGCCCCATGCTAGGGCTGTACTGCGGACTGATGTGCTGGCTGGGCGAGTAGATGGCGGCGCCTGGCGGCGGAGACGCCCCCGTGTGGAGCGCGGGGGACACGTCCGCAGTGGGGGAGTACGCGGGGCTGGGCCCCAGGCCTCCGCTGCCGCCCGCGTCCCCGCCAGCAGTGGGCGAGTAGTTGGGGCTGGTGGGGCTGTACTGCGGGGACGTGGGGCTGTACTGGGGGGAGGTTGGGGAGTACTGCGGGCTTGTGGGGGAGTAGCTGGGGCTCGTTGGGGAGTAGGAGGGGTTCGGGGAGGCGGGTGAATAGCGAGTGTTGTCTTTGGCGGGGGAGGTTGGGGAGTACTGTGGGCTGGTGGGGGAGTAGGTGGGGGACGTTGGGGAGTAGGCGGGTGACGTGGGGCTGTAGGTGGGGCTGGTGGGGGAGTAAGCGGGGGAGGTCGGGGAGTACGCCGGGGACGTGGGTGAGAAGGCGGGGGAGGTGCAGGTGTGCGCGGGTGACGTGGGGGAGAAGCCCGGGTGCGTCGGGCTGTAGGAGGGGGAGGTTGGC
>VFQN01005730.1_pt1 | contig 14897 bp, 15 predicted proteins | sample 3512371 | NCBI WGS metagenome assembly VFQN01 (sample SAMN10412370, study PRJNA504923) | tailings metagenome | isolation source: Replicate 2 from Balatoc abandoned mine | place: Philippines: Itogon, Benguet | collected 2017-08-28
AAAAAACGAGAAAAATCGACTCGAAACCATTTTCGCCTAAATATGCGTGGCACTTTGGTACCGATATCAATACCGATACTGGTTTTCGAATAAAGCAATTGCTCTGTTCGATTGGAAGGAAATGCTTAAATCTAAATTCTCAATTTGAAATTCCTCTCACTATCCAACACACGGCTTCCCGTCTGCTTGATAGAATTCGAAGATTCATCGAGACAGCTTTCTTTTTTCATCAATTTTTATTCCCTTTCGAGAAAATGAAGAAGGCGCCAGCGAAAGGCTTGTCGGTAGGTCGAGAACTCTTCTGACCCCTATCTGTTAACCTTTTTGTAGACTATGGAAAGGAAAGTTCCGAAATCTGAAAAATATTCTCATGTTCGTGGAGTGTTAGATACTGGTCTAACAGTGAATAAAGTCAAATCCGTTACCGCCAGGGAGTACGCTAAACGTCGTGACGAAATTTTCTTCCGAGTCACTAGAGTCCAATTATACGAACTCTACAGCGAATATGAGGCAAATGAATATGAGACGATATCCGAAAATGCTTTAGGTGGAGGTGGAGATCCTCGCGTCGTAACCTATCATGAATCAGATCGACCTGAATACGATAAACCATACCTGATATTAGATGTACGAGAAATCGATGCTTTCAATGTCTGTCACCTCCTTCAAGCAAGAAGTTTTCCTTATGCAATGTTACGAAGAGATCAATACATTCCTGAAATTTATCAGTATCGGAATAAGCCAGAAACCCTTATCATCATGTATTGTGACGACGAACGAGTTAGCAGAGATGCAGCGAAACTCCTCGTCGATCGAGGAATCGACAATATTTTCCTTCTAACTGGTGGTATGAACGAATTCGCTTATGATTACCCAGCGTTTGTGGAGGGGAATCCCCCAACACCACCTCGCCGAAGAGAGCTGTTAGGAGCTAGCTCGTCTGCAGTACCAAGATCTCAGCCAAGTAAGTGTCGGTATAGTACATGCCAATTTCGAATTTTATTCTATCTTTTGACTCAGAGATGGGAAGAATACCTGAGCATGAAGAACATATCCCACCCTCTCCGGTTGGGAAACTCACTCAAAGCAAGTTAGATAGACATAATTTAAGTTATGGAAGCAGTGGGGGGACCACTGGTAGAAGATCCTTTCGTGATGGGAAATCTGAGACCGCTACAGCTATGTCAAACAAATCTGGTAAGTAGTTCTATTAGGTAATGATAAGCTGTCTGATTCTTTCTTGTTGCAGTCGCGGAATCGGTAATCTCCAGAGCAACATCCAGAAAAGGGAAATTTTGATGTTACTGTGCTTTGATCTCTCGAACCATGTATAAACCTTGGCAAAAGTAATTATTAGTCTCTTACCAAGGTCGGTCTATCTTTCCACCGACTTTGCTGCATTTGCTTTGCTGCATTTCTTTGTTTCTTATTTTGTTTTTTTGTTTCACTAGTTGATTGTTCGTCTTATTCCGCGATGAGTCAAGAATGAATTAGAAGATATAGTAAGATTTTATGTGCTTTCAACAATTCTAAAGGTTGCCTATCGCCTTCCACTCCTCCTTTGAAGCGAACTGTTTGAAGAAGTGGTTGATATCTAGCGATCCTCGATTTTCTTTCTCTTCTGGTGAAATTTCGAAATGCTGGACTTTATCCATGGAAAAAGGGAATTCTACATTGTAAAGCTGCGAATGATCTGATTAGAAGAGAGATTGTTCTCCATGAAATGAACTTACTTCCAACACTTGTGCTATATCTTTTATAAATGCCTGAATCTGCTGAGCACTGATTATCACAACGAAATAAGACAAAAAAGGGTTTATAGCAATGAACAACACAATACCTCTGGTTAAACGTCTCCTTGATGTAGTAGAGGAAACTATCAATGTCCTTTCGACTCCAATTCTGAAAGATATCACCAACTTCATCCTCTTGCACCAACCACTGAATCTTCACCTTCAAATCTTGAAATAATTCGTAAGCATCGTGCGCAATCAACTCCATGGCCAACAGCGTAAGTTCATTTTCTTCAGAAACGGATGGAGTACAGTTCATCCCTGCATTCAGCAGATGCAATCCTTTACAAAGCTAATTTAAAGAAAGGCAATCAAGAAAAGATTCTAAAATACATTGAAAAACTTACAGTAACACATATTTCTTCAACACTTTGTTGATAACTAAGTTGTTTTAGTTGAAAAAAGCCAGATGTAAAGAGTATAGATCGTTTGTGTACATATTGATAATACCTAACAAGAAACTTTTGATAAGGAGCAGAAGATGGCGTAGAGGGCAGAGAAAGTTTGACTGATTTTATTTTGAATCTTTTCAAAAAATAATTGGGATCATAATGTAAAGAATTCGTTTTCTTATGTTTTTCCTTTTGCATTTTCGTGATTAGTTTCTGATAGATCATCGCATCTTCTTTATCAGAGAATTTTACGAGAAAATGCCAAAGATATAATGCTTTCAAGTTTGTTCGAATATCATCTTCAATCATCTTTGTCCATAGTTTTCGTAAAGTTATACGATAAGGGTTATTTGCTGATTTATAATCACGGTTGTAGTGGAAAGATTTGGTTGTTTCAAGAAATGTACTAACATCTTTTTCAAGGGGCTGTATATCATCGGGAGTAGTTAGCTGCAAAAGTAAACTTTCGAAATCACTCGCAAAGTAAGCTTTGATGCATCTGTTGATGAAGGAAAGTGATTGAGTGGCCTTAGTGCTGGTTTCGCTGAGAGTTTGTTGCAAAGACGAAGCTGTCTTCAACAGCTTTGAAGCTAAAGATTCTTTTCGTACTGGAATGATAATCTTTCTTTTCCCAGTTCTCGTCACCAAATCGCTACCATCATCTTCAATATCGACTTGAACGCCATCTTCTTCGTCAAAATCAGCTAGAAAGGTGTCACGCTTGACAATTTTTGAATTCTTACTCCCTAAAGAACGACTCTTTTTTGCATAATACAAAGGAAATAACTCTCCAAACAATAAGAATATTGAGAGAACAATGATTAATCTCTTTCTCATCATTTTCCTCTCGACATTTGTCAAAAAAAAAAACAAAAAAAAAAAAAAAAACACAACTCTACAGCGAAAAATTAAGAAAGGAATTCCTCTCTTCTTTCACAATAGAAACCACCAGACAAAACCATCATATAATACTAACAACCATTCAAGAAAGATTTAAGACTTTAGTATACTGAGAATGGAAGAAATTAAAGAAAATCCGATCCCTTTACCCAATGGAAGAAAGAAGTTACCATATGACTTTTGGCGTGAAATTGGATCGCCAAGATTTGTTGTCGCTCCAATGGTTGATAACTCTGACCTAGCATTTCGAATGCAAACACGTCGATATGGCGCAGAATTGACTTTCACTCAAATGTTAAATAGTAATATGTTCGTTCAATCAAAAGAATGTCGTGCAAATCTCTTTGAAGTATGTCCAGAAGATCGTCCACTGTTCACTCAAATCGCTGGTCATGACCCTCAAACTATGCTTGCTGCAGCAAAATTAGTTGAAGATCATTGTGATGCAGTTGATATTAATCTTGGATGTCCGCAATCTATCGCGAAACGAGGTCGTTATGGTGCGTTTTTAATGGAAGAATTAGAATTACTTGATCAGATTGTTCGTACTATGGTGAATGGTTTAAAGATACCAGTTACTTGTAAAACTAGAATTTATAAAGATGATTTTGAAACTTCTATTCGATTATGTGAAACATTAGTCAATGCTGGTGCATCTGTATTAACAATACATGGTCGAACACGTGATGAGAAAGGATGTTTCGTTGGTGCATGTGATTGGGATATGATTAGAAGAATTAAAGAACATTTTGCAAAGAAAGAAATTCCTATTCCTATTATAGCAAATGGTGGGATTGAAAATCTGGATGATGTTTTACGTTGTTTAGAATATACTAAAGCTGATGCTGTCATGACAAGTGAAGCAATATTAGAGAATCCTGCGATCTTCTCTCGTAGTATTGATCGAAATGGAATATTTAGATCACAGTTAGAACTTGCTGGTAAGTGTTTTCACAGTCACTCTGATTTCTTTCTCTAGTAACTTGTCTTCGTAGAGGAATATTTGGAACTCTGTGACGTGTACCCTGTATATCATATTAAATGTGTTCGATCTCATATTCTGAAAATGGTCTATCGATATCTCGATGGAGATGTTGAATTAAGGAATATCTTTGCTAATTCGAATACTTTAGCTGATTTTCGAAATGCTTGTCAATACCTGAGAAATAAACTAGAGAGTAAGGATCAAGCCGAGAGAGAAGCAGAAGAGAAACAACTAGTATCATGGTATAATCGACATAGATTGAGCAATAAAGTCGTTGAGGGTGATGACGATGGAGAGAACTATGCCTCGGCTAACGTATCCACGAAGTCAACTGGTCCTCGACCACCTTTCTCTGCTTTAGATGAGTCAGTACTAGAGGATGCATTTAGTATGTTCCAATGCTATTAGTCGATTACTTACATTCGTTAAGAATAGTATTGTTTGATTGTTTCTATTTTTATTCTTATTTGTTTTTCATTTTGTTAATTGTTTATACGGAAAAATCATGAATTTCTTATTAGTAATATAGCATGTTCTAAACCCATCCAACAAACTACACCCACTTAACTTATCAATTATAATTACTCTTGTCATCAATATCATTACTAATCCTATTAAAGGAGGAAAAGGAGTACAAACAATACAATAAGAAAGAAACTGGAAAACTCATAAAACTGGCAGATAAACATGTTCACCAACATACTGCACGCACATCAAATCGCTTAACTATTGCTTTGTTTATTTTCAATAGCACCAATTCGTCCTGATGGTAATGGTTCAGGACATAACTCAGGATGAATCACTAACATTTCACCAATCTTTGATCCTTTCTTAATAATTTTATAGGCTAAATAAGTAAATACACCAAATGTTAATGCTATAGCAACAATTAAATGAGTTTGTAAATGTTTAAAATTCTTTTCTAATATAATCACTTCACTATTACCACCTCCACCATTACTACCGGTAACATCAGCAATAATACTATCACCGAGAATACTCGTCATACCAGTCAAATTACTCGTTAATTGAACTAAAGGTATAATAGGAGGTAATAATAATGTTAATAAAGAGAATAAGAATATAAATAATGTAAATAACTTCATAATCATCCCAGTTAATGCTTCAATCGGTGTACGATAACTAAACGGTGATGGTTGATGTATATTAGGACGATAAATCCCTAATAATAGATCAATAGCATCTTGTTTGGAACCATCAGTGAAATTATTAATATAATACCTCATACATGAATTAATACCATCGTTAATTTTACCTTTCGTTGTTCGTTTTCCTGTTTTCGTGAAATCAACTTTTAATGCACCAGTACCAGCATATCCTAAACTAATAGCATTAGCATTATTTGTCCAAATTGTTTTAAAAATGACTTCGAATTGTTTCCATGGTGTATTTAATATATTATTACTATTCATATCTAATGTATTCGCTTTATTTAATTGAAAGATTAATGATCTTCTAGCAAATAATGATTGTATAACATTAGTACGATCTAAATTATCCATACAGTTTGTACGAATAATACCAGTTTGCCATGATAATATCTCACCTGTATTATTATTCTTACTGAAAAATTTATGAGAGCGAAATAATTCATCAACTTGCATAATTAATTTTGATAAATTATTCCATTTACCTTTTAATGCTGTCTCATGATGGAAATCAAACCAATAATAATATACACTTAACGGGAATACCTTTGTTTTCACATGGTCGATAACTTCTTTAAACTCGACACCTAATTTACCTTGATCTTTTTTATTATCAATTAAATTAATAAATACTAAACTTGTTGATGGTGATGATAAATGATATTTATCTGCTATTTCCTGGATATGATTGAAACAATAATCAATCGATTTATTACGATCGGTTTCAATGAAGACAGCTGGATCATAACGCATATGGACAGGTGATGTCCATTTTAATGGAATTGAACCACGTATTTGGACATAGGAAGTAATTCTATTATCTGGGAATAATAGAATTTGTTCAGTTTCAACAAAATTTGCTGGATGTCCAAATTCATCAATACCTCGTTTAGTGAAACGACATCCTTGACGGTACTGAGATCGTCGGGAAACAAAAACTAATGTAAACTTAACATCTTCTACTGTACAATCGGAACGGACTTCAATGAAGGCAGACATCACAGGAACAATCCATTCATGAGAATCTGATTTCACCAGATCATCGATGAGGTTATAGTTCCAGAAGAAACGAACGTCAGCACGGCGCCAGCTAGGATCTGGCGTTACCACTCCACTGGCTATATTTGTGGAAGAAGGTCTAGGATTTGAAGATTGCAACTTTGCAATACGTTGTTGAGTGTTCGTTATGTCATGAGTATAGGAGAAGTAGAAGGTATGATCATTCATAGCAAAGTTTAATAACTGTAAATAACGATCTTCATCACGTTGTTTAACCTCAGATAATACACGGAAATTACGAAATAATGGAATAATCACAATTTTCTTTGCTTTACGTATCTCAAGGAAATTCAGTGATACATGTGGTTCAGACTCAACCACTAATGCAACATATGAACCACTTAATAATTCATAAAAACCAAAGATAATTTCAAATGGTACAACTTGTGAAGTTGGACCTAAATCTGGTTTTTGTTTCTTTTGAAATTTTTCAAATTTTTTCCCTTCTTCCTTTTGAGTGACTAATAGACATGGTTGTGTATCACTTTCTAAATTCTCAAATACTGCATGAGTTTCATAAATTTTTAAAATCCTTCCTTTCCCCATTGTCTTAAATACTACAAGAATTACAATTGAATGCTTTGTGAAAGAATCTTTTAGGTTGTTAAATTCTACAACAAGAACAAAACTGAGTTTGGATTGGATCTCTTTTCTTGATGACTAAAAAGAACGCTTATTTCAGGAAAAGAAGCGCTCTTTTTAAAAGTGTTTCTCTTGATAGAAGGCGGAGCGAAAAGTGCTTTTTATTCGTTGAGTCACAAATCTTTGAAGTACAAAGAGAGGAGAGAAGGTCTGACAACTGCAACTCATTTCCATTTATTAATGACTGGTTCTATAGACCTATTTCCGTGTGGAATAGATTAAATTGATATTTCAACGCTATGAACTCTTTCAATTTCGTGGTACTCCTGATTCTTGGTTTTGTTTACCATGTAGCAGCATTTCAAAAGTTCAACACAGTTCGTAGAACTAGCGGGACAGCTCTTTCTATGGGCACATTAGCAGAATCGGATGTGAAGCTATTTAAGGGGTTAGCCCCGATAGTGACCGTCGCGATTCAAACTGTTCCCATGGCTGCATTTGCTGCAGATGGTGGAAGCACTAATCCATTTATTTATCCTCTCGTGATCTCGGTATTGACAATGGTTCCTTTCTTGTGGTACCAACAGTAAGTAGATGTGTATTGGTTTTGGTTTGGCTCGTATTACTTTATTCTCATAGGCAACTGGCCCCAAAACCAAGAGTTGCGAAGCAAATAGAGCTCGATGAGAATCTTCGACCTGTGAACAAAGCAGAAATAAGTGCTGGTCGTGAAGGTACTGCTCGAGCAGCAAAGAAAAAGTGAAAGTTCCATGAATCGAATCCTTTCGTGATATCGATAAGATGAAGGTGTTGTGAGATTTTGCTAATGTAAATTTATGTATTAAAACAATTGTTTAAAACTGTTAAGAAATTCCTTATTTCATCCGTTAATGTTCAATTAATTTATGCGCGAATCATCTGTGCGATGGAGGGGTCTTTTTTCCAGTCTAACGAGTGGCAGCGATACTACGATGAGGAAGTTGCAAGGATGCGAAACTTTCTCGATGATGTTTCGCGTGATTCAGGAAAAACAGTTTCGAATCATTTGAAATCAAACGAGCCTACCATTTCGAAGCCCGGTGCTGAAAGCGGAGATAAGCAAAAGAAATTTCTCTTTGATGATTGGATGTCATTAATAGACGATGAAAAGAAGGAGAATAAACGGCAATCTACATCAAAGGAAATTATTCTCTCGAACAAAACTTCGAATGGTAAGATTCTAAATGATAAACAGAAGTTAATGCAGAAACTAATGAAAATCCGAGGAAAATGTAAGAAATCATTTTCAACTTAATACCATGCCACTAAACTTCCTTTCTTAGTGCAACTCGAGCATGAAGAGATTTTACGACAACAGAAAAGAGCTTTAATCGCTGAAGCTGATCTTAATTTAAAGGAAAAGGTTCGGGAATTACGAGCTAATATCATCGCTGAGAAGAAAGCAAGAATGGAGAAACGATTTATGAAAATCCTTGAATGTCACCTAGATCCCTCCAAGACGCATGAATTAGATTCCTTGAAAGATGAAAACGATGAAGATCGAATGATTCGAATTCATGCGACGGATTGTGCGAAGGAAGTTGAAGGCTACGCCCATGAATATTTTCTCCGAAAGGTTGAACATAGTTTACCATATATCCGACAAGCAATCGTCGAATTACATGAAGAGTATCGTAATCGAGCCAAAACTCGAGGAAGAAAGGGTTCATTCCCCATTCAAAGTCATGAATCGATGATGATTAATGATGAAAACGTCGAAAACACGATCAGAACTTCTAGAACCTATGGTCATTCGCAAAAACCATCATCAGTATCGTCTTCCACGTCGATTGCAAGTTCATCCTCCTCTAGGTCGAGGAATGTGCTGCAAGAAGAGATAAAAAGAGTGATGATAGAACAAAAGCAACAATTTCGCAATGAATTTTATGATCCGAACTTCTTATCAGGTTTATCACCTGAAAATATTCCCAAAGTGCAGCAATTAGAGAAATTAGTTGACGAAAACTTAAAGATGGCAGCTCAAATTATGGTGTTAAGAGAATTAAAATTCTTTTCATAGTTTCTTTTTTTTTTCAGTTTTAAAATGTTTTTCATTTTTTTATCTCTTCTACTTTTACAAAATTAATAAATATATAATATAGACTGTTTTTTATAGAAATAACGAAAGCTCAAGGAACTGTGAAGCTCTTTGTATGTAATATAATGTTTTAATACGAGTAATCTCTGGCTAATAGCGGCTGGTCTAAAGCGAGGACCTTTCTTCCGATGTAAGAGACAATATAATGAAACCTTCAACCAAACATAGTATAAGCCTGCCTATCTCACTTACAGGCTTATTTGATGCCTCAGATGATGAAGATAATGGTATTGAAGAGGGTCAGGCAAATGGGGAAGGAACAAAGTTTGAAAATGAGTCAGAAACCATCTCAACTACATTAGGTGGATACGAACTAAAGATCAGACAGATGGTCTGGCATCAAGCCAATGCGAATATTATTTGGCCTGGTACTTATAACCTAGTGGATCATATTTTTAACGTCCATGATCTTGAGAACGCGACCAAACTCAGGTATGAGACAGGGAAGTGCTTAGAGCTCGGTGCTGCGACTGGTGCACTCTCACTCGCGTTGATGAAAACTGGTAAATTCGACATCATCACAAGGTAAGATAATATCACTAAATTATGATGCTCCTTTTAATGCTCTTTGCCCTTCAGTGATATTGATGATGAAGGAATCGTCGAAGAGAATATTCGCTGGAACTATCATCATAATGGTAGATATTCTTCGATAAGACTCATTGAGCCGATTTAACCTTGTTTGATGTAGGATCTGAGCCACCAAAACATATTCCTCATACATGGGGTAATGGCTGGAGCAAAGAAAACGGAGGTGTATATGGGTTTAAGTTCATCATAGCCTCTGACATCTTATTATACGTGAGGTAAATTGTTAATGAGTCTCCATCCTTTATTTTTTATCATCGTTTTTAGTGTTTATCCTCTATTGGTTCAATCTTTAAAAGAAATCTTTGAACATGAGCCTAACCTAGTGGAGTTCCTCATGTCATGGAATCGAAGGATACAGGAATCATCGCAATTCTATGATCTGATGAAAGATGCTGGATTTCAAATTTATTCACATGGTAAAGGTCTTTATTCATTCTACAAGTTAGATAGAATGGATTCTTATTTACAAACTCTTGCAGAATTATCTTCTACTACTTCGAACAAATCATCATCAAAATAACATCATTTGATCAAAGTGTGGTCATATTTCAATGCTATATTGTGAATATTGTTTGTTATCTTTGTTAATTAATTATTGAAAGTAGTTCTATTATATGATTAGACTTCAACTCTATGGAATGATAACCCAGTCTCGTCCTGTGATTCAGCGATGCCTATTCCATTATATTCTAACAATGTTCGAGATGGTAAGACTGAATTTCCTTCTTGATTAATGAACTGTGCAGGATAACCAACATAATACATTCTCCATCGCTTCACATCGGGTAAATAGACAACATGAGGAGAACTCACTCCTCCTGCATCCCACGAGGTAATAGATGACGCAGCTTTAAAGATCGGTTGATCAGAAACCCTCTTCCAATCATAACCATTTCTACTAGTTGCAACACCAATAGCATGCTTACCACTTGAGCAAACTCCTTCATAATACATTCGAAAGGAACCATCTGGCAGTCGAATGATATGTCGTCTCGTGGCACCATTCGCATCAAAAGCACTCGGATCATCTGGATTGCCATCGAATACAGGCCCTTTCTTCTCCCACCTCAAAAGACCATCAGCAGAAACTGCTAAACAAATAGTGTATCGATTCGTATTGCGATTAAAGGTATGATAGTAAAGGAAGTATTCTCCATTGACCTCTAAAACACTCGGCCAACCAATAAACATCCCATCATAGTCTTCGGGGGATTTGCCTTTTTCTATAATTGAAGCAAAAGCAGATGATCCCTCTACACGACTCCAATGAACGCCATCTTGAGAGACAGCAAGCCCAATCTCCATCTTCGTACCAACAACCACATTCTCACTGCCGTCAGCATTAGGAGTGGGTAAAGTCAACTTATCACCATTTCCACCAAAGGTATACATGAGATAAACATTACTATTTGATTGAAACTTTGTTTGAATTTTACTTCCTGCTTGAATAATATCACCCAAACCAACATGTTCAGAGTCAAAGTAAAACCTGACAAAACAACAAAGTAAGAAAGAATGACGAATATTCAATAAATTTGATGCTTACCAATCTCCAGTATCTTTACTAGGATTTAGTATAGGAGAATTTTCATGGACTGTAAAGTCGTTGATACCATTACGGGAAGTTGCATGCATGATTCTACCGGTGGATAATTTAAAGACGTTGTCGGGAATGGTTTTATCTCGCATCTGAAACCATAATTTCCATTCACTATCATCATTATTTGGGGTTAGTATTCGAGGCATTCCAACACTAATGGCTTGATACTTCTCTTTCACCAATGGAATGTCCTTCACATGTAAGATACAAGACGTGAAATCTTGAATATGAGAGATTGCTCGAAGTGAGCTCTTTCGAGTATCCCTTCCCCATCTAATGATTGAGGGAGTTATTTGTATCTGCAGAAATGACTGCAATAAAGGAAGTTGTATTACAAGTAAGAGGTAACAGTGCAATCGCATCTCTCTGACGCTTTTTTCTTTTCACCGATATTCGTGAATTTACGCTTTTATGTCCGTAATTTTTACATGCTCATAGACTATTGTAACTAACGTAGAACATTGAATCATCTCCAATTAGATGAAGAATTCTTAGAAACCAATACCTAAATAAACTATAAAACTAATCAGATAATGTTCCAATCGCTACGATTTGTTTCTATAGGAAAAAAAGAAGAAAATTTAGCTCTAATATAAAAAATCTGTGACAGCTTACCATTCTTTGCTTTAGGAGTCGATTTTCTTGCTTAAGATTTTGAATTTCCTCCATTAAAACGATCTTTTCATTTAAGAGTTGAATCACTTGACTTTGAAGATCAGAAGGCTTTCCAGTATTCCCTTGCTCAACATTTTCCACTTTCTTAGTCCCTCCTTCGTGTTGATCGTTTAGCTCGTTGATAGAATCCGGAACCGATTGGGAAGTTGCTCGAGCATACCGCTTACGAATTTCCGAAAGCTCTAGAGCTTCCTCTTCTGACAGTCCCTCGTAAAGATAGCTTTCGTCATTCACAACTTTATTCTCTGAGATTTCAATATGAACCTTTTCTTCCTTCACTTTCTGAGATGCTCCATCAGAAGGAGATATCTGTTCCTCATGAACATAGAATGTCTCACAATCATCATTTTCTAAATCTGAACATTCCTCCCATTCATAATCATCTTCACTGCCTGGTTTGAGTTGACTCAAAACATCCTCTGGGATATATTTGACGCTTCCATCAGCATTATGTATCATCTTCATCACAGGAGTATCCGACTTACGAATTGCAGGCGAATCATGAAGAGGCTCAGGGGATTGACTCTTAAGATTCAGATTCTTCGAAGACGACAATTGATTAAATTCCACTTCAGTATCATTTAAATAATTCGTTACCATCTTAAATAAGTACTGGATGTCATCCATCTGCTTGTTATAAACCAGCTCATTCGAATGCTTCGATCTTTTCTCTAATATAAGTTGATTTAAAGTATCTTTTGATTGTTTCAATAGTTCTAATGCTTTCAGAGGCTTTTGACCTTCTCTGAAGCAAATCGCAGCATTAAATAGCACGATACTCAACTTCTCAAAATGAATACCTACCTGCAATCCTTTGGTAGATTGCATCGCTTCATCCACAGCTCGTTGCCAGAATGACAGGCCGTGCGAATAATCTTTTTCGATGCAGTAGATGGCAGCCAGTAGTTGAACAGTATGTAAGTATTCCAGCTGCGTACTTGAATCATTAGTCTGTTGAAAGTAACGATCAAAAATTTCCAAAGAGAATTTGGTACTTCGTTTTGCTTTGCGAAGAAGTTCCTCTCTCACATTTACTTCTTTCGCTGATTCAGTTGAAAGTCTTTGATACTCTTCATAATACATAATTCCTAGATTTTGATGAAGTAATGCTTTCATGTGGTAAGGAACAAGTTGACTTTGAATGTCAACTCGATCAATTAAATCATTTAGTAGACGTAAGATTTGCTCGCTAACATTTTCCTTTTCAGGAATGGCAGTCACTGGTAAAGACCAAAAGTAAGAGTTTCCTGCTTCCGCTCCTTTTTTCTCAAACTGAAGTAAGTCTCCTAACAACTCGTTACTTTGGTTCTGATAGGTAAATACATCCTCTAATGATTCGATTGAAGGAACATCGTCTCTAGTTTGTTGATGCCGAGGAGTCTGCAAAGCTTTGATTTTTTCATTTGTTTGTGTCAAGAGTTGATTTATATTCTCAATTCGAAGTAAACAAAGATGAAATAAAGCTTTTCTAATTTTCAAAATTTCTTCTTGTAGCTTTGAAATTTGTTGTTCATTTGATTGCGATGATAATATTCTCCCTCTGCTCCCCAACTTTTTAATCTGCTTTTCAAGATCGTGTTGCAAAACATCAACGTAATGATGGGAAGCTTTGCTGAATCGCTCATAGTCGTATAAATTACCACTTTGATTAGCAAGTAAAAAGGATTGTTGAGTTTCATTGCGATAGACTTGTCTACTCGCGTGAAGATGATTTGAGGGCAAAATATAGATTGAGAAAGAATACTTACCTGGCAATTTCCAGCAAATAGTCTTGACGAATATTCAACAATGTTGGAAGAACTCCACCACTCCTAGCTTGACATATAGAATAGAAGGCTTTGCGGAAAACTTCGGCGCGATATAAAGAGATCTCTCCCATCAAGTGCAAGACTGGATTATTCTTGTGATACAACCAGGCTGGCGGATGAGAGTTGAGTTGATCTGTGGAAAGGATCTGAATCTTTGGTATCTTTCCAGTTTTCTTTTGTTCAGGTGATGAAGATGAGAGGAGCTGGAGATACAGTTGATCAAACGCTTCTTGATCACAAGTAACAGATTTATCTGCAATACTCCACCATTCCCTCAAGAAGGAAAGCGTCCATTCGGTGTTTCTGAAAATCATAAAGCCAGTATTCACGAGACCCAGCTTAATATCTGCCGAGGCAATGATATCCGCATCAGCGTACAGTCGTAAAATTTCCTCAATAGAAAGGCTAAAATCCAATATTATAGCATCAGAATCTAATAATTCGGAATGTTAATTCTTCCAAAGATTAGATTAACAAGATTACCGCTTACCTATCCAGACGATAGCTTGTTGATCTTTTCCCCACGAAGTGAACGCATCCATAAGGAGCTGTACTTTATACCAACGGAAGTCTTCAAGAGTTTGATTCACTTCCTGGACAGGCAAAGATGAAAGGAGATGACAGTGGTAATGTCGTTGTTCACAGTAAGAAGCAATGACAGAAAATTGAAAAGGTGTGTAGTAGTCAATTTTATCAATTGCAAATGTACCTGTTCCAGGAGATGATAGTACCAATAAGCTAATATTAGTTTCTGAAGGTATCCCGTTGACTCGTGGGAAATACTCTTTCGATAAACACCGATTCAAAGTTTCAGAATCCTCGATGACACCGAATTTATTCGAAAACTGGAGGGATGAGCAACAAGAGCCAACTTTTTCAACATGCAATGGCCATGGTTGCGCTCCTCCATCAGAGCGCAAACAATTATCAACAAATACAAGAAAAAAGAGCCAATAAATCAACATATCTCACAATTGTCAATTGTCAATAAAATTCAATTTTACACTCTCTCTTGATATAATAGAATCATTATGTAGCAAAATCAGTCTTCTGTAAGAAGAGTACCACTTAAGCGTACTTTTTTAAAAAACGCGTTTTTAAAAAAAACGGTGGACATAATAAGTCTGGCGAGGTGGGTCGAGTCAATGTCTTTTGCAATGGGATGTATTCTTCATAATACTAGAAATGCATATGTGTCAATTAAAA
>VFQN01005731.1_pt1 | contig 14896 bp, 14 predicted proteins | sample 3512371 | NCBI WGS metagenome assembly VFQN01 (sample SAMN10412370, study PRJNA504923) | tailings metagenome | isolation source: Replicate 2 from Balatoc abandoned mine | place: Philippines: Itogon, Benguet | collected 2017-08-28
AGAAGTTTCAAACGATTCGATATCAAAATATATTCTCGCAAGAATGTTATTTTGGTCAAATCCCAATCATGGTGGTGTATTTGAAGGAGTATTGATTGGCTGGCTATATTCCACTATTCGTGTATTTAGTTTGAGATTTAGGTTCAAAGTCACCCCGCCAAAAGTTCTCACCAACATCATGCTTCTGTCAAGTAGATAATTAAAACAAAGTGTTTTATCCTTATCTTATGCTTTTTTCAATAAATATTATATATTTTATTATATTATTATTTTATTATATTATATTCTTATTAATTATTAATTATTATTATTACTATTCTTATTTATGTGAAGTAGCATTACGATCTTCATAATAACCCATTCCTAATGAACCAAGACGAAAGATATATCCTTTCTTAGCACCACCAAATTCTTCACGTGGAATAAAATTAAGATGAGAATCATCTCCTAAATCTCTTCCATATTTCTCTGGTGCTCGAGGTGTTTGTCGATCTTCTTCATCAATATTATTATGCTTATTATCATTAATATTATTCTCACTCTCCTTCTTTTCATGTTGATGATGACGTGTAGAATAATCAGGAAGTTCATTCATATTCTTTTCAAATTTCCATCCTGCTGGTGGTTGGAAGTATTCACTTTCCGCTGGTACTTCAAGCATTGAAATAGTTTTCACTGGAGCAACGACTGCACCACCTACTGTATTATCATTAATATCAGTACCTTTAGCAAAGAATGTTGGATGATCAACTGCTTTATGATAAGGGATTGTCACACGATCAGGAAGAATTGGACCATGATCTTTTAATTCTTCGTCATAACCTGTTTCAAAATCTTTAGTATTAATATCATTTAAACCTAAATCTTCATTCTAAGAGAGAGGAAGAGACATCATTTAGTGTAAAGCAAATGGATTCATAACTCAACTTACCTCATCATGAGTACGAATATAATCTTTTAATTCAAGATTTTTATCAGCTTCAGGTGGTAAGAAAGTACCTAATGGTGCTGATATAAAACTATTACCTAATGGATCACGTAAGATTAAAGTAAAAGGAAATTTACGACCAAATGCATAATTTGATAATTCTTTTAAAAAATCATTAAATTTATTACGTGTTTCTGATATACTTTTATCATTTGAATGATTTAATGTTTTAGAATCACCATAAACAATAGAATTATTTTCATCTAAATTTTTTAATATTTTTTGTAATAATCCTTCAACAGTAGTAAACATACCACCTAATGTACCAACCTGTAATTCAAGATCTAATTCAGGGATATGAACCATAGTGGTATCAGATTTGAGTAAATCACGTTTTAAATCAGCATCTGACGTAACGGTTAGTTTCACTTCAGTGCCGTAAGTTGGGATAGATCCACCACCTTTCACTTCATTAGTACGGAAACCACAAACTAAACAAGTGAAAGACATGATAATAACTTCCTTAAAATGTGGAATGTTAGTGATGGCTGTATGTTCTTCACCTTCGTGTTGACAGTTTGGGCAGACGGCTGGTAAAGTAACAGCTTTACTAGTGGTGAGTTCATCAACATCGTCGATAGTGGATGTCTTCTCTTCCTGTTCTTTATTGTGTGGTAATGCACCAAAGGTTTTCTCACCTCTTGCAGCAGATTCAAGGATTGCTTCATCTTCACCGTCCTCCTTCTTGTAGACTCCTTTCTCGGTGTCGATACAGAGGAAGGCGTCTTGTTCGACAGATCTCGTGTAATGCTGTATTGTCATGTGAGGATCATTCTTCGGAACATAGGGATTCTCAATAAAGCTATTTCCTGCAGGATCATCTAAAATGATGGTATAAGGAAGTGTCTTTCCCTCCGAGTAGTTCTCCAAAGTATCGATGATATCATCAATCTTTTGAGCGACCTCAGGTGTCTCAATGCGACGAAGAGGCTGAGAAAAAGACAAATTCTTAGCTGCTGTCTTTAAAACGCCTTCAATAGTATTGATTTCGCCTTTTTGGGTATGAGCAGGGATCTCGAATTCAATCTCTGGGATAATGATGCTGGCGCTGTCAGACTTGATGATTTGACGGTTAGTATCACCAGAAGATGTCACACGAAGGTGATAACGACATCCGTGTAACTGAATTTGTCCACCAAAAGTTACTTCGTTGTTTCTTTCGCCACATTCAGCACAGAAAAAGGAAGCAAGAATGATCTCACGGAAGTAAGGGATCTTATGGAACATAAAACGAGTCTTTCCAGTCCCACCACAACTTGGACAAAGGGATTCCATAACTTCAGAACCTTTCCATTCTTCATAATTCAATCCTTCTAATTCATCTTCAGGATTCTCTTCATCATTCTTTTCTTCAATTTCTTTTCCTTCATTATTCTTTCCATCCTCAATCTCTGCGTCTTTCTGTTCCTTGGTCATTCTCAATAACTAAACAATACAATAACTTAACAATGTAAATCTTCAACAAAACAATTCAATTAATTTGTGCTAGCAATTAGAAGTTTAGTTGAACTTCTTCCTTCCCAATTTAATGGATCTGGAAATTTAGAAGTTGAGAACTTTACGAAACGAGAATTTACGGAAACCACGAAGTGTGAGAAGGTTATTTTACCGATATTCCGAAAATTCGGAAATTCGAAAAGCCAAAATACTTGAAAGTGAAACGCTTCAAAGAATCAAAAATCAATTTCAGTTAAAAACAACTTTAGAATTCGATTTATACATTGAAACAATTGAATCATCATGATTGCTAGTCAGTCAAACAAGAAAATTTCATCAAAGGAAGATGAACCAATGACAAGAGTTCTTCGTCAACGTGAATTAGTTGAGAATTTAAAACATGAAAATGAAGTCTTACGATTAGATTTAACACGTGAAGCACGTGAATTTCGTGGAACACAATCGACTGGTGCTGCTGCTGATATTTCACGGTAAGTATTCTTTTATTTCATAGCAAATAATAGAGCTCTGACCCTCTCTCTCACCATAATCAGCCTACAAGATGAAGCAAGTCGTTACGTCAAGAAGATTGAAACAGAACGTGCAAAAATTGCTGAATTAGATAAACAAATTATTAAATATCAAGAATTAATATTAGATCAAAAGACTCGTTTAGGTGGTGTCAATGCAGCACAATTAAATAATCAATTAATTCAAAAACAAATAAAAGTATTAGATAATCGTTTAGATAAATGTTTAACCAAATTTAATGAAACTGTTGCTAATAATCGTGCATTACGTAGTAAGATTGATGAATATCGTCGTGAAAGAATTGTATTTGATGGTATTTATAAGAAACTTGAACGTGATTTACATGAGAAAAAGAAAGAAATGACAGCAATTATTGAAGATTCGAAAAATGCATATAATGCACGTGATAAATCACAATCAGAAATGTTAGCATTACAACAACATGCAGAAAAAGAACGTATTGAATTTGAAAGTGAATTTAAAGAATTAGGTGATTTAATTAAACAACAACAAGTGATGTTAGAACAAATTCGATTAAAACAATTCGATCGTACAAACGATCCCAATACAACGAATAATAGTAATGCGAATACTAATAATTCCAATATTAATAATAATAGTAATCATAATAATTCCAATACCAATTTAATTACTGCAACATCCGAAACTGAACAAAATGATAATAAATTAAATAATTCAAATAATAATGGTCCATCAACAAATCCACAATTATTAATACCATTATCACAAGAGAAAATACATTCATATGAAGAAATGTTATTAAAAATACAAGAAAATACTGGTATTAATGATATACAAGAAATTATTAATAAATTTTTAGAAGCAGAAGAACAAAATTTTTCATTATTTAATTATGTTAATGATATTAATTCAGAGATTGAACGATTAGAACATTCTATCTCAAATATGAGAAATCAAATTGAAAAATATCGTGGACAAGGTATGTCCTCTGATACTCAAAGAAAGAAGACAATACGTGATTTAGAAGATAAATTATCAAAGACTGATAAGAAAGCAGCAGAATATGAAGGACGTTATCAATTAGCACAACGTACTATTACACAGCTAAAGAATGGTATACAATCCATCTTTGCACGTATTGGTGCGACAGCATCAGCATCAGTGGATGAAATGTTAGGCAATCAAGGTGTTACAGAGAGTAATATGATGCAATATCTTGGTATTATTGAACAACGAACAACAGAGATCTTGCAAGCTTATGCTGCATCACAGATTGGTTTACCTAATGAATCAACGTTACAATTACCTTCTGTTGTGCCGGTGGAAGGTATTGGTAAAGTATTACCAACAACCATCCCATCCTATGAAGATATGTCATCAGGAGAAGATTCTGAAGGTGAAAAAGATGAAAGACCATTGACAAGACAAGAATTAGAGAAAAGAACATTAAAAGAATTTACAAGAAAGACAGGTCTTCTAACATCAACGAATATATTAGGAAATAATGATCAAAGAAATGATTATTAATGAAAGATATCACCCCTTCTTTGATCTTCCTCATTTTAATTTCCTCATGAATGTTTTTGTGTACCTGGTAGCTTTTTCGTCTTTTCTTACTCTTTTTTCTTTCGTTATATGTTTGTTTTCGTTATCTGCGTATCTCACTTGTTTTGATTGTAAGATATAACTCCACTACAAATCGAGCTATCTTTTTATTCCCAATTGAATCAAACAACAAAATTAGATCCATAAATTATGGTATTATCCTCTTTGTGATCACCACCTTAACTTCGATGGAGCTGCTTGAGTAAAGAGGTGATTGATCGCTTCAAATGTTTCATGATTGAAGCTTCATCTGTCCAATTTGACTCATTTCCCGACCCAAAGGCGTCTATACAACTCTTTTGCTTAATGGAGGCGTTACACCTCAGTCTTCATCTCGATCAAATCATCAATCAAGTTGAAGGTCGTTTAACATGTCATCTTTCGGTTCTAAGGTTCCTGGTGTTGGTTGGGCTCGTCCAATATTCCAACTTGGTCGTGGAAAAACGTTGGCTGTACCATTGGAGGCACATGCAACTTCCCGAAAAAAGTTATGTCGTTCCTTTGAAGAAAAAGGTATCAACTCTGGTATTATTCTCGTTCAGGGAGGTGATCAAGAATCTCAATATGATACTGATACTGAACTTTCCTTCAGGTGAGTATCAGTCTCTTTCGAGGAAAGAATAACACCTCTGAACACTTTCTTACCTCAGACAAGATTCCTGGTTCAATTATCTATTTGGTGCAAAAGAACCTGGATTTTATGGTGCGATTTCTTTATCTAATGGAAAATCAACTTTATTTATTCCAAAACTTGGTCCTGAATGGAAGATCTGGTGTGGGGAAATTCATTCACCGGAATATTTCCGACAACATTATGCGGTCGATGAAGTTGCCTTCGTTGAGGATCTTGCTTCGTGGATGAAGGAAAATTATGCTACAGAGAGTGCTCAAGGTGGTAAAATTCATGTGATAAAAGGTGTCAACAGCGACTCGGGCCTTGAAGCGAAACCTGCACGATTTAGTGGTGATGAGGAATTTTGGTCTTCGGGTAGCGTTGATGATGCAGTACTTTACAACTTGATTTCACAAACTCGTGTCCACAAAAGTGTTGAAGAAATTGAAATGATGAGATACTCTGCCTACGTTGCGAGCAACGCTCATGTTGAAGTCATGAGAATTGCTAAGCATTACAAATTCGAATATGAATTAGAAGCAAAATTCCTTTACGAGATTTACTCCAAAGGAGGTTCTCGCAAGGCAGCTTATACCTCTGTTTGTGCGTGTGGCCCGAACAGTGCAACTTTGCACTACGGTGGTGCTGGAGCTCCAAATGATCGTGAGCTCCTGACAACCGATATTGTAAGAGCATTTCATTTGTTTTCCGATTATCTTTTGATATTTATTTGTTTAGGCTTTGTTAGATATGGGATCTGAGTATCATGGATATGTTTCTGATATTACTTGTTCGGTAAGTCCAAGGACTATCTTAATCATCTCGATTTACAATTCCGCGTTTAGTTCCCTATTTCTGGAAAATTTACTGCAGATCAAAAGATTATTTATGAAGCTGTCCTTTCTGCTCAAAAGGTTGTTTATGAGCACATGCTACCAGGAAACTCTTGGGCAGATTGTCATTTAAGAGCGGAGAGAGCTATTTTGACAGCCTTACATCAAGCGGGTTTACTTGTTAATGGAACTGTGGATGAATTTGTTGATGCTTTGTTAGGGCCAGTGTTCTTTCCTCATGGTTTAGGTCATTTAATTGGTTGTGACCTACATGATGCAGGTGCCTACATTCCTGGAACTCCACTTCGCAGTAGTCGTCCTGGGTTGAGTAAATTACGCACTGCTCGCATTCTAGAAGAAGGGATGGTGCTCACAAATGAGCCTGGATGTTATTTTATTGATGCTTTATTGGAACCAGCATTGACTGATCCCTCAAAATCAAAGTTCATTGATATCAATGTGTTAGCCCGATTTCGAACCTTTGGTGGTGTAAGAATCGAAGATGTTGTTCTTGTTACGAAAAATGGACCAGAATGTTTAAGTACTTGTCCAAGAACTGTTGAAGAGATTGAATCTGTTATGTCAGGTGGTCCATGGCCTCCTGTACAAGATAAAGCACCTGAGCTTTATCGTAAGTGGACCAAGCTAGCGTCTGATGCCAATTCTATGGAGATTTTCTCGTTGTAATTTGAAAACAATACCTTGTATAGATATGTCATCAGAGCGTTCATAAGACAAAAGAACGTTAAAAGAATTGACAAGAAAGACAGGTTTTCTAACATCAACTCATATATATTAGGAAATAATGACCGAAGAAATGATTATTAAAGAAAGATATCTCTTATATCTTCCTTATTACCTCATTTGAATTTGATGTTCTTTGCCTAAATTCTATTTCCTTGTTTCTTTTGTTATGATTGTTTTGATGCATTATCTACTTATTTCTTTCTTCCTTTACCATTTGCTTTGATTGTAAGACATAACTCCAACACAGATCACTACATCCTTTTGATATAGATAACATGAATTAATCACACATATTCATTTATTTTTATATGCATCATACATTGAATTGAATCGAAGCAACAAAAAAGTAGATTCATAAAGTCTGTAGTTGGTATAGGTCTATCCTCTTTGTGAGCTAAACTATCAATCAAAAACAAGAAACACAACCAAAGAAAAAGAAAGCAAACAACACATTAATTAAAATAGATGATGTGTGAGTGACTTGGAATGAAGCATTATCAAGTGAAATAGTAACATACATTAAACAATAGAGAAGAAGAGAATAATAGAATCACCTAATCATTATTCCTTCTCTATCTTTAAACTACTTAATAGTATTTCTTCATATATCAGATGAAGACAATTGATATAACAAAAATACTACTGTGATATAATTTCACTTAGATCGTAGATCTTTGAACAAAACAACAACACGAGAAAAATAAAGAAAACAAAAATAAAACAAAAAGAAGGAAAAGAATGAAAAATAGAGTTACAAAGAGGCTTCATTGAATGTATTTTTCTATTTTTTTTAAGACTCCTCCTCTTCTTCTTCGAAGGGAGTCACTGATTCTTGAATCAGTTCTCCTCTTTCGTAAATGCGATACATCATAATACCGTTTGTGTGAGTTATTTTACCCTTACCATGACGCTCGTCATCATAATACACTCCCTCATAGATTGTACCGTTCGCTAATATATCTTTTCCTTTACCATGACGTCGACTTTCATCATACTCTCCTTCGTACACATCACCTTCAACGCCACGAAAAGTGCCGATACCATGCATCATAGCCTCCTTCCAATCCCCTTCATACACCTCCCCTGTGACATAGGAGTATTTACCTTTACCTTGCATGATACCATCATTCCAATCTCCTTCGTACAAATCACCTGAGACAAAGCGCTGACGTCCTTTACCATGTCTTTCACCATCTTTCCATTCACCATCATAGATATCCCCATTAGCATATAAGAATCTCCCTCTTCCATGAGGTTTACCGCTCTCGTTCACCTATCCAATATAACCTGATTCGGTTGGTTTGATATAAGATTGAAGTGTTTGGAAGAGTTCTTCGATCTTCTCACGATCAGATTGCTTCGTCACTTCTCCTTGTAATGGATGGTATTTCTCTAACATGGAGTTTACCAAAGGATCTAAAAGAATTGCGGGTTCGTTATTCTCAGATTGTCGTGTGCTATAAAGGAAGTGTGGTCTTCTTCCTAGCTGATTGCGTTGAAGACGTAATGAACCCTTGAATCGCTTCTTCCTTTCCTCACTATCTTTCTTTATTGGAACATTCAACGCGTAAAACATCTCCAAACGACACCAACTGCGACTTAAGTATGAAAAAGGCTGTCCAATCCAGCTAGGACACCAGTAATCAGTGAAATAATCATAAATAGGGCGAGCAGTAGAAACATTACAAAGATCATTTTTATCAAGAATAGGAGTGAAAATAATATCACAAATCTCCATGATCGTATCTAAATGATCAAAGTCATCAGCTGGATCACTGTTATCTTGATTCAAACAGGAATAGTCGTACCAGAGATAACAAGTCTTCACATTATCTGTCATGGAATCCAAGATATTTTGGACTCCTTTCACAATTAGATGATACTTTTCCTCATTTGGAGTATCAGGATGAGGTTTTCCATCCCATCCCTCTGCTTCGAGAGAACTTCTGAGCCAGTTATGACTGACATACACGATGAAGGAAGCCTCATAGTCCTCTGTGTTAAAACTACTCAAAGGCACAGTAATCACAGAATTTCGTGGGTATCTGGGAGTAATCCCATGAGAAACAAATAAATGGAAAGGGATAAACCGAATATCTTTCTCGCTCATTCTCTGAATCGAATTTGAAAACTGAGAAAAACGAACCGTTTTCTATGTTCGATCTGCTGTACGGTATCTTGTTGGAGATTAGCGATTAGCTTTTAGATTACATAGCAAATGTAAATAAAACACTGATTTAGTGGTGCTTTTTGTAGAAGAATGATCATAGTCAAAAGATAATCATTTATACAATATAAACTTTAGTTTCAATCAAATCAAATTAAGAATACTACTGCATTATGCAGTCCAAGTTTGATTCTCCGATAAAGGAAAATCCTCAATATGAAATTCTTTTACTCTATTCGTCTCATCTAATACCATTATCAATAATAGTTCTGATAATTTTTCGATCGGAGGGCTTAGTGGATCCAAATCAACTCCTTCCTTGCTGATCGTATCGAGTTCGCTTAAATCCAACTTGGAAATATCGTCAAATGATGAAACAGTGCTCGTTTCATCGACTGAATTCATATTTGAAGCTGCATCTTCGGGATACATTGAAGAAAGAGGTGTGTTACCAGAGTTAGAGTGGAATTCATTCAAGTCTTCGATGTTCGACATCATCTTATCCTCGTCTTCCATGTCAAATATAAAAGTTTCATTTCTCGTCAATTGCTGTGTTGGTTTTGCTGTAAATAATTGAGTTCCCTTTATCAATGATTTTGCTACAACAAGACTTCCTGCTGCACCTTGTCTCACTCTCACTTGCGATTCTGTTAATTGCATGACCGAATCAGGCATCATCTCACAAACAAAATAATATTCGAATAACATCTCGTTTCTTGCTGTCATTGGTTTATTAAGGGACGCAGATTGCAAGATTTTTAATGTCATTTGATTCTTTGGAGCTATTATTCTAATAACTTGACAATCTGGACGAAAGAATTCCTCTAAGAACTGTCGCATTATCGCTACATCGTGCATGTTCATTACATTTGTGAACATTTCACCATATCGTCTTCGAATATCGCGACGATAGATTCGAATCTCTGGCATGTAACTTGGGTTCACAGACCTTCTCTTTCTTCGTCTTCCACCTTTCTCTCGACTGAAGTCTTTCGCCGGTCGGGCTTGAGGAATACTCTGGAGGGGATGAAAAGGAATAAGCGTTGAAACTATTAATTCTTTCTTTTGATCACTCGTATCATTTTCAAGTAAGGCTACTATATTTCCTGCTCGAAATTCTCATACAAGATCAAAGCTCAATGCATTATTGCACTTACCTTCCAATTCAACATCAAAGTCTTCGAGTGAGGAGCTTTCCATTATTCTTTGAAACCTCCAATGAGAAAATAAAGAAGGGTTAGATCAGTTATTTTTTAGTCTGCGATCTCTACATCATTTTCATCATTACAAATGCTCACCACTTTAAACACTCCGGGCTTCAAATCCAAAATATAGGAGAGTGATCGAGAGACGCAAATTTATGGAAAAGATCGGCGTACATGTGGTACGGTGTGACCTTTCGAATTCTTATGAAATAATCTATGACATTTTATATAGGAACAATAATCTTTGACATTCAAAAAAGCTTAAGAATTACAAGCAGAGGATGGTAGCAACTACTGTCGAAAGTTGACGCAAAAGCGATGGGCTTTTCCGATTGTGTAATATATTCATAACGAAATTGTTCAATGTGATGTGTTCGATCTAACACGAAGAATCTTTCGAAACTAATTTCTCCTGGTGGAATGACTTGCATCGATGGTTGGCAACTGAGCTCTTCTCTATTTTAATCTAGAAATAATTTCATAGGTTCTCAAATTCTTCATTTGGTGATAATACACGAACAATCAAGACAAAACTCTTCGAAAAACCTCTCTCTAATAATGTTAAATCATGATTACTTGCTACATATGTCACGACGTAGTATGCATATTTCCGGCAATACTAAATGCATAAAATCTGGTGCAATACTTCTCTTCTTCTTCTCACTGAGTAATGTGTTGGTTTGAGACGTAGTACGGAATTTGAATTGATGAGGATCAGCTAAAGACTTAGCTACTTCTTTTTTCTCAATTTTGAGGAGAATAAATAAAGCGAAAATTATAATCATTGCAATTTTTTACAATATAAACTTGATTGCAATCAAATCAGATTCATATTATTACTGCACATCATTCTGCAGTTGAAGAGAAGGGTTTCTCTGATAAAGGATAATGCTCAACATGAAGCTCTTTTACTCTATTCGTCTCGTTTAATACCATTACCAATACTAATTCTGCTAATGTTTCGATAGGAGGGTTTAATGGATCCAGTTGAACTTCATGGTTGTTGATCGTATCGAGTTCGGTTAAATCTAACTTCGAAGTACCATCAACCGAAGAAGAATCATCAGCTAAATTCATACTGACAGCTGCATCTTCCGTATATGACGAAGAAGAAGAGGGAGTGTCCGCATAGTTACATTCCACTCCACTCAAATCGTCGAAGGTAGACATCATCATCTTTTCTTCCGCTTCCTCTTCGAGGATGAAAGTATCATTTCTTGTCAACTGCTGTATCAGCTTTACTGCAAACAGTTTAGTTCCTTTGATCAATGATTTTGCTACAACAAGACTTCCTGCTGCACCTTGTCTAACTCTCACTTGTGATTCTAGCAACTGCATCGTCGAATCAGGCATCATCTCACAACTATAATAATAATCGTGTAACATCTCGTGTCTTGTTGTCATCGGCTTATTGAGGACCGCACATGGCTTGAATTTTGGTATTTGATGCTTCGAAGAAAGAACCTTAATAATCTGACAATCTGGACGAAAGAATTCCTCCAAGAACTGTCGCATTATCGCTACATCATGCATGTTGATCACATTTGTGAACATTTCACCATATCGTCTTCGAATATCGCGACGATAGATTCGAATCTCTGGCATGTAACTTGGATTTACACATCTTCTCTTTCTTCGTCTTCCACCTTTCTCTCGACTGAAATCTTTGGCAGGTCGCGCTTGAGGGATATTCTTGAGGGGATCAAAAGGAATAAGTGTTGAAACTATTCCTTCCTTTGGATCATTGGTATCATTTTCAAGTAAGGCTGCGATATTACCTTCTCGAAAAATTATCTTATCAAGATGAAGTGTACCCAGAACCAATGATTGCACTTACCTTCCAATTCCGCTTCAAAGTCTTCCAGTGATGAGCTTTCCATAGTTCTCTAAAACCTCCAAGAAATAAAATACCCTTTTGAATAGCTTCTTGAAAATGATGTAGTGCTAATTCAATACCCACTGACAATAGATCATTCTTTGAAAGAAATTATTACAACTCATTGAAACACACCCGTCAACAACATAAAAAAAAAACATAGGAGACTGAACTAAGAGGCGCAAATTTATGAAAAAACTTTAAGTGAGAGAAATACTCCAAACTTTAAACTTTACGTCCAACTTTTGCTCTCAACAAAGTTTAAGAATTCCTTGTGATAAGCAGAGCACGGAAACAACTGAAAACATTTCTTTTTTATTAAAAAACTTTACCAGTCCACAGATAACATAAATCTGGAAGACATTACACTAATGAAAGTTCACTAAAAAACTATCGGTTTCTCTGATTGTGTAATAAATTCGAAATGAAATTGTTGAATGTGATGTGTTTGATCTAACATCAGAATGAAGAAGCCTTCTGAACTAGTTTCTACTGGTGGAGTGACTGGTATCCAACGATGACGATGGTTAGCAACTAAACTACTCTCTATATTATTATTGTAAGGCGATGGTGATACTAATGATGATAACGACGATGACAATGGACTCTGAGGAGTTGTGATGGGGCTTGAACAATTAGATGAATAGCTCGCATCATCACTCGATGATGAACTCTCTTCATTACTTATTGTAGATTCTTCCGCTATAAATAATCTAGTTCCTTTCACTCTAGACTTTGCTATCACTACACTACCACTCACTCCTTGTCTCGCACGTACTTGACATCCCGTTAAACGAAAGATTGTATCAGGCATCATTTCGTAATTAAATGCAAAAGCATGGATCATATCTTTTAAATCACTCACTGTATGATCAATATTTTTTAATGTTAATAATTTCATTGTTTTCTCAAATTGCTCATTTGGTGATAATACACGAACTACTTTACAATCAGGACGACAAAATTCTTCGAAAAACTTTTCCATTAATGTTAAATCATGATTATTTGCTACATTGATAAACATTTCAGCATATCTTCGACGTATATCACGACGTAGAATACGTATTTCTGGCATATAATTTGGTGCAATGCTTCTTCGACGTCTTCCTGCTCTCTCACGTTGATAGTAATGTGCTGGTTTGATACGTGGGAAACGCTTTGGATCATTGAAAGGAATAGGAATTGATTGATAAGGGTCAGCTGAAGACTTGATTGCTTCTTCTTTCTCATTTTCGAAGAGATCGTTTAATAAATTCCGAAAATGGGCATCATCATCATCATCATCATCATCATGGGCACACACATTTGATGAACTTGAGAAAGATTTATCATTCGCTTCAAGACTGTGAGATAATGAAACTTCTATAAGAGTCATTCTAACAAAATGTTCTGAGAAAAACTCATTAAACAGCTCGTAAAGAGGTCTATAATTGTATCTTCCCTTCCTCTTTCCACATTTGAAGCCATCCAATCAACAACGGTACGGTATCGGCACGGTATCGGTAATGCCTGCCAATTAAAAATAAAAAATAGTAAACTTTCAAAGCAAAAATAATTGTTGTTGATTCGTAATTCATGGAGAGATTTTGAATAATGTCATGTAAATATTTTACTTTTGTTGTAGAAAACCAATCCCTATATAAATATAGATATCATACCTATCATTAATGACGTATGAATCTCCTACAGAATTTTACAAGTATGGAAACAGTATGAAAACAGACAAGTAACACGACATTGCACGCAATATTTGGGGGGACGGGGGTAGGTCATAACTTTTCATGAATAATAGTTATTCTTCAACGAGTAAGAAGTTCCGTGCGTGTTAATGGTGAAGGTCTCTCTATATAGCGCAAAGCATTCATCTGAAATAATTCAATGCGATGCATTTCATCGAGAGCCATAGTAAAAACAGACTCCATTAACGTCTCCATCGGTGTTTCTATTGGAACCCATTTCAACTTCTTGATAACCTCAGAACCACTTCCTCCCAAACCACACGGTGATGACTGCGGTTCATATGTATGCACTAATTGACGTCGTAGAGATACTTCATCGGAATAACTATCACTTGGGTTCATAGTAATACTCTCTGATGAAGTGCCACTATTGACTGATCTTTCATCAGAAGAGGTGACTTCTTCCAAGTCTTCTACCTTGCCTCTATCATCTCCTTCGATAGCATTAGAAGAAACAGAGTGGTTTTCCAACTCCACATGATACAGCCTGGTACCTCTCAGGACAGCTTTACCTGTAATACTACTTCCCTTCATACCTTGCTTCACTCGCACATTACACTCACTGAGTCGAATCACGGAGTCAGGCATTATCTCATAATTCATAGCCATAACTTGCACTAACTGCTTCATGGTGGAAGTCGAGACATCAACCTCACCTTTCTTTATTGCTGAATCTAAAGTTCTCTTCGATTCCTCATCTCTCGGTTTGACTGTGATAAACTTGCAATCAGGTGTACAAAATTCATTGAAAAATCTTTCCAACAAAGATGGATCGTGATTATTTGAAACATTTACAAACATTTCACCATATCTTCTTCGAATATCACGACGAAAGATTCGTAATCCTGGCATATAAGTAGGATTGTTTGATTTTCTTCTCCCAATCTTTATATAGCGATAGTATTTCGGAGGATGAATATAAGGTAATGGAGTTGCATCATTTGAGGATTGTGATGAATTCCTTCGAGATTTATTTTCTTCTTGAAACAATTGTTCAAGTAAGTCTTCGAACTCTGTGCAAAGTCAAAGTAAAATATTTCGGTTCACTGTTGAGAAATTCCATCTTACCTCCATCCATTCCCATCACATCTAGTCCTGCCAAATCGATTAAACTCATTCCTTTACCTTCAATATCTGCCTTAAACTACGAATAATTTGAATAATTTCGTAGTA
>VFQN01005732.1_pt1 | contig 14894 bp, 23 predicted proteins | sample 3512371 | NCBI WGS metagenome assembly VFQN01 (sample SAMN10412370, study PRJNA504923) | tailings metagenome | isolation source: Replicate 2 from Balatoc abandoned mine | place: Philippines: Itogon, Benguet | collected 2017-08-28
CTGCCCAAGAAGTCCAAGGGCGGCAAGGCCGAGGAGGCCGACGCCTAAGCAACTACCAAGCACCACAACCCAAACTCGGTGTTTCTCAACACCACCGCTTTCGGACCAGCTAGATAGATGCGAGTTGCCTTTTGGGCTGTTACAATGCGCAAAGTCCTAGACCAGGGCACGGCTTGGCACCATGCGGAAACGCATTTGCACCTGCCAGCCGGTAGTTCCCCAGACCAATCTTCTTCCCGCACTGGCTCCCTGCCGTAGTCGATGCATGTTGGGGTAAATGGACCCTCCTCCTATGTCTGCCTGCAGCGCAAACCCCCACACCACCACCGCAGCAGCGTGCACGGACCGACAACAAAACATGCTCGCAACAAACGCCGCGAAACCACGACCTATCAGTCCACCTTGCCCCGCCCTAACGCCTCACCACCATCAAAACTACCACAACGCCGACGCACATCTCTGCAGTGCAGCACAGCGCAGCTGCCGCAACAACTCTACTCCCATTCCCCCGCTCCACACGCCCAAACCAGCCATCTTAACCAAAACCCAAATCCCCTCCACGCTCCACTCAGTCCATACCCCTACACACCCCTCACACCGGCACGATGCCCGTCAGCCCCTCGCTGTTAAGCCACTCCTCCAGCGCCGGCTCGTCACGGTCAAACTCCGGGTCCGCGGCCAGGAAGCTGCCGGCAGCTAGGCTCACGTCCGCGCACATCTTCTTCAGCGCCTCGTCCCCGCCCTTGGCGCCCCGGATCGCCTTGAACGCCGCGGCGCTGAAGGTGCGCTTAGGGCCCACACTGGCGTCGCCCTCCATGAGCTGCGGGAGCAGCTCCAGCGACGCGATGCTGCGCGACACGCACGACCCGAAGAAGCGGCCCAGCAGCGCAGGCGCCTTGGGCACGTCCATGGCCAGGTCCTCCAGCTGCGTCGTGAAGGAGGCCACGGCGTCCACCACGTGCGCGCTGTTGATGGCGCCCGCCTCGTGCAGGTGCAGCAGCAGGTCCAGCAGCACGTCCTGCTCCTTGTCCTTGAGCGCGTTGAACATGGACTCGATGCCCACCTCCACAACCTGGGGGCGCGGGGGTAGCGGGGGTTTGTCCGGCAGGGCGTTCAGCGGGGGAGGAGCGGGGGCGCTTGCTGGTCGTGATTGACCATGACCGCATGCCGCATCAACCCAGCGGCTCCGCCGCCCAACCCTTGCATGTCGCCCCAGCCTGCATGCACTACACCCAACCCGCCCCTAACATGACTGTCCCGCTGGTCCCCTTGTTGGCCCATGTCCGGTCGTGGCTTGCCCTCTACGCCAGGAGCTGCGACAAGCGCACCAATCTATTGCTCCACCATAACCCCATCCAACGCACCCCGTCTGCCTGCAGGCCGACAGCTTCCCCACCTTTGCCGCGTTGTCCGCCCCCAGCTCCCGCACGCATGTGGTGGCCTCCGCCTTGTCCAGCGTGCTGATGAACTCGGCAAACAGGTTCTGCGCCTTGCGCACAACCTCCTCGCCGCTGAGCGCCTTGCCGGGAGCAGCGGCAGCCGGCCTGCGGGTGAGGTTGCGGGTGCAAGGATGGCGGAGGAGGTGAGCAAATCACTTCGAACATTGCAAGGGTTGCCCAAGCTCTTTTTCCCTGTTGCTAGATCCGGCTGGAGCCGACGAGTCAAGACCTCGATCGAGACCCACACAAGGACTGTCTGACTGACACCCCACGGCAGGCGCCATGCCGGCAGGAGTTAGTAAAGCACGCGTTGCGTCACAGCGGCTGCCACATAGCTGCTGCTCACCGCAGACCGCTGTTCCCTCGCAATCCACCGGGCGGCTGATCTGTGAACCGGTCCCTAAAGCATACCGTATACCGTGAGGAGCCTGCGATACTAGGTTGTGTCCACAGACCCGCTGCAGCCATGCTGTGGCTGCCGTCCGACGTGTGGGGGTTCGTGCATATGTCATGATCCCCGATACTTTACGTGCTCCCCTGTTGGCATATCTACGCATCGCCTGTTGCCCACGAGCCTCCTGATAGACAGCTCCCTTCCCATGACCCTCTCTTCGGCGCCCATGCGACCACCTCCGCTCCGACGGGCCGGTTAATCCCGACATCAGCCTGTTTCCCCATTAACCCCATCCTGCATGCGTGAACCGCCGCCCCAACCTTCCTTGCATCCCCCTGCTGCACCGCTCCTTCCCTCCTACTTAACATGCAAGTCCCAACCCCAACGGCCGGCTTCACTCCACCCCAGTACGACACCCACCTGGACGGCGCCGCCACCGGCTCCTGCGCCACCACCGCCGGCTGCTGCGGCCCCGCCCCCGCCGCCGGCAGCTGCACCCGCACCGGCGGCGGCGTGAAGTCCCCGAGCAGCGCACTGGTGCCGCTGAACCCGCGCCCGGCCGCCCCCCCGTCCCCGCGGAACGCAGGGAACAGGTCCACGCCCCCGCCCGCACCCCCCGTCTCGCTGCGCAGCGGAGGTATGAGCCCGAACAGCCCGTCGTCGGCGCGGCCGGCGGCGCCCTGCGCCTCGCCGTACCGCGGCAGGGCGGATGGCAGCTGCGGCAGCGAGGCGGCGATGGTGGAGGAGATCATGCCCAGCTCCGCCTCGGCCTGCGCGCGGACCTCGTCCAGCTTCTTGGCCGTGTAGGCCTCCCTGCATGCATACCGGTATTATTGCAAAGTCATGGCACATAGCATGTGTACCTATCACCTCCAAAAGCATGAGGGCGTCACCAATTTGGTGCGCAGGAAAGAGCTGTTTTCCGGATACCCTGAGGGTTCTGTGGCCAATGCGGGCTTGAGAGCTACATGGCAAGGTGGAGCCCACCTGCGCGGCACCCAGTTGGCGCGCTTGAGCTCCATGACGTCCTTGACGGCCAGCCGCACGCGCATGCTCATGCCGTTGGCCTTGTCGTTCATCAGCCGCTCCAGCTCCTTGAGCACCTGCACGGCCGACACAACGAGGCATTGACAACGCTTGCTATCGTATTCAACGTATGCTTGTACTTGGGCCCTTTCCTCCCTGCTCCTAGGCCCTTCCGTGGCCCTTCCGTCCTGACGCGTCGCTCGGTCAATCCCTTCGCGGCCTGACACGCCCGTGCACCGTCCCCGCAGCCCACCTTGTCTAGCTTGCGCAGGGTCTCCGGCTTTTCGCTCTTTGACAGCTTGGCGCCCGACAGCTTGATGATCTCCAGCACGGCCTGTGTGGGGAAACGACAGGGGTGGGCATATGCACTGAGTCCACACTGTGCGGCTGCGGTTTTATGCACTGCCAGTCCGCCCAGTCGCACCGTGCCCGTTGCCAGTCGTCAAACTGCACCAGAATTCCCAGTGCCTCACAACCGGTGCCCTGGCCCCAAACGCTGCCCATTGACGCATCTCACCCGCCTCTGTCCTTCATGTTGCATGCTCTGCCGCGCCGCCCTCCACCCATGCCCCCGCCCCTTCATCTGCCCCACACCATGCCATCCTGCCCCTCCCCTCCCCTCCTAGCCCTTATGCCCTGTCCCCAGCCCCACCCGCCCCACCCCCATCCGGCTTCCCAACAAGATCCCCTCATTACGCAGGCTTTGCTCGCTCTGCGTATCCTCGACCAAATCCTCGCTACACGTCCGCCCCCGGGCCCCACCTCAATGTTGTCCTCTGGGGGCATCTTGGCCCCCTTGACGGGCCGCGCCGTCAGCAGCTCGTCGATGCAGGTGACCATGATCCAGTCCTTGACCATGTCCTGCTTGTACAGCTCAGATATCAGCCGCATGTTGCCTAGCACGCGCTTCTTCACGGCGCGCTCAGCCTCCTCGCGCTCGGCAGGCTCCGCGATGGAGGACAGGTCCTGCACAGGGCATGAATGCGGATTGCGCGCGGTTTGATGGTGTGCGGGCTACAGAATGGCAGGCGCTGGTGGAATGGGTGGGTTGTGGAGGAGAGTGATTTGGTGCGGCACAGCTTGTGGCTGCGTGCCGAAGCCATCCCGGCCCTTTGGGGCCTTGCTCTTGGCCATGCCCGTGCATGCACCTTGGCGAAACCAAGCAATGCCTGCAGTCGATCCCTCTTCCCAAGACGCAGCTGTGCTGAGGCTCGCGGTCGGCCAGCAGCAGCGGTGCGATAAGGCTGCCGCGGCATGCCCTGACGACGCCCGTTGTAAACATTGCAAGGCGCCGGCGGGAAACAGCAGGAGCCCTGCTCCCTGCGAAGCTGCACCGTACGCAGGACAGTTACTGGTTCTCCGAAATAGCTTCGCCCCGTTGCTGCTGCTGCCGCCACAAAGCCGCTGCAGCCGCCGTCGCCTTGCCGGCAGCCGTTGTACTGGTCTAGTATCAAGCCGCCTGGCTCCGGCCGCCTGACGCCGGCCGCTCCCACTCCTGCTCCGGCTCCTGCTGCTCGCTGCTGCAACCGCACCAGCTCCCGCCCGCCTAAAGCCCCGCGCCGCGCTCCCATGCCACTGCGAATCCAGCCGCTCCCGCTGCCCGCCGCTGCTGCCGCCTCCAGACAAGCCCTTTTCCTCCACACCCGGTACACGAGGCACCAGACCCCACTTGGCCGCATCGCGTAAGGCACCCGCCCGCGCTGGCGAATGAGCCCTGCGAGCCCATCCTCTTGCCCCATGACCATGCCAATGCCTGCCTCACCTACACCGTGCACCCCTGGCTTCTCCCGCGTGCAAGCCGCACAGAATCCCAGCGCGAGCCATTGCACACCACACAAGGACCGCACAAGGGCATAGGCCAACGAGCGATGGTGCAGTATGCGCACTGTTTGCTCGCAGGCAAGCATACATTGTTTTGCCCGCACCTCTCGCGCGTCGGCCGCCGCCTCGAACTCGTCCTGGCACGTGTTGAGCAGGATCTGCCGGAAGCTGAGCGGCTTGTCCGATCCGGGCGGCGGCGGGAAGTGCGGCAGCTCCTTGGATAGCGACACGCACAGGTCGCCGTACATGGCCACGTAGGTGGGCTGCTCCACAGCGTTCTCAAACACCAGCGCAATCGTCTTCTGCAGCACCTCCGCCGTCGTGATCACCTCCAGCAGCTGGTTCAGCAGTCGCTCGAACTTCTCCGGCGTCAGCTTGTTGAGAATGCCCTTGACGGAGCGGACGGCCTGGGGTGGGGCCGCGAGCGGAAACGGGGAGCGCGAGGGTTAAGACACGCAATTGCGCCTCCGCAGACAGCTGGGACAGGGAAGATCCACAACGGCGCCGGCGCCGGCGCCGCCGGCGCAGTTGACGGCAGCTCGCTAAGGCGCACTTACGGCTCGCACAGTACCGGTATGCCCCAGCGGCTGCTGCTCCGCCTGTGCTCCTAATAAGCCACAGGACCTGTTAGTGCCCTCCCGGCCAGTTTCCATACCCCGTTGCCGTGCCAAGCCACCCTCCAGCTTACATTACGCTCTCCCTCAAACGGCCCCTTGCCGCAGGAGTCACACCATGTCCCCTGGATCAGCATCAACTCAGCCCGTGACCCTGCGTCCTCCTCCGGCGGGCCCATCACGCGTCAAGCCCGCTCCAGCTCCCAGTCCGTGGGCACGGCCCACGCTGCGTCTCCCGACCATACAGTAACCCAGCCCCTCAAATCCCCATCCCTACTGTGCGCACGTGTGCCCCTGCAACTACCTCACCCCGCAGCTACGTGCTAACGTCGCCTGCTGTACTGTAATGCCCCGTTCATTGCTGTGCCCCGTCGCTTGCTGTACGGTTATGTCCCGTAAGCTTCCCTGCTTACCCGCTCCTCCGCCGACAGGGAGCCGCCCACGCGGTACGCCTGGCGACCCACATCAGCCGCCTTGGCAATGCGGGACATGTCCTGCATGCAGTGCAACAAGGGGTCGCACAGCTTCAACGGCCACCCTCTGTCACTCAATAGGTGCCCTTGGGTTATCGGATCCAATGCTCTTGGACGGAGCGGCGGGGCGAATCGCCAGGGAGAGTTATTTCGCCCGTTGCCGGACCTTCCCCATGTTCAGCCCCGCTGTGTCCCCAACGTCGTCGCTGCAGGCGCCCTACGTGCTGCCGAAAGGCTCCCGGAGGGCAACCCCAATCGCACACGCCTGCTGTACGGCTGCGCCCCGGTACTGGATGGCAGCCATGGGAGTGTGGAAAGGTAGCAGCCCGCCCCGCCTGGCTGCTGGAACTGCACTAAAACCAATCATTTGCTGCAGCTGCTGCGGCCGCCGCTGCTGCTGCCACCGCCGTGCGAACTTCATCGCACCCGCCACCTCGGCATGAGCTGCTGCACCGTGACGCCCACATCCGCCAACGCCACGCGTCCATCAGCGCCGGGCACGCCGTTGCAGAAACGCTGCTGCCGCTCTGCTGGCCGCGCCACCGCCATGCCGCTGTGCCAACTTAAGCATGCCATTTGCCCCTCCAACGCCCAGCACAGCGTAATGCCGGCCCGCGGTGTCCTTCCAGCGGCAGGGATGTTGCTGGTCATCCAGACCCATTACGCCGGTCCTCGCAGTGCCTTGCGTGGCATCCGACCCGCTTTTCCTGATCCACTGACGCATGACCCCTTTGCCTACCTGATCGGACTGCGCCTGCACCCTGTCGTTGGTCTGGCTGGCAGCGGCCGCCGGCTGCGCCGGCTGCTGCTTCTCCGCCTGCCGCTCCGGCTGCTGCGCTGCGGGCTGTTGCGCGGGGGTCGGGCGCTCCGGCGCCGGCCGCTGCTGGCGGGGCTCCTCGCGCTGGTCCCTGAACACGCAACACAGGAGGCAACGCCACGGTAAGGGATAGCAGAGGCATATGAGTCGCCCAGCGGGCTGAGCGGAAGCGGTGCAACTAAGCTATGGTGGCACTTTGGGTGGTAGCACCATGGTCTTAGCTTCGGACCAACCTCCGACCCCTCCAAGATATCCAGGCCTCCGGCTGTTTCGTTACTGTGCTTGCCTCTCTTTGGGCGCCCTGAACTCTCGCTCCTCGCGAGGCTCGCGGTAGGTGCTGGTAGTCCGCGAGCGCCAGTCGCGGTCGTCGATCTCCTCTGCGACTTTCTGAGGTCCCAAAGAGCAATTCAAATTTGGCACACAATCAAAAGGCCACCAAAGAGTTCTTGAAAGGTCCCACACAGAGCATGGCGGCTGTGCCAAGGTCCTGGCGAGTTATGCAACAGACGGAGAATGGCAAAAGCATAGCAGGTCCCTGACACTCCTGATACTTGCCTGCAGAACCTCCTGCTGCGCCTGGCGGTCCTCGCCGGTCACAACAATCTCCAGGTTGAGCTGCTCCACCTCAGTCGGGCAGGTGTTGTATTTCTGCATCACGAGGGCAAAGCACATCAATTGCAGGCCCATATAGTGCTACGACCAACAAGATCCGCGGCATACCCACCTCCATGAACTTGAGCAAGAAGTCCTTGGCATAGCGGACGCGCTCCCCGCTTTTCTTCCGTGGCTTATCATCGATAGCGGACGACAGAGTCTACAGACAATTAAGGCAAAACGATGTCCGTTGGGGCTCCATATCCTACGCAGGCGGCGCCAAGGCTCCCGCGCAGCGGAAGATCCCTATCACAAGTGCTGGCGGCTGAACGCCACATCCCACACACTTGTCTGCCCTTGACGCCGAAGCCAAGGCCCTTGCCGAACGCCGCGAACGGGTTGCTGCCGGCCCCAGGCCGGAGCGGCCGGAGGGAGACCTCCTCTTCAGCAGCTGTCATTTCACCGCTGCCAATTTACTGGCGTGGAACAAAGAAATAATTGATTGATATTCTAGGCAACATTGAGGCCGGTCAGCCCCATTCCCAACCGACTCGGTCACAAGTACGGCAACCTGTAGTCATCCACTCTGATCAGCAGCAGCTGGCTACCTGTGCCAGCAACCATGCCTGCACGACGGCGACACCCGGCTATACAATACCCGCCTGTACATCCTATACTTATGTGGGCAAAGACTAGAGGCTGGACATGCGTGGATGCAATGGAACCATGCTGAACTGCTGATGCAGGGCATGGCTGGAGGCTGTCTCACTTTCGCCGCGACACCGCCCCGTCCTGCTGCTACCCCTTCACGAAGATCTTCTGGGTTCTAGCCCACACAACGCATGGCCTCAGCAACAGTCAACCTTTCTGTTACTCTCTCGCAGCGCCATTGCGTCTGCAACAAAGCACGTGGCAGCCAGATTGAGTTGCGTGACTGCTGCACGGTTGCCTTTTTTTTTCTTCGTGAGAAGGTTACAGGGACAAGCACACGGGGGCAATCATGGATGCCTCACCAACCACCACAGCCGACTCTACCCAAGACACAGAGAACCTGATAGTAATGGCGACTCCCGTGCTGGCGGCAGGCTACGTAGGCCTCGGGGTTGAAGTAGAAGCACCACCAGATGTTCGCGCTGCAACACCACGTGCCTTCCACAACAGGGACGCAAGCTGCACTCGTGCCCTCTTTGATATCCTACACCATAGTAGCGAGGCGGTTACGCGTGTGGTCGTTACAGACGCTCTGCAACGCTACCTGTAGCAACATCAAGGGCACATCCACATGGAGTAACCTCCATACACAGAAATCGCACGAGCTCTGCTTGCCCTGTCGCTGGCGCCAAATGCGGACATGTCAAAACACCTCCGGCAAGACAAAGTTCCGTCCCACAACGGCACGGCTTTTGTTATGAGTGGACAGTACACAGCAATGCATGACACCTGCACTTGCACCGCTCTGAACGGGCCCAGGTACGGGATCCCCCGACACAAGAGAACAAGCAATCGCACCCTGCTGGCTGTGCAGTGGGCTGTGCATGGGCTTGTAAGCCTTGTATACCCGTCATCGAAACAAGTCCATAACGTGAATGTGCTTTAGTGTGCGACTGCACTGCATCACTGCATAGCCCGCTTGGCATATGAGATACTGTGTAGTGCAAGCAGTGACGCCACGTCCTGGTTTGAAACGTGGATGCACACGCCCCTCGGCAGCCGAGGGCTCATGCAAAACACCACTTCCGGAAGGCAAATACAACCGGGCTCGAGCGTGAGCTTCCCCGTAGGGGACTTCATGTGCAAGGCAGACGAGCTGCAACGCCAGTGAACATGCATGGACTGCACATAGCCTCCTCCCTCCGCCCTCTCGTATGTTCGCCAAATAGACCTGGCATTACCATGAACAACAACGGGGCACACCCGTATTTCAACAAATGTAAAAGTTCCGAGCCTATCGTGCTACCGTGGTGTTCGCCGTCTGTGCGCCTCGTTCCGCACCGCTCGCCGCTGCCGGCACACCACCAATAGTCCTTTACCCTGGGAACACCTTGCCAGTCACAGTCCTCCATCTACCTCTTCCACCGTGCCTCCCCGTCCCACGGACGACCCTCAGGCCTGTACACACTTTCGCTCATCCTCTTTCAACTTACCAAGCGAGAGCGGCCCAACACCCTTGCCGGGGCTGACCACCGGGAGCGTGGCCCCCGGCGTGCTGATGTCCAGCCCGCAGACACCACCATCGCACACAGCTGTCGTACATGTACGGTACCCTCTGCGCCACGTGGCGTGCTGCTCTACCTGGCGTGCTGCGAGCGCACGACCCAATGCCTGCGTTCGCTTCCTAACCTACCCTAATGCCTGCGAAGCTTATGCATCAAGAACACTATGTAACATGTACGGCAACCCCGCGCCTCCGCTTCACCTGGCGTGCTGCGAGCGCATGACCTCGGCCATATCCAGCCCTCAGACACCGCAGTATACAGCTGTCGTACATACACGTACGGCACCCTCTGCGCCCTGTGCCACGTGCTGCTTCACCGTGCGTGCTGCGAGCGCATGACCTCGGCGTAGGCCCGCCCCGCCGGCGTGCTGCTGTCCAGGCCAGGCGGCAGCAGCGTGACGCCCCACGTGCCCACCGAGGCCTCGGGCCGCCGCTGGGACGCCAGGGACACCTGCGGGGCAGTAGTGCAGAGCCAAGGCAGGGCCATTACATATGGTCGAGAGCATATATCACAGGTGCCGCTGGAACGCCATTGACACGTGCGGGGAGGCCCATACGCCAGGATAACGCGCACCTAACAGAGCCAGGAGCAATCAGCGGAGACAAGAGACACAAGCGTGATGCCAGAAATGCAGCAACCGGGGTTACTTGCATCGCGCAGTACGGCGTGGCATGGCAGCCGTCCGCACGCGCAGCAGGTGGGCCTCCTGTTGGCATTGCGCCTGGAACAGTCAAAATCAGCACCACACCGACACCCGCTCCTAGTAACCGCGCTGCGGGGAGCCCGAGGAGCACGTTATAACAGGGCACCCGACGCTCGCACCGTAACAGGTCCACCCACGAGGCGCCCACCTGCGTCCACTCCCCGTGTCTGCCGGCCGACAGGTGCTTCTCCGGCTCCAGGCAGGCGGCCGCGGCGTCGGCGTGGTAGGGGACGCGCTCGTAGCCTGCAAGGGGAAAGGGCAACCGAGTTGCTGAGTAGTCAATAAGTAATTACAGGCGCAAGCGAGCACAATGCCACATGGTGCGCTGCTAGCCTCCTGTGCCAAGGACAGGCACATGCAAACAAGCACCGGAACTAGACGATGGTTCAGTTCGTCAAAACGGTAGTGAGGTGAACGAGCTGGCAGGACACCAGTAGAACAAACAGCACCTGGCGTGCGGGCTTTTGTCAGAAGGGGGATCCCTCAGTCGACCCGACATACATTGCCACAGCCAGCATAATACTTGGCCCTGTAGCACTGTGAGTAGAGTCACGTGTGATTCGCCCTATATCAGCACCCACCGATGAGTGACGGGTCCAGGTGCTGTCCAGGGTCGGGCCGCAGGTGCGTGTGCCGCCCGCCTCCGCCCCCAGGCAGCGGCGACTGCGCACGGCCCGGCGGCGCCCCGCCCCCCACCGGCACGCCCTCCATCCTCCCACTGTGGCTCGGCCCGAAGCTGGACCGCCTCTGCACCAGCCCCGGCGCCGCCTCCGCCGCGGGCGCCCCGACCCCCTCCCCGTCCCTCGCCCCCGCCCACCCGCTGAGCGACATGCCTCCCTCGCTCACGCCCCTCTGCATTTCCACTGCCGCCCCCTGCTCCCCCTGCTGCTGCTGGGGCTGGTCCTGTTGCTGCTGCTGCTGCTGCTGCTGCTGCTGCTGCTGCTGCTGCTGCATCCGCCACTGCGACCCCGCCGCGCCGCCAATGGATCCAATGCGAGCATGCGTTACACCGCCGCCGCCAGCCGCCGCCGCCGCCTTCCTCCTCGCCGCCGTCTGCGCCGCATGCTCCGCACATTCCCTCTCCAGCATCTGCCGCAGCTTCTCTTTACAGTCCTCTATGAACTTGAGCTCCTCCGCGCTAGGCATCGCCGTGCCCCCGGGCGCACCGCTGGCGGCCGAGGCCACCGCCGCCGCCTTCGCCGCCGCCGCCGCGGCGGCGCGGCGGCGGGCGCCGGCGGCTTTCCCGTGGTCCGACAGAGAAGTGACGCGTGGGATGCCGGCTGCGGCGGTGAGGGTGGTGGACCCCGGGGAAGGGGGCTCGGGGGGCACCAGGGTGACCAGCTCCGCCTCTAGGGCGGCCAGCGCCAGTGCGGGCTCCTGGATCTGCCAGAAGCTGCGGGAAGGTGAGGTGAAGGTGGGTTGGACAATGCTCCAACAATGGTGGGATGTAGCAAGGAGGTTCGTGTTGTGCACAGGACACGGAGGTGTCTACAAAGCACGACGCGCAAGTGACGGGCGGGTTACGAAAGGTAGGCGAAGAGCAGCAGCACGCGCCGATGCGCACCACCCTAGGGGACTTCACCGTTGTGGCCTTCAACCCTCCCCCACAAGTTTCTCCAGAAGTGAGCAGCAAGGCTCGTCAATACGGTGGCGTTTCCGACCCCGGCCCAAACAACCCGATCAGATACCGGTACATCGCAGCCTAGGCCCGCACTCGCCTGAGCTTGCCGCCGCTGCCGTCTGTCTGCGCCGCTCCGCCATCCGCACCCTGCCCTCCTGCCCCCCGCTCCCCATCCCCTCCGCCCCCTCCTCCCAGGTCCATCGGCTCACAGCTGTCCATCCGTGACGGCTCATCCCGCTGCTTCCTCTTGGTGGGCAGCACGGGCGTGCCGGGGGCCTGCCCGTGCCCGTGCCCCTGCCCCTCCCCGCCGCGCCCACTGTACGTCCCTGCCGCACCCCCACCCCCCTGTTGCTCCGCCGCTCTCCCACCCTCCACCTCCATAGCGCCATCCGTGCCCCCAGATATCCTAGCCCCACTGGGGCTGCGGGAGGGCGGCCAGCTGGGAAGCTGAGGCAGGCTACCTTGCCCCTGCTGCTGCTGCTGCCCTGTTGCTGTGGGGCCTCCGCTGCTGGCGCCCGTCTCTGCCGTGGAGGCTGGCGGTGCTGCCACCCTGGGCCGCACGAAGGAAGAGGCGGTGCGGTGTTGCAGGGCGTAGGCCGACTGCAGTCCGGAGCTGGGGCCGCCTTGCGGGGACGCCAGCTCAGCCGCTGTGTGCAGGAGCAGGGGCAAGGGGCAGGGAGGGGATATCGCAGGACCGGCAAGCGTCGCACTGATGGTACCAACAGGTGGAAGGACCGCGCCGCGCGCCCTACACTGCGTATTTGTTGAATTGAACGGTGTTTAAGTGAAAAGGAAGAGCTCCAGGCGGACATGGGCCCATCCAACGCGCATGCCGAACCGCCCCTCGTGACCCCAGGTGCAACAGCGCGCGAAGATAGGCAACACACTTTCACACCGCAACGCCGTACAACACTAGCGACTGCCCGATCCGCTCCTTGTTGTTGACCCACCCGCCATCTGCGCCTCCAGGTGCATTTGCGCGAAGTACTCGTGCCGCAGCGCCTCCTCAGCGCTGGGCCTCCGCGAGGGGTCGAACTCCAGCAGCCGCGACAGCAGGTCCACAGCCACCTCGCCGGCGGCGCCGAACCGCCGGTACAGCGTGGGCGCCCTGGAGCAGGGGGGCACCAGTTGTATCAATAAAGCAAGAAGCAAAGGGGAGGGGTACGAACGGGGCGATGTGTTGTGCGTGCCGCTGATACTCAGGATCGCCGGTACAGCGTGGGGCCCCTGGAGGGGGCGATGGGTTATGGGGGAAGGACCGGGGGTAGGGGTGGGGGGACGGTGTTGCACGTGCGCGTTTGCGCGACAGCAGGTCCACAGCAACCTCGCCAGCAGCGCCAAACCGCCGGTACAGCGTGGGCGCCTGGAGCAGGGAGTAAACAGAGTGCCGAAACTGAATCGTTGTTCAAGGAACGAAGGATACTTGGCTGGGTGAGGCGACGGTGTTGCAATATGCTTGTCGCACGTGGCGAAGAGTCGCCGGTACAGGGTAGGGGCCCATTAAGGGGCGAGGGGGGACGTGGGCGCCAACATGACGTCGCATCGTGCACGTCGCAGGGCGAGCAGGCTTTAGTGTTGGGCTGGCGCGAGCAGCCCGTCGCGCGTCAGCCACAGAGCACCGACCGCCTTACAGTTGTGACTGCGGCTGCTGCCCAATCCACTTGGAAAAAAGGGTGCGGGTCCAGGCGTCCCTAGCGTTGAGCTCCACATACCCCTCAGCATCGACAGCCTATCTCATTGAGGCTTGATATGCTCCCCAACACCGATTGCGTCAACATGGTATGACCGCTACACTACTGCCCAAGGCTCAGCTCCCCCCGCACCTGCCGGGAATGCGACGCAGGTAGTTGCGCCACGGCTCGCTCTGCACGGCGTTGATGCAGGACCAGGCGGGGGTGCCCACCACGGCGAACAGCGCGCTCAGCTCGGCGCCGCCGGACGCGTGCGCGGCGTTGGCGGCGGCGTTGGCGGCGGAGGCACGGGGGGCGCCGCCGGCGGCGTGCGGCGCCTGCACATTGTTTGTGGGTGTGTTACCGGTAAGTTGTGAAGACATATACAGGTTTTACAGGCCAATTGCCACAGGCACATGGTGGACAGTCATGACTGATCAGTGGGGCAGGCACGTGGCAGGTCCAGTCTCCAGAGGCTTGCTGCATAGGATGTTGCTCGCGTGCACGTGTGGCCTAGGCCAGCCTTTGTATCCTGTTGTGCTGCCTAGCCTGCGTAAGCGCTATCCTTCGAGTTGTATGATGTGCTGCCTATGCTGCCTACCTGGCCGTACCGCAATCCGTCCGGCGGCGTGAGGGGCTTGCCCGTCATGGCGAACACGGGCGCAACCTGGCGGGCGGGGGGGGGTACGTGTATGGCAGGGGAGGACAATTCTCGTGAGGTGCCAGGATGGCGATCGTACCGGGGGTGGGGTGTACGACAACAATCGTTGTCGCACCCCCGACATGTGGCTTGCTGCCAAGCCAGGTCACTCGGCAGCAGTGATGACGCCGTGGTGTGGGGGGCCCGCGTCATGACTGCTCAACTACCGCAGCCCGGACCCGTCCACTGAGATCGCGCAGTCCCTGGGCGTGGCCCCTCCCTTGCCACGTGACCTGGTGCCCCCTGCGTCGCATGCCACGTGTCGCGTGCCATAATGCCACGTGCCTGCAGGTGCGGCGTGTCCGCCTTGCCCAGGTACGGCACGCGCTGCAGCAGCTCCCCGAACACGCAGCCGGCGCTCCACCTGGCAGGGGGATGCAGGGGTGCAGCAGGGGTAAGGAACGCGGTGGGATGATTACAGGGTATGTGACTCTGTGGTGCGCATGATATAGTGTTGCATCAGCTTTTTTGCTTGCTAGGCTTCCAGGGTGCACCTGCGCGGAGGCACTCCGCCCGACATAGAAAGACTCGCGACTGTCAGTGAGCTGGCAGGAACGTTAACAACTCTAGACGTCGCCAAGCCCCGCCATGCAGGGTAAGACCACCTGCGCAGCCCCACACGCGTTTCCTTGGCCCCCACCCCCAGCCCGCACTACATATGCCTGCCCCTTCACGCCTTGACCTCGTACCACATCCATCACCCCCCCCCGCCTTCCCCACCCCCCCCCCACCCCCCCCCCCCCCCCCCCCCCCCTCCCCTGCCCCCCCCCTCCCCCCCCCCCCCCCCCCCCCTCCCCCACCCTCCT
>VFQN01005733.1_pt1 | contig 14891 bp, 19 predicted proteins | sample 3512371 | NCBI WGS metagenome assembly VFQN01 (sample SAMN10412370, study PRJNA504923) | tailings metagenome | isolation source: Replicate 2 from Balatoc abandoned mine | place: Philippines: Itogon, Benguet | collected 2017-08-28
ATCCGCACCCCCAATATGGACAGCCTCGCCGGACGCGGGCTGCGCTACAGCAATTTCCACACGACGACGCTCTGCTCGCCCACCCGCGCCTGCCTGCTGACAGGCCGCAACCACCACGCCGTCGGCATGCGGTACCTCGCCAATGTCGACATGGGCTGGCCGAGCGGCCGCGGCGCCATTTCGCATCGCGCTGCGACCATTGCCGAGATGCTGCGGGAAACGGGCTATTCGACCTTCGCGGTCGGCAAATGGCATGTGGCGCCGACCGATGAGGCCAGCGCCGCCGGCCCCTTCGGCCAATGGCCGCTGGGACGTGGTTTCGATCGCTTCTACGGTTTCATGAACGGCAGCACCGACCAGTATTATCCCGAACTGATCGAGGACAATCATCCCGTCGAGCCGCCGGCCGGTCCCGAGGACGGATATCATCTTTCGCAGGATCTGATCGATAAGACGATCGCCATGCTCTCCAACCACGTCTCGCTGGTGCCGGAGAAACCCTTCTTCCTCAACCTCGCCTTCGGCGCCGGCCATTTCCCGCACCAGGTTCCGCGCGATTTCATGGACCGCTATGAGGGCGTCTATGAAACCGGCTGGGATGAGATACGCGTCCGCCGGCTGGAGAAGCAGAAGCACATGGGCCTGGTGCCCGCAGCGACCGAACTGCCGCCCTCTAATCCCGGCGTCGAGCCCTGGTCAGCGCTTTCGCCGGAGCAGCGGGCGGTCGCCGTGCGGCTCCAGCAGGCCTATGCCGGCTTCCTCGAATTTACCGATCTCCATTTCGGCCGGCTCATCGACTTCCTCGAACGCGTCGGCAAGCTCGACGACACGATGATCGTGCTCCTGTCCGACAATGGCGCCTCGACCGATTGCGGCCCTGATGGAACGACCAACGTGCTGCGCTGGTTCAACCAGATCCCGGACACGGTCGAGCGCAACCTCGTCGACATCGACCTGATCGGCGGCCCACGAAGCTTCACCAACTATCCCTGGGGCTGGGCCCAGGCGAGCAACACGCCGCTTCGCCTTTACAAGAGCTACACCCATGGCGGCGGTGTGCGCGACCCGCTCATCGTGTCGTGGCCGCGGCGCATCGCCGACCAGGGCGCGATCAGGCACCAGTTCCACCACGTCACCGACATCACGCCGACCGTGCTCGAGATCTGCGGCGTCGAGGCCCCCGAGGCCTTCCGCGGCGTGCCACAGATGCCGGTCCACGGCACGAGCCTCGCCTATACCTTCGCCACTCCCGACGCGGAGACACGCAAGGAAGTCCAGTATTTCGAGATGTATGGCCACCGCAGCATCTGGCATAAGGGCTGGAAGGCGGTCACCAACCACCAGCCGGCAACCTCCTTCGATCTCGATGATTGGGAACTCTATCACCTCGACGAGGACTTCGCCGAAACACGGAACCTGGCGAAGTCGCATCCGGACAAGCTCCGGGAACTCGTCGAGCGCTGGTGGGCGGAAGCTGGCAAATATGACGTGCTGCCGCTGGACGACCGGCGCGAGATCCTGTTCAAGCCAGCGCCCAAGCCCGATTCCATCCGGGCGAAGAAACGCTTCGTCTATCATCCCCCGATCGCCGCCGTTCCCGCCGAGGCCGCCCCGCTCACCCAGGACGTCTCGCATCGCATCGAGGTTGAAGTCGAAGCAGCCGAAGGCGACGCGGGTGCGCTGGTTGCCTTCGGGAGCAGCGCCGGCGGTTACGTGCTTTTCGTAAATGAGGGCAGGCTCGTCTACGCCTACAATCGCTGCGGTGAAGTCACACGGCTCGTGTCCGACCGTGCGATCGGCACGGGACGGGTGTCATTGGGCTTCGAGTTCAGCAAGACCGGTATCCTGAAGGGGACCGGCAGGCTTATCGTCAACGGACACATGGCGGGAGAGCAGGCCTTCGACGCGACCTTGCAGCGCATATCGCTCTCCCCTTTGCTTATTGGCCGCAGCGGCATGCCACCCGTCGTGGACGACTATGCCGACGCATTCGCCTTCTCGGGCAAGATCGCGCGGGTGACCTTCGAGATCGGCGACGACAGGGACCTGCCGCTCCCCTCGCCCGACATCGATTGACCGACGGTATTAGGACAGTACGAGCCGTTCCGCCAGGAAATCGACAAAGGCCCTGATCCTGGGTGAGCGGCTCATCGGCCACAGCACCCGCAGCGCGCCGCAGTCACAGACCGAATCTTCAAGCAATGACACGAGGGTTCCGGCCTCGATCTGGCGTCCGACTGCATAGGCGGGAAGGCAGGCGATGCCGAAGCCTTGTTCAGCCAGATAGGCTCGGGCTTCGATCGTGCTCACCGTGGCGGCGACTGGAAGCTCGATGTCGAGTTCGACGCTGTCCCGCACCAGCGGCCAACGCTCCAGCTTGCCCGAAGTCGGATGCCGGTGATGCAGGCAGGCATGCCGTGCCAGGTCCTCAGGAGTGGCCGGCACTCCACTCTGGGCAAGGTAGGCGGGAGCGGCGACAAGCCTATGGGGGAAATGGCCGAGTTTCCGGCTCATCAGCCGGGAATCGTCGACATCGCCGGTCCGCACCACCGCGTCGAAGCCTTCCTCGACGACATCGACGAGGCGGTCGGAGAAATCGATCTCCATGCGGATTTCGGGAAAAGCCCGCATGAAGGCCGCAATGGTCGGCAGCAGCAGGCCTTCGGCGATCGGTAGGCTCACGCGAAGCATCCCTCGCGGCGAGCCGGCAGCCTCGGATAGTTCCTGCTCCGCCGCCTCGACCTCGCCGAGTATCCGGCGGCAACGTTCCAGGAAGAGGCTGCCTTCGGCGGTAAGCGTCATGCTGCGCGTGCTGCGATGAAAAAGCCTCACGCCGAGCCGTTCTTCGAGCCGCGCCACAGCCTTGCCGACCGCGGATGCCGAGACGCCGAGCTGGCGCCCCGCAGCGACGAAGCTGCCGGTCTCGGCCGCTTGAACAAATGCGCCGAGCGCCGATAGCCGGTCCATGAGCCATGTCTCCATTGCGGACAGAATGTCCGGATTGACTGGAACCATAGCCGATTTTTCCGGAAACCCGATGCGTCTATCTCCTCGGAAGCTCGAACCGGTAACGGAGGAACCATGGCGCGGCCGATAGACTACCTGCTCGCACCAGCGGCAGGCGCTACGCTGGCGGTGATGATCGATCTGAACAGTCAGCTTGCCGCGCACAGCAACGCCATTTTCGCATCCTGGGTCGCGCACGGAGTCGGCGCGGTCGTCGCATTGCTTTTGGTCGCGGCCGCCTCCAGGGTCACGCGCGGCCACATCAGTGAAGCGGCTGACCTCAGGCCGGCGCCCCTGTGGGCATATCTCGGCGGCATCCCCGGAGCATTCACTGTCGTGCTGGCGGCAATCGCGCTGAATGCCGGGCTGGCGCTTTCGGCGACCCTTGCCCTGATGCTCGTCGGCCAGATGATGTTCGGCCTGGCTGCCGATCGCTTCGGCTGGTTCGGCCTGGTCCGGCGGCGACTGGGTGCTGGCGATCTCCTGGGCGCCGTGGTGCTTCTCTGCGGCAGCGCGATCCTTCTTCTGGAAGGACGCATGTCGTGACCGCCCTTGTCCTCATCGCTTTGCTCAATGGCTGCCTGATTGCAGCGAGTCGGTCCATCAACGGCCGCCTCGGCATGTCGATCGGAGCGCTTCGCTCTTCCTTCTGGAATCATCTCGGCGGCCTGATCCTGCTCACCGCGTTGCTCGCCGGCGCCGGCATGCCTGATCTCGGCCGAGCTTTCGACGCACCGCCCTTGGTCTATTGCGGCGGCATATTGGGCGCGCTGTTCGTGGCCATGAACAGCCGCGTCCTTCCAAGGCTGGGCGCGGTTATGACAGTGGCGCTTGTGACCGCCGGCCAGATGGCAACCGGCCTCGCGATCGAATACCCCATTTGGGGGATATCACCCAGGCCGTTGCAGATCGTGGCAGTCGCCCTCATCGTGCTCGGCGCGGTACTCGCCCGGCGCGCATCACACGACGTAACACGTTGCAACAACGGACTCATCCGCGCTGGAGAACGTCGGATAGAACCGTTGGAACACAGCCCGCAAGCCGACCGGGCGCACAACACATCTCCTGACGGAGAACGCAATCTCTGATTTCGCAATGGACTTACGCCTTATGCGTAACGTGGCACGCGCGTACGTTGTGTTAAGCTCCAGTCTGTTTTTCCATACGGCTGGGAGCTTAGGGATGCAGAAGATCAAAGTCTTTGCTTGGGCAGGCGCAGTAATGCTGATGGCCACGGCTCCGAGTTTCGCGATGGGCTGGTGGATCCCGGGTCATGGTGGCGACAATGGCGGGGGAAAACCGCCGCAGAGCCATTCCGCGCCAGGGCCTGTCATCGGGATTGGCCTTCCGGCATTGGCAATCGCGGGTGGATACGCGCTCTACATGATCAGGCGAAGGAAATAGCGAGAGCGCGATGTCGCGTATCACGACCAGTTAGGTATCCTTGGACCGTGGCGAGACTTTCCACACAACCCTCCCGTGCCGGCATGCCGAGATCGGGAGGCCGTTCGTCTATACCGGTGGGCATGCCGGTCGATCGGGTTCGGGACAGATGGGCCACCCGGAGCCTTCTTTTCGGAGGTCTGACGATCGTCGGCTTCGCCAACGGCATCAGCGAAAGGGCAGTCGAGCAGATTCACGGGAGTGGGGTAGCGACTGCCCTGTTCAATACATTCGGCGTCAGCGTGGTGGTATGGGCGGCAGCGGCAGTCGCACTCTGGTTGCTCGCCCAAGCTCCGCGCCAGGTTCCCACGCGAATGGATCTTGCTGTCGCCGTCGCCGCTTCTGTTGCTTTCCTGCTGCCGGTCCCCTCACTCGCCTGGCTGGCAATCGCGGGGATCGGAGCTTGGCTGGTATGGTCGTCGCCGGCACATGGGCCGATGCGCCGCGCAGCAGTGGTGCTTGTCGCAATGACCGTGCCTATGCTGTGGGCACGCATTCTCTTCGCCTCGTTCAGCAACACGATCCTCGGTATCGACGCCAAGCTCGTCGGCTGGATGGTGGGCACGCATAGCATCGGCAACACGATCCCCTTCGCCAACGGAAACGGCGTGCTGTTCCTCGAGCCCGCCTGTTCCTCGCTCACCAATGTGTCGCTCGCTCTTCTGTGTGGCGTCCTGTTCGTGAAAGTCCATGACCGGTCATGGTCGCGCTCGATCATCGGCGCCACCCTTCTGGCCTGCGGCGTGACGATCGCGATCAATGTATTCCGCATCGCGCTCATCGGGGTTTATCCAGACCACTATACGCTTATCCACGGCCCGGTCGGCGCGATGGTGGCGGAATGGGCCACGATCCTGGCTGTCCTCGTCATCTACAACACGGGGGTCAAGCCCGATGCGCCGGCTCACGCTTAGCCTCGCCCTCGGCCTGCTGCTCACCGCGAGCCTTGCTATCAAGGTCTACGGCCGTGCCGCTCAGGATGGTGCCGTCAACGATGTCGGCGACCAGGACATAGTCGCCCTTCTTCAAAAACATGGCTTCGAGATCGAGCAGGCGACGACGGATACCGATCCGCCCTGGGTGCATGGCATGAAAGATGGCTGTCAGATCGACATCGCCAGCGTATCCCCACAAGGTTGGCACCGTGCCATCGTCGAATGGTATGCCGCAGGCAAGGAACTACAGTACTCCGCCCAAGGCCAGTTGCACGCCGAGCAACCGTTGTTGCGGCCCATGTTGACGCACTATCTTGGGCGGTTGCGGCGCTATGTCGGGATCGGCGCTCCCGACGTGAAGATACGCGCGGTGGTCATCACGCCCGGCTGCCCTGGCGATGCTGTTCCACCCGCGGAGCTTGCTGCCTTATCGGACTGATCCACCCGTCCGGATGCGCGGCCGTCCGCCATTGCTGAAGTTTTCCGGCTACTTTCTTCAACGCGTCGCGCGAAAAGGCTTCGCGTGATGCTCCGACGGGCTTGACCCAGTACATGTCTTTTTTCCGAAACCGCTGCACACTTTCGAGAGACATGCTTTATACGCAAGACCCAGCCGAAGCTGCGCATGTCGCTTGGGATTTGCCAGGCGTTCCGGCTTCGCACATACGATAGGGTCCCTGGACGTCTTGCTGCTCCATGTCATCAATCTGAAGCGGTCCCCGGTCCGGCGCGAAAAGATGGCGCGCCGGCTCGACGCGCTCGGTATCGCCCATTCCTTCTTCGATGCCGTCGACGCCTCGATAGGCGAACATCTGCCGGTATCGCGCTATGCGCCGAAGCGCGCGATCTGGTTGCGTGAGAGGCGCCTGGGCGCCGGCGAAATCGGATGTTTCGCCAGCCATTATCTGATCTGGCAACGCTGCGCATCCGGCACGGAGCCTTTCGTCGTCATGGAGGACGATCTCGACGTCGACGCCGGATTCGCCGAGGTCCTGCAGCTTGCGGAGGCTTCGATCAGCACCGTCGGGTTCATCCGTCTCGCCGGCCTCAACACGGTGGCCGAGGCCACGATCCGCCCGCTCTATGGGCCCTATCGGCTCGTGCGTTTTCTCAAGGGTCCTGCCGGCACGCAGTGTTACGCGATCTCGCCGGAGGCCGCGCGCAAGCTCATCGCCAAGGCCGATGTCTGGATCGAGCCCGTGGACGACTATCTCGACCGTTTCTGGGCTCACGGCGTCCAGAGCATGGCGATCCTGCCCTTCCGCATTCATCACGATGTCGACGAGAAGTCCGACATCGGAGACGCCAGGGCGAAGCGCCAGAAGTCGTTCGTTGGGTCCATCGGGCGAACAGTGAGCCGGCTCTATGCCTCGCTCGCCCGACGGCTCTCCAATATCCGCCATCTCGGTCTCGCCGCATCGCGATCACGATAGTCGGGCGCGATGTTCCGCGGCAGGTTCACACGCATCGCCCGGCCGTCGCTCCCAGCCGATCGAGCCGCATCCGGATATGGGCGGCTTCGGCCGCAGTATTGGCAAGTGATATCGCCCTGGTGAAGGCAGCGCGAGCCTCGTCCTTCCGGCCAGCCTGCGTCAAAAGCTGACCTCTGAGCCCATGAAAATGGAAATAGCCGTCGAGCGGCCCGGCCAGCGGCTCGATCATCGCGAGCGCCGGCTCCGGTCCATGAAGCTTGGCGACTGCGACCGCCCGGTTGAGGCTGACGACAGGCGAAGGCTGCAGCCTTTCCAGCGCTGCGTAGAGGGCATCGATCTCGGTCCAGTCCGTCTCCTCGGGCCGCCGCGCGGCGGCATGTATCGCGGCGATTGCCGCCTGGAGTTGGTACGGTCCTGGCCTGCGGTGGCGCATCGCCTTCTCGACCAGCACCGTGCCTTCGGCGATCAGCCCGGCGTCCCAAAGCCCACGATCCTGATCGTCGATGAGCACGATTGCGCCGTGGGCATCGAGCCGAGCCTTGGCCCGCGCATGTTGAAGGAGCATGAGTGCGGTCAGCCCCATGATCTCGGTTTCGCTGGGGAAGAGCTGGAGCAGCAGCCGCGACAGCCGGATCGCTTCCTCGCAGAGAGGCAGCCGGATATGGGCCTCGCCGCCGCTTGCAGCATAACCTTCGTTGAACAGCAGATAGATCATCGCCGCGACGACGCCGAGCCGCTCTTGCCGTTCGACGACGTCGGGCGCGCCATAGGGGACCGAAGCCGCAGCGATGCGCCGCTTCGCCCTGACGAGCCGTTGCTCCATGGCGCTTTCACTTACCAGGAAGGCGCGGGCGATTTCCTTGACTGAAAGGCCCGACACCACACGCAACGCCAAGGCGATCTGCTGCCCAGCCGGAAGGTCGGGATGGCAGCAGATGAAGAGCAGCCTCAGCACGTCGTCGCGATAGAGCCCGTCGTCCAGCCGCTCGGCCATCGAAGCCTCCGCGTCGCCCAGATCGGAGATGACATCCTCCGGCGGCAGGACCTGCTGCCGCGCCTTGCGTCGCGTCTCGTCGAGCGAGGCATTGCGGCCGACGAAAATGAGCCAGGCGAGCGGATCTCGTGGCGGACCTCTTTCCGGCCAGGTCTTCAATGCCCTGAGCGAGGCTTCCTGAAAGGCCTCCTCTGCCAGGTCGAGGTCCCGGAAATAGCGCAGCAGCGCGCCGACCGCGCGGGGCCGGGCGGCCGCAAGCTGCGTTCCGATCCAGGCGATCTCTGTCATGTCAATCCGACACCAGGGGCGAACTCCTTGACCGGGCGAAGTTCCAGGCCGCCGCCCGGCATATGGCTGGCATATTCACGCGCGGTCGCAATGGCTTCCTCGAGCGAAGCAGCGTCGAAGACCCAGAAGCCGAGCAGAACTTCCTTGGTCTCTACGAAGGGACCGTCCAGCACCGTCGGCTCAGGCCCGCCACGAATACTCATCGCGGTGCCGGTCGGCATCAGGCGCAGGCTGGGACCGAGCCTTCCCGCCGCCTTGAGGCCCGCATCCGTGGCCATATGCTTGGCCATCACGGCATCGTCGTCCTCCTTGCGCCACTCAATGGATTCGGGGGCGTAGCAAAACATCGCAAAGCGCATCGATCGGTCCTCCTAGGGCGCCACGCGTCCATTCAGACGCGAAAAGGTCGCTCTATCTCTTCGTTTCTACGCATCATGCTCCCCGATAATCGATTCCGATATTCGGGCCGATGCGCCGGTACAGATCAAGGACGTAGAACAGCAAGCCATGCCGACGGGCGCAGCAGTTTTTTTTGCGCTTCGCTCGGCTTCTCCGAAAAAAGTCCGGTCGTGGTGTCGGGATCGTCGGATGCCGTTCGTCCTCGGTTCGGAACATGAAGGAGAACGATCATGACGAGCCCGGCCGAGCCAGACGCGATCCGTGCCCTCATCGAGAATATCCACCGGAGCTTCCACAACAAGGACAGTACCGCGGCAACGGCGGTATACGCCTCCGATGCGATGATCTTCGACCTTGCCCCACCGCTCATTTCGGCCATGGGCACCGATGCCGACAAGTTGCAGGCCTGGTTCGATGGTTGGGAGGGGCCGGTGGATCGCCTTACCCGGGATCTCGCCATATCAGTCGAAGGCGATCTCGCTTTCTGCCATGTCCTGTTGCGCACCAGTGCGACCACGAAAAGGGGCGAGCACGCCAAGTTCTGGACCCGCGTCACCTTGTGCCTCAGGCGGATGGGCGGCAGTTGGCGGATCGTTCATGAGCACGAATCCGTGCCCTTCTATATGGACGGCAGCTTCCGCGCCGCCGTCGATCTCGAACCCTGACCGGAGGCAGACCATGACCAAGGTGGCGGTCGAGAATGTCAACCATCCGGGCTCGTCAAAGCAGGTCGACGCCGCCGTCTACGATGCGGTGAAACGGGCTTATCTCGCGATATTGTCGTCGGAACCTGACGGATTGACGTTGGCGGAAATCAGCAGGCGCCTGGGAACGCATCTTTCCGAAGAGACGTTTTCCGGCAGAGCCGGGCTGGGTTGGTGGGCCAAGACCGTCCAGCTCGATCTCGAGGCAAAGGGCTTCGTCAGACGCGGCAAGAGCCGGCCGTTACGCCTGCGCAAGGCCTGACAAAACTCTGGGAGAAGAACATGCTTAACGACAAGCAACCGGTCGCCACTGTTGCCGTGAGCGACCTTCAGAACGCTCGCCGATTCTACGAGGACAAGATCGGACTGACACCGCCGGGCGATCCTGACCCGCATATGGTCGCCTATCCCTGCGGGAGAGGATCGTTGTTCGTCTACCAGTCCGAATATGCCGGGACCAACAAGGCGACGTCGGTGACATGGAATGTTGGAAATGATCTCACGGAGATCGTGCGCAAGCTCGGGACCAAAGGCGTCGTTTTCGAGAATTACGACTTTCCTGGCGTCACCCGGGAAGGCGACATCCACGTCTTCGGCAAGATCAGGAACGCCTGGTTCAAGGATCCCGACGGCAATATCCACGCGCTGGTCGATGGCGGCTGATCGGCACGGCATCCTTTCCCACGCAGGGAAAGGATGGAGCCATGTCGGAAGCCCACCGCGCGCTCGGCCCGTTGCCTGAACAGGAGCCGGCTGCCGTTCTGCAGCAAGCCGGTTTCCACCCCTCGGCCGAGCGCTGACCGGGTTTTGTTACGCAAAGACCCGTCCCGGTAGTTTTGATGCTGCGCCGATTCGGTTAACGCTTCCTTTCACCGGGCAGCAGTTGGCGAAGTAAGCAGCACCGGGGCTTGCTGAGCGCGCTGGCTCAGCCAGACGCTGCCGAGAACGACGCCCATGCCCGCGATCTGCAGCGGACTGAGCGACTGCCCGAGCACGGACCAGCCGAGGATGACCGCCGTCATCGGGCTCAGGAAACCGAGCGGCGAGACGACCGAAGGTTCAAGCCGGGCTATGCCGCGGAACCACAATATGTAGGTCAGCGCCGCGCCGATCAGGCCGAGATAGGCGAAGCCGAGGAGATTGTTCGCCGACAAGGCCGGCAGCGGCGGCTCCACCCACAAGGCCACCGGAAGCAGCAGCAGGCCGCCCGCCGTCAACTGCCATGCGGTGAAAGTGAGTGGCGAGACCGGCGGCTGCCAACGGCGGCTGAGCACCGTGCCCGCGGCCATCGAAGCAGCGCCGCCGAGGCCGGCCGCAATGCCGAGCGGATCGAGCGACGCTTGCGGCGTGAGGATCAGCAGTGCCACGCCGATGATTCCGCTCAGCGCCGCGGCGATGGCGAGCGGCCGGATCGCCGAGCCGAGTAGCAACCGCGCGAGCGCAATGACGATAAGCGGCTGGATGGCGCCGACCGTGGCGGCGACGCCGCCGGGCAGACGATAGGCGGCGACGAAGAGCAACCACCAGAAGATCGAGAAGTTCAGCGCTCCGAGAACCAGCACCCGGCCCCACCACAGGCCTTGCGGCAGTTGCCGCACCAGAAGCAGGAGCAGGATACCGGCCGGCAGGGCGCGCAGCATCGCGACCGTGAGCGGATAGCCCTGCGGCAGCAGTTCAGTGGTGACGAGATAGGTGCTGCCCCAGATCGCCGGTGCAACGGCGGTGAGAAGGAGGTCGACATTGCGGGCCATGGCCGGCGCCTTTCCAATTTATCTTGACATCAAGATACACCCATTTAGCTTGACGTCAAGATAAATTCTGACGATAAATGCGCATGGATCGGGTCGACGACATTCTTGCGCAGTGGAATCGGGAGCGCCCGGATCTCGATGTCCGACCCATGGGACTGATCGGCCGCGTCAGGCGCATCGCACACCACATGACGCGGACCATGGAAAAGACCTTCGCCGCGCACGGGTTGAACGACGCAAGCTTCGACGTGCTGGCGACATTGCGCCGGTCCGGATCGCCCTATCGCCTGTCGCCCGGCGATCTCAGCGCCACCATGATGATCACATCAGGCACGATGACCAATCGTATCGATCAATTGGAGAAGGTCGGGCTCGTCACCAGGGAACAGAACCCGCAGGACGGACGCAGCGTGATCATCGCGCTCACGGAAAAAGGCTTCGCCGTCATCGATGCGGCCGTCAGCGAACATGTGCAGACGCAGGCGCGGCTGACGTCGGAACTCAGCCCCGAAGAGTTTGCAACGCTCAACACGCTGCTCAGCCGCTATCTGTCCCGGCTCGACACAGCGGGCTAGGCCTATCTGCCGAAAGTGCCACTGGGTTTTGGTAAGCCAAGCCAGGATCCTGCGGCGTGTCGCGTGAATCCTTTTCACGCGACATACGGCAGAACCGCGCCCTACATCTGGTCGTTGTAGGGTTCCTTGGTCTGGCCGACCAGCCTGGCGAGATCCGAGAAAGACGACGTGGCCGGCGCGCGATTGGCCAGTTGCAGCAGTCGGATGGGGAAACAGACGGCGTCGCGATTGGCTGGCGACATGTCCTGATAAAGCCGTTCCTCGCCTGTTAGGCCGGCCTCCGCCCGCCGCAAGGCATAGTCGACTTCGTCCGATGTCAGCAGGCCCTTGCGAACGAGGGTTCCGTTGATCGAAGCGACGGCCATCAGAAGGCCTTCGAGCTGGAGATTGGCGACGTTCATGGGGCTTCCTCCATTCCGACTGGGTCCCCACTATACGCTCATAGGGTCAGATGCCGAACTGCACGGCGTGGTCGAAACCCTCGGCGGCAAATGCCAGCAGGCGCAGCCCCTCTTTCTCAACGGCCGTCATGTCCTTCTTCGACAGCTTGTGCATGGCCTCGACCTGCAGGGTCGCGGCACGACGCGCCCTCACGATCTTCCAGGCGGCCGAAACAAAACCGTCCAGCAGCACGGCACCCTTGCCGAACACCTTCTTCGATCCAGCCTCGGAGACGACCCGGCTGCGCTCAGCATGCGACAGTAGAAGGTTGTCGTATTCCGGGATGAAACGCACCGGAACCGGTGTCTCGGGATCGGGGCGCGGCGCATCGGGCAGGTCGAACAGTTCCCGGCCGGCCTCGTCGCGGAAGACAGCCAGCCTCGGGCGCAGCCTCTCCAGCGTGTCTCCGAGCCGGGTCAGCCAGCACCAGGCCTGGACATCCATCACACAAGCCGGTCCGAAGGCGCCGAGATAGCGCAATACAACGTCGTCGATCGACGCTGCGGTATCGAGCGGCCGGCCGAGCCATGACGTCGCCGGCGTCCATCGCGGCATACCGCTCCTGCACCAGAGACCTCGCGGGGGAACCTGGACTACCGGCAGGAGTGCGCGGACGGCCTGCCCGAGCGCCTCGGTGTCCCGACCCGGCCAATGCTCCGCGAGCAGTTCGCCGAGTTCGATCGTCGTCAGCGGTTTGCCAGCGAGCAGCTTCTCTCCCAGGCGCGCCGTCTCCGCTATCTCGATGCCGTCGAGCGGCTTGCTGAAGGGACTGCCGGCGAAGGCCCGGTCGATCATCGGCTGCATCAGCGGCCTGAGCGCCAAACAGTCCGCGGCAGTGACGAGATGAAGCGTCGTGCGCATCAGCGGCATCCGTACCGCGCGACGATCCTCGATCAGCCTGGCAAGCTCGTTCGGATCGAAATCCTTCAGCCGTGACCACAATCCGAAATAGGGCGCCTGGGGCGACTGCGCCTGCATGCCGACCAGATGACCGATCGCCTGCTCCGCAGTCATTTCGGCGGGCTCGAGCAGCATCTGTCGTGCAAGCAGCGCGCGGTTGAGAATGCGGCTCGAAAGCACCTGACCCGACCTATCCACGGTGATCGCCGATCTCGTCATTAGATCTCCTCTTTACCGCGACTGCACCCTGTCCGGGCCGATTCCCCGCGCTATAGTAACGGTTCGCCGCGCCGACGGCGTGACCTCAAAAGCTGGAGAAGACCATGGATCGCCACGCAACAGCCGTCTGGAAGGGCAATCTCAAGGAAGGCAATGGCACGCTCGATACGCAGAGTGGCGTGCTGAGCAAGACACCCTATTCGTTCAAGACCCGCTTCGAGGACGAAAGCGGCAAGTCCGGCACCAACCCGGAAGAGCTTCTGGCCGCAGCCCATGCCGGCTGCTTCGCCATGCAGCTCTCGCATTTCCTGGCCGAGAATGGCACGCCCGCCGAAAAGCTCGACGCAAAGGCCGTTGTGACTTTGGTGCCGGGCACCGGCATCACCGGCAGCGCGCTTACCCTGGTCGGCACCGTTCCCGGCATCGACGCGGCGAAATTCAAGGAACTGGCCGAGAAGGCAAAGGAGAACTGCCCGGTCTCCAAGGCGCTCGGTGCGATCAAGCTCTCCCTGGACGTCCGCCTGGCCTGACCAGGCGACACCGGAAGGCGGCTGCGCTCAAGCGCGGCGGTCAGACCCGCGCGCGACGCTGCGATAAAGCGACAGGCAGTCGGCTGCGATCGCCTCCGGCGAGAACCGTTCGGCGGCGCGCAGCCGGCCAGCCTCCCCCATCTGCCGACGCCGTTCGGGGTCGGCCGCAAGGCCGGTGATCGCCTTCATCCAGTGGCCGCCATCGGGCGGCAGCGCGAGACCGGCGACATTGTGCTCGACGATCTCCGCCGAGCCGCCGAAATTCATCGTCAGAACCGGAAGCGACTGCGACATCGCCTCGACCGCCGCAAGTCCGAAGGATTCCCCCGGCAGGGCGGTCGGTGTCGCATAGATGTCGAAGGCCCGCATCACGGTGCGAGCCCCGGGCACCAGCCCGAGCAACCGCAAGCGGTCGCCCCCGGCATCCTTCAGCCTCTGCAGTTCGGCCGCATCGCCGGCGGGCCCGATCACCGCCAGGACGAAGGGCGGTCCCAGCCGGCGCACGGCATCGGCGAGAAACGGCAGGTTCTTGATCGGCCGGATGGTGCAGACCGTCCCCACGACGAATTCATCGGGCTGCAGGCCGAATCCCGACCGCAGCGCCTCGCGCGTACGCGGGTCGGCCGTCACCGGCTCGATGCCGTGATGCAGGACCGCGCAGCGTTCGGCCGAGATGCATCGGCGCAGCCACGCTTGCCCCATCCAATTGTTCACCATGGCTTGGGAGGGCACGACCAGCTTGTCGATGCGCCGGTTGAAATAGGTCATCCAGTCGAAGGGATTGAAGAAGTTGAGCCCCCCGATCGCCCCGTGATCGAAGATGACGGGGACATCTGGATGATCCCGCAACGCCTTGACCGCGGCTAACCCCACCGGCCGACCGGCCCCCACATGGACGAGGTCGGGACCGAAGGTCGACACGGCGTCAGCCACGGGCCCGGTTATGTTCCGGTCCGGGAAATAGCGCCGCCGCTTGCGGGCCAGCCGCGAGCCGCTGTCGCGACGCAATTCGGAAAGGGCAATGCGGCGGAAGACGACGCCCTGGCCTTCCAGCACTCGGAAGACCGGATCGTTGATGGTGCCGGCATGTTCCGAGACGAGAAGAACCTTCATTCGACGGTCACCGCCTCCGATCAGGAAATCGTCAGACCCGGCGCTCCACCATCATCTTCTTGATCTCGGCGATCGCCTTGGCCGGATTCAATCCCTTCGGGCAGGTCTGCGCGCAGTTCATGATGGTGTGGCAGCGATAGAGCCGGAACGGGTCCTCGAG
>VFQN01005735.1_pt1 | contig 14885 bp, 8 predicted proteins | sample 3512371 | NCBI WGS metagenome assembly VFQN01 (sample SAMN10412370, study PRJNA504923) | tailings metagenome | isolation source: Replicate 2 from Balatoc abandoned mine | place: Philippines: Itogon, Benguet | collected 2017-08-28
ATCGTCGATGATTCAACAATTACCGGTTATCGTTTTTCAACCGGTTGGGCAAAAAATCAACGTGTTTTCTTTGCGATACGTTTTAATAGGAGTATTCGTTCTTTTCGTTTTGTACGCGCATCTGACCAACATAATAAAAACGCCATTGGCAACCAGTTAAAATTATTAGTTGCTTTTGATGATACAGATAGTACAGTGGAAGTAAAAACGGGTTTGAGTAGTGTTAGTGAGCAGAAAGCAATTGTGGCTCTGCAAGAAATAGGCTCTAATAGTTTTGAGCAAATAGTTCGTAAAGCTGATGATGCATGGGAAAAAGAGCTGAACAAAATTAGGATTGATACAAAGGATAAAGCTTTTGCTACAAGATTTTATACCGCCTTATACAGAACCTGTATGGCGCCTTCACTTTATTCAGATGCAGATGGTAGTTATCGTAATCATGATAACCGTGTTTTACAAATGAAGCAAGGAGCACAGCGTTATACCATTTTTTCATTGTGGGATACTTTTCGTGCGCTCAATCCATTGTTCACGATCACGCAGCCTGAAAAAACACCAGCATTCATCAACAGTATGCTGAAGTTTTATGAAGACAATGGTTTATTACCTGTTTGGGATATCAGTACCTGGGAAGCAAATACCATGACGGGTTATCATTCCATACCAGTGATTACGGATGCAATCCTCAAAAATATCCAGGGATTTGATCATGAGAAAGCCTATGCTGCGATGCGTAAAAGTGCGTTTCAACAGCAAAGAGGAACACCCGACTATATACGTTATGGATATCTTCCACAGGATAAACATGGCTGGAGTGTTACGATTACCCTTGAATATGCTTTTGATGATTGGTGCATTGCTCAAGCTGCAAAAAAATTAGGAAAAACAGATGACTATCATTTATTCATGCAACGTGCGAAAAGTTATCAGCGTTTATTTGACCCATCCACTGGTTTTATGCGAGCAAAAGATAGTTTGGGAAAGTTTATAGAACCCTTTGATCCTTTACTTTCTGAGCACGGATTTGACGGACAGTATATAGAAGGGACTGCATGGCAACATAGTTTTTTTGTACCGCATGACATAGAAGGTTTTGCAAAACTATATGGTGGCAAAGAGCAATTGATAGCAAAATTGGATGCATTATTTAATGCCCCCAGCGAGTTACATGGTGCAAATACTTCTTTGGATGTAACTGGTTTAATCGGTCAGTATGCACATGGTAATGAACCCAGTCATCATATTATTTATATGTACAGTGCACTAGGACGAAGAGATAAAGCCGCACATTGGTTGAAAACAGTGGCGGATAGCATGTATAAAAATGGCCCCGATGGATTAACTGGTAATGATGATTGTGGACAAATGAGTGCATGGTATATCTGGACAGCATTGGGAATGTATCCAATGAACCCTGCAGCTGGTGAATACATATTTGGCTTTCCGTTGATTGATTCAGCTACTGTTCAGCTTCCTAACAATAAAAAAGTACAAATTAAAGCCATTGGTAAAAGGCATGCCAAATCAGTGGTAAAAGATGTGTACTGGAATGGTAAAAAAATTACCGAGCCATTTATTACACATCAGCAACTACTCGCTGGAGGCGAGCTACAGTATATACTTAACTGATCAGCCGTAACTAGCTTTGTACAACTTGTATCATGATTTCCAAACCATCCCTTTTTTCGTAAAAGGTATAGTGATACCACAGGCAATTAGGGTAAAAATAAGTCCTTTCAGAAATCCCATCCATGCATTCTGGTTCATCGCTGACCATATATGATATACACCTGTTAGTTGCAGCAATGGTAGTACTAATAAACCTCCACTTACATAAGCCATCATAGGGTTACTACCACATTTGCAAAAGAAGTTATATACAGATTTCAGCCATGGAACAGTGCTGAAAGCGTCAATAACAATGTATCCAACAAAAGCCAATCCTGATGTTACAAAATAATAACTATAGGTAGATGAGTCTTTCTTGATGCCTCCTTCATATGCTTCCAGAGCTAGTCCGAGTAATAAACAATAAGCGCCTACTGTAAAAAATCGAGAGACAAATGATTGCTCATCATAGATTTTTTTAATCAACACATATACCAATACTAGTAACGCTATTGTGATACCAAGATTTAATAATAATGATCTGTTATATAACATCGTCACATTCACTATGATCAGCAGTAATAATAATACACCTATCCATTGTTTCCCTTTATGTAAAGATGAGTTGTGTATTGTATTGTTAGCACGCAACAACCATTCTCCTGCCATTGTCCCAGGAATGAGGATGAACAAATATTTTAAGAAATAGAATTTATAGATAGCAGGTTCCGGACTCAATTGAAACAGCCATTCATTCCAACTACCGGGAACTTTTGCGCCCAAAAAAATAGCCATTAGAAAAGGTAATATTCCCCAACGTAATAATGGATTGTTTCTTGTAAACCACCAAGTGAGTGTCCCAAACAATGCCATATTAGCTAATACCATGATGATAATATCAGACCGATCAATACTGAAACCTTCCCCATTATTCAATGGTAATAACCACAATGCAAGGCACCCAATCAGCATTGCTGCATAATTGATGTAGATGGTTTTCTTTCGATTCCATTGCGGGAACTTACTGTAAGCAAAAAAAAGTAAGACAAATCCCAATAGTGTAATGAGATAGGTATTAGTAGACGCTTGCGTACTGATACGTGTATACTTAAACTGTTCCAGAAACAAAGCGAAAAAGGCAAGCAACATAAACCTTCGTATAGCTATCCAAACAACTGCTTTTGTATCATTTGCTGCAGCTTGTTTTTGCAAGGCAAGTGGCAATGCGGCACCCATACAAAAAATAAAAAAAGGAAATACTAAATCTACCCAAGTAATACCTGGCAGCTCAGGATTGAATTGATGTAAAGGTGGTGGTACTTGTGCATGATACATCCATCCAGGTAAAACACCACCAAAAGCAATAGATCCTGAAAGTATCATAGTAAAAACTGCATAACCTCTTAAGGCATCCAGTTGTTGGTATCTGGTTTGCATGTTGTTTATTTTAAAAGAAAGGCAGACCATTATTCAACATAATGTCTGCCTTCTTACTTAAAACCATATTGCCTGTCTGTTCATATTACCAGCCTGCGTTTTGTGTAAGGCCCGGATTATTATCGATTTCTGATTGTGGTATTGGCCACAGTTTATATTTCGCATTGGTGTTATTACGTACCTGATTACGGAAACGTATACGTTGTGTAATACTTGCAGAATAATCTGGAATATTATCTGCATCAAAAACAGGTCTTGCAGCAGGTACAGCAGGGTCTAATGAAATACCTACTACCGGACCACTATTGGCTTTACCATAAATATCCCATCTTCTCAAATCAAATAAACGAAGACCTTCACCTGCGAATTCAACTGCTCTCTCTCTTCGCACCTGTGTTCTTAATGCAGCTTGGGTATTAATAAGCACCGCTGGTTGTCCAGCTCTTGAACGCACTGCGTTTATAGCAGTGAGTACCGTTGCATCGATTTCATTCAGTTCAATTTTTGCTTCTGCATACATAAGTAAAATATCAGCATAACGCATCAATATGTAACCTACTTTCGATTCGAATGTGTATTGTGTAGAGTCATTGTATTTATTCCATACATACCCTACACCACCGATATTACCTGTTGCACTTACCTGCCATTGAATACCGGCAGCCTGAGCACCTACCCAATCATTATTACCCGTTACGTTATCATACACGCCTGTATTCCAGTTAAACTTGCGACGTACGTTACTATAAATATTAAAGATGGTACGTTCACGAAGATTATTATAAGGCAGTGCGGGTGTTTTAGAAGCGAAATGAACCATTGTATCACCTGGTACATAAATACTCCATGCCAGTCTACGATCTCTGTTGAGACGTGGATTAGCAGGATCATATGTAACTGAGGCATCAATACGATTACCGCTTCTATCTTCAAACTGATCTACCAATGCCTGCGAAGGGAAATGGCTCGATTGTGAGTTGGTTACCTGACGTGGTACACCAATAATTGGACCCCAGTTCTGAGGTTCATTTACATCTGTAGGATAAGTCTGACAAAAAAGGATCTCTCTTCCTGCATTTGTAGTTTGTCCAGCAAGTGAAAATAAGTTAGGATAACTTGGATTCAATGTATACTGACCACCGTCAATCACAGTTTTGGTAGCAGTAGCTGCAGTTCTATAGTCTTTAATCAACAAAGCGAGTTTTGCTTTAACGCCTAATGCTACAGCTTTGTTTACACGACCTAAAGCCTGAACAGGTGCAGTGCCGGCAGCATCAAATGCAGCAACGGCTTCATCTACATCTTTGTACAAATCAGCAATGATAGTAGCCACCGGTGTTCTTGTTGCAGTCAATACTTCATTAACCGTAGGAGGTACTTTATAAAAAGGAACATCTCCAAACCAAGTCATCAAATGCAGATAACCCCAAGCTCTCAATATCAATGCTTCTGCTTTGATTCGGTTAAATGTTGTTGCATTCACATTTGCTTTACCATTCTCCATACCAGCAATCTGCTGATTGGCTCTCTGCACAAGTTTATATGCTTGGTTCCATGCAGTAATGCTTAATGAATTATTGACAAGAAAAGGACCTCCATCACCCATGGCAATAAGATCTTCAGCGTTACCACCTCTTTTCATAGCATGGTCGGTAGAAGATTCTATAGCAAATAACAGAGCAGTATTATTTGGGAACACCCACATCGCAGATGCATATACACCTATAAGGCCCTGCTCCATTTCTGCCTGGTTACTGAGAAAGGTTGATGCAGAAGATGCATCAAGTGGTTTTCTGTCTAAAAATTTCTGACAGGCACTCAATCCCAGTGCAGTAATTGAAAGCAGTATAAAAATTGACTTTTTCATGTTTATTATTTTTTACTGTTTCAGTTAAAAAGTTACGTTTACACCACCCGTGAATGTGCGCATCAGTGGATAAAATTCAGCATTGGCACTATTGATTTCAGGATCAAATCCTTTCCATGCTTTTGATATCGTCAGCAAGTTTGAACAGCTGAAATAAATACGCAGATTACTGATGCCTGCTTTATTCAACCAATTTTTTGGCAGCGTATATCCCAGGTTTACGTTTTTGATACGGAAATAAGCTGCACTACGAATCCACTGTGAAGCAAGCAGAAAATTGTTACCACCAGATCCAGAAGGAAGTAATCGAGGGAATAATGCATTTTGATTATCTGGTCTCCAGTAATCTTTATGAATATCAAGCAGTGATGCCGCAAAATCAGCAGAGCTAAATGGAACTGCTCCGGTACCACTCAAGAAATTATTTCGCTTACCTACACCCTGACCAAAAATGTTCAAGTCCCAGTTACCATAAGTCAAGTTCAAGTTGATGCTGTATTCATATCGAGGAAATGCATTACCCAGGAAGGTTCTATCATTTACATCAATCTTCTTATCACCATTGATGTCTGCATATTTAACATCGCCTGGTTTAGGTCCGTTGGCTGTAGTTGGACTCCAAGGAACGCCAAACTGAATGGGTGAATTTTTCACATCTGTAGAATCAGAGAAATAGCCTGCACTTACATAACCAAAGTAAGAACCCAATGCCTGACCTGGCATGGTACGAATACCATCACCAATGAAAGGTGTTCCTTCTACTAGGTTTAAGACTTTATTCTTCACATCAGAAAGCATAGCTGTTACATCTACACCCAATTTCCCAAACTGATTTCTGTAATTCACACTCACTTCCCATCCTTTATTCTCCATATTACCTGCATTTACAAAAGGATTGCTCAAACCACCAGCTGATTGTGGCAGTGTTCGCTGCAGTAACATATTTTTCAATGTTTTTACATAATAATCTGCAGTAATAGTGAAACGTTTTGCAACAGTGAGATCAAGACCAATATTCCACTGACGTGAAGTTTCCCAACTCAAATCAGGATTGGCAAATTGTAAAAGTGCAAGACCCAGATTTGTACTATTACCAAAATAGGCATTGGTACCATTGTTAGGATTATTGTATGCTGATTGCGCATAAAAAGCATCATAGGCATAATTGTTACCAATATTCTGGTTACCGTTACCACCAAAAGAAGCACGGAGTTTACCAAAGTCAATCAGCTTTCCAGCATTTTCAAAAAAGTTTTCTTTAGAGAAAATCCATCCAGCAGATACAGCTCCGAAATTACCCCACTGTTTATTTCTAGCCTGAGAGAAACGGGAAGTACCATCGCGACGACCATTCAACTCTAAATAATATTTATCATCATAACTATAATTCACACGAGCAAAAAAGCCTGCCAATGCTAATTCAGATGCACCTGCATTGTTATCGCGTACACCTGAACCCAGATTCAAATAAGGTTGATTAGGATTCACAAAACCTTGACGTGATGCACCAAAGAAATAATTGGTAAATAATTCAGATTGTGCACCTGCCAATACCTTTACTGAGTGAGCACCTACACGTTTAGTATAAGTAGCTTGACCTAGATAAGTAGTGTACAAGTTATTTGTCCAAGCTTCTGACAAACTTGATGTACCCGGCCACGTACCAATCAATGAATAAGAAGAGGTAGCTAAGTTGGGTTGATAGATTTCAGCATTCTTTACCCATGTTTTACTGTATGGGTTAGAAGATTGACGACCCCAATATCCTTCTACTTCTAAACCTGTAATTGGACGGAAATTAAAACCAAAACGAGTTAACAAAGTTGTACCTCTTACTACTGAATTACCAGTAGCTTCAGCCATAGCGATAGGGTTACGATTATTTGACTGAGCAGCCGTACCATACATACCTGGACCATATTTACCACCACCAATTGCAGGTAAACCAATAGCCTGACGAATGATGAATTCAGCAGAGCCGGTAGATGGGTTGGTAGTAATGCTATTGGTATACGCCAACACACCGGTGAGTGTAAGTTTTTTGCTGACTTTAAATTCAGGATTCAAACGCAGATCATATTTATCAAATGAACTGTTTGGAATTAAACCTTGTTGAGTGAGATAAGTAAAAGAACCGAACATACTCATTTTCTCTCCACCCGCATTCAACTGAACGTTGTGGTTCTGCATGAGACCTGTATTGGTCAATACTTCACTCAACCAGTCAGTATCAATTACATCTAGATTATTGGGTGCAGTTGTTTTGTATTTATCAATCAAGGTTTGTGGGAAAACGAATGCAGCAGGATTACCGGTTCTGTTTCTTTCTGCTACATTACTCAATTCCATATGATCAATAGCACTTACTCTCTTAGGGATACTGGTAGCTTCTTGTTTGGTTACAAAGCCATTGTAACTAAGTTTCATCTGCTCACCTGTAGCACGTTTTGTCTTTACAAGCACTACACCATTACTGGCACGGTTACCATAAATAGAAGTTGATGCTGCATCTTTCAATAAAGTAATACTTTCAATAGCATTCGGATCAATCAGATCCAAAGAACCTACTGCCAAACCATCCACAATAATGAGCGGTGCATTACTTCCTGAGATAGAACCCTGTCCGCGAATAACAATACTGGCTCCATCAGCACCTGGTTTACCGGATTGTTGTTGCACTGTAACACCTGGTGCTAAACCTTGTAAAGCTTGGCTGGCACTAGATACCTGACGTTTGTTCAATGCACTGTTATTGAGTGTAACCAATGAACCTGTCAGACTTGCTTTTTTCTGTGTACCATAACCCACTACCACTACTTCACCTAATCCGTCGGCAGCTGGTACAAGGGCCACATCAACAACATTATTAGTAATCGTTATTTCTTTAGATGCAAAACCGATGCTTTTGAAAACAAGGGTTGCACCTTTCTCGGCTGATAAATTATACTCGCCGTTTGCGTCTGTGGTAGTACCTGTTTTTTTGCCTTTTAACAGTACAGAAATGCCTTCAACAGGATTACCCGTAACACTACTGGTAACTCGGCCCGACACTCTGATCTGTTGTGCCACCACACACTGTAATAACAGCAGCAGTGCACAGCACAGGAGTGATACTTTTTTCATACGTGTTTGTTTTGGTTTTAGTATTTCAGTTGATATTTTCCTTGATGATCTACCTGCAGTAAAGCAAACGGATCTACCGTTGCATCCAGCAGTTTCGCGAATGCTAATCGCGATAATGGTTTCTCAGCATCCCATTTTCCAAATCCCCACTCCTGCCACGCAGCTGCTATCTGCTGATTTAATTTTGCTGCATTTGTCCAGTCCCATGAATTTTTGATTGCAAACTTTTTCGCAATAACTTGAATCAGTTGAAGTGCATCTTTAGCAATTAATGTTTCATTCGACTGACTAGTTGTAAAGTCAATATGAAAAGACTTGAGATCTTTTTTCAATAATGAAACATTCACCAATGAATCCGGATAAAACCAAGTTTGATTTGCCCAAGCATTGGGTTTTCCTGTTCCTCTCAGTATTCCTGTTGTACCAATACGTTGTACGGCTTCGAAATGAGAATGCCCAGCCTTTACATCAATAAACGGCATGATATAAGCGCCCTCTTGTAACAAGGTTGATTGTACTTTACGTACGGGGATAGTCGATGCTTCCTTTTTAGACTGAACACTCAATGCTGCGAGTACACCTGCTGCTTGTCCTATTAACATAACACAAGGTTGTAAACGTGTGGTACCATTGACAACATTGGAAACACTGATTCCTTTTTCAGCAACAATCAGCCCCTTCGTTTGCTGTGGTATCAATGCACCCAACGGTACATTAAAAGAAGGCACCGGATAAAAGGAAAGATGTTGCGGTGCTTCCGGATTTTTACGATGATGATGATCAATCGGATAGTCTCCAACTGCTATTCCTGTTCGGTATAATGCTTGCTGATGGTCATAAGGTTTAGCAATATGATTGATGGTAAATCGTACCAGTCCTTTTACTCTTCTTCCCTCACGATGATAAGGCATCAGCGCAAGTTTGTCTGCTGTAGGAAACTCATCATCTGCAAGACCCAGGTGTTTGAATCCGAGTTCTTGTTGAATAAAATAAATAAAGCGAAGTGTGGTTTGTTTGGCTTTTTCAAGTTCACGAATACGTTCATCCGGATTCATTTCTACTACATTCAAATAAGTGTCATTACCATATCCTGGCCAATTCAGCATATATTTTTTTCGTGGAAGCTTACCGTAATCAAGCATTTTTTGTGCATCCACATTGGGTGCTTGTCTTGATTTATCCTTGTAGTAATTGGTACAGGCTGCATCAAATTCTGATGGATCATAACCAACAGGTTTGGCAATGGTACAATCCGCTTTTGCTCCATAATCTTTAAGAATGGCTACATAAGTAAGGTCTTGCACAATATTATTGGTGGCGGGTACACCTACATCCTCACCCGTGAGGGATCCTGCTTCCATACCTAAATCATAAGCAGCTCCTGCATTGGCTAGCACATCGCCAAGTTCTGTTGCATCAATAACTTGCTTTGATAGAATACGAATGAGTTGATTATTTTGAAGATTCTTTACAACCACACCCAATACCTTTTGCTTGTCTTTAATGACAGAAACAAATTGATGACGATAGAGTATTGATAAATTGGATAATGAGCTGGTCATTGACTTAAGTATGCTATCGCCCACATGTGGTTCAAATAAGGTATTACTAACCCAGCCTGTTGCTACTTTTTCAGGCGATCCATATACTTGATACAACTGTTTTCTAAATTCAGCCCAGATACCAGAAGGGAGGTTATGATTTCCATCAAATGCACTCACACCAGCGGCAGTCATCATGCCACCTAACCAAGTACTTTCTTCAGTCAGTATAACTTTCACACCCAAACGTGCTGCCTGTACCCCTGCAGCCGTACCTCCTACGCCTCCACCAATTACTAATACATCGGTTTGAAGCGTTGTTGATTGTGCTGCCAGATCTATTGAGGCAGTGTGAATCGTTATTAAGGCAAGTAGTATGAGCAATCGTTGTTTCAATTCTTGATGTTTTGGTTTTATAAGGCTGATAATGTTGCCGATACCTGGTAGAGTGAACGGGGTATATGAAAACATCCTTTCCATTTGCCTCCCTTAAGAGGCAGTAATACTTCACCACGTCTGTTCAAGTATCCGAACCATTCTCCGTATTCTTTATCCTTAAAATGACTCCAGGTATAGGTGTGTAATTTTTCAAACCAGTTGATGCAACGTTCATCTTTTGTAAATGCATAAGCTTTAGCCAGTGCTACCAGCGCCTCCACATGTACCCACCAAAGTTTCTGATCCCATTCTAATTGAAGCGGTGGATGACCTTTCACATCCAAGAAATAGAAGATTCCTCCGTATTGCTTGTCCCATCCAAGTTCCAGGGTATCAAACATGATGTTCACAGCACGTTGAATCAGTGCATCATCATTGAGTCGTTTGCCCAAATCCATAATAAACCACATGGCTTCAATGGTGTGTCCTGGATTTAATAACCTGCCTTCAAAACTGTCAGAAAAACTTCCATCCGGATTCACATTTTCCAGTACCACACCCATTTCATGGTTATAAAAAACTTCCATCACTTCATGAATGATCTCTGGCACAAACTCATTCACACGTGTTGCTCCTAGTAAATGTTCCAGTTCAAGTGAGAGATTACATAAGATCATTGGCAGACTGAAGTTCTTCAGAGGTCTGGTGCCAGGATAAGCTTTGTTATAATGACCTTTCGTATTGTGACGACGCGATAGAATATTATCAAAAGTTTTAATCGCGATCTCTTTATACTCATCCGATGGTTGCACCCTGTCTAAAGCAGCAAATGCCATGGTAGCAAAACAATCACTGAAAATATTATATGGTTGCACCAATGGTTTACCGGAAGCATCTAAAGAAAAATACCAGTTGCCTTCACGATCGCGTCCATGTTGTTGCATAAATGATGCCCCATGTAAAGCCATTTCTAACCACTCTTGTTTTGCTTCAACATGTTGGTACATGTAACTGAAACACCATACCTGTCTTCCTTGTAGCCACATAAATTTATCTGTGTCATATACTTTACCTGTTCTATCTAAACAAGTAAAAAAGCCCCCATGTTGGGTGTCTTTACTATGCTGTAACCAGAATGGAAGAATATTATCAGTAAGCTCTTTACGATACAGATCTGTATATACATTGAGTGACTGAGGAGGCACCATTATCGCAGTGTTTGGTTGCATAAATCCTGTTTAGGTTTATAAAGGATTTAAAAATATTCAAAGCAATATCTTAAAAATTTTACAAATTATCTAATACTTTTTAAATTATTTTATTTAGTTGACTTTAGAACTGTCCGCCCATGCTGAAAATATGGTTAACTTGTAGCGCCTTTTTAAGAATATTTCAGAACTACCATGCCAAAAACCAAAATTTTATCCGCTGTATTCAAAGAAGAGAGTTCTTCAGGCGTAGCATTGAAGAATAAAACACTTAAAAAACTGATTTTCAATTTTCTGGATAAAACAGACAGTAGTTCCATCACAGAACTTAGCAAGGAACTCAATATTAGTGTTCCCAAGACGACTAGTTTGGTGAATGAATTGATTGAAGATGGACTTATTAGTGATTACGGAAAAATAGATTCAACCGGGGGGCGTAAGGCTAGTATGTATGGTCTGGTTGCCGATGCTTGCTTTTTCTTAGGTGTGGATGTCAAGAAATATTATGTGAATATTGGCTTGATGGATTTTAAGAAACACTTGGTCACACAAAAATACCGTATCCCCTTCCGCTTAGAGAATACACCTGAATCACTTGCAGAGCTTATTAAATTGATCCAGGGTTTTATCAAAGAATCACCGGTAAAAAAAGATAAAATCCTGAGTATGGGTATTAACCTTTCAGGACGTATCAACCATACCATCGGTTATAGTTATAGTTTTTTTCATTTTCAGGAAGAGCCACTATCCGCTTATATTGAAAATAAAATTGGCATCACCACTTATTTAGAAAATGACTCACGCGCCATGGCATTTGGAGAGTTCATGTGTGGTGAACTGAATAATGAAAAGAATGTACTGTTCGTCAATATTGATTATGGTATTGGATTGGGCATATTGATTGATGGAAAAGTATATTATGGCAAATCAGGTTTTAGTGGTGAGTTTGGCCATATGCCTTTTTTTGAAAATGAAATCATCTGTCATTGTGGTAAAAAAGGCTGTCTTGAAACAGAGGCATCAGGCACTTCTCTCATCAGACGTTTTCGTGAACAGATTGAAAAAGGTTCTTCTTCAGCTATCATGAAAAAAATAAAAAATGCTGGTGAACTCACACTCACAGATCTCATTCATGCAGCTGCTACAGAAGACATGCTTTGCATTGAGCTACTCGCTGAAATTGGTGAAAAACTTGGGAAAGGATTGGCGGTGCTTATCAACGTATTCAATCCGGAACTAATTATTTTGGGTGGTACTTTATCTGAAACAGGAGACTATCTTCGATTACCTACCAAAAGTGCCATCAACAAGTATTCATTAAGCCTTGTCAATACAGACACACAATTAAAAATCTCAAAGCTGGGCGAAAAAGCAGGTATTTTAGGTGCATGTCTATTAGCAAGAAATAAAGTGCTCACTGTTTTTTAGTAAAGCATTTGATATTCTCACAATCAATCGAGATTCACCTATAAATAATCTAGATCATTGACTTTTTTTAGTGGCAACCACTTCAATATCAAAAACCAATACTTTATTGGGTGGAATGTCTTTGCTTCTGGTTCTAATTCCATAAGCCTGCGCTGACGGAATGATGACCCTTACTTTACCTCCTACTCTACATTTTGGAAGTGCCAGTTGCCAGCCTCTGATTAATCTTCTTAACGGGAAAGTAGCTGGATTATCTCTGGTTTGATCAAAAATCGATCCATCTGTCAACAATGAGCCTTTGTAATGAACAGTAACCGTATCTGTCACCGCTACAAAATCACCCGTACCCTGTTGTAGAATGTGATAGTAGACTGATTCAATACTTCCTGTTGTATCGATTTTACCTGTTTTAACAGCTAGCGCTATTTCTTCCACATCCTTTTTGGCTTGTGCCAGGCTATCGGCATCCTTGGTATAATCAATGATGGGCGCTTTAGATGTGCTGTTTCTTTTTAGTTGATCACCGGGTGTCCCTTCTTGCTTAGTAAACCCTCCATTCCATACATAAAACTGTTCATTGCTTACACCTGCACCTATATCAAAACGATCCCCTGCTCTACCGGTTGCATCAGTTGTAAATACAGCATCAGTGAGTGATACCCATCTGCCATTTTGTTGCTGTACCCATTGGTTACCCAATAAAGCCCTTCTTTGTAGATGTCCATTACTCCCAACAAAATTTTCATTGAATGAATACAAATTATTCAAACGCTTTCCATCTTTTGGCGCACGAAAAGCAGCAATTAACTTCCATCGTTGTAATTCAGGAACAAAAAAGTAACCAGTATAGATCGTAGTTTGTGTGGCACTATCTGGCAAAGCTGTTAACATGAATTGATAGGTTTGACCCGCTTTCCAATCATACACCCAATGACTATGTCCACCCGTTCCTTCATTACCAAAATCATTAGCTACTACACCATCACCTTTTGCTAATAATTTCACCTTGTCTTCTTCAGCTACCTTATTTCTATCAACTGCTTCATTACCCGCATCCCAAACAGAAAAAATTACTCTTCTTTCTTTTTCACTATTTACTTGAATGCCAAAATAACCTCTGGAAAATCCATTGGCCATATAAAAACTATGCACATGATCATATCCTTTTGGAACCGTTAGTTCATTGTAAAATCCGATTGCCCGAATACTATCCGCCAACGGATACCTAAGATGAACAGACGCTGCATTTAATCTTGACTTTTGATTGAACCGCAATCCATCTGCAGCAGAACCTGATAGTACCAGATTACCTATACCTAGTGCTCCGGAAGATGATTTTTTTGATGAAAAAATAAGTTCTACAAAACCCGTATCGGTTAGTTGTACTGTTCCGATTTTTAGTTCCTTAGCAGTAGTACGTATGGGTATGGCAACATTCAATTTTTTACCCTTCACTTCGAGTGTTAGTTGTTTCGCTGTTTTCAACGAAAATGCTTCCAAAGAAATATGTAGTTCACCTGTTTTGGGATTATGTATGTAAAAACGTACCCGTTTAGAAGTATCGGATACCAGCAATGCATCTTTTCGTTCTGAAGAACTCATATCCAATACAGCTGCATCATGCGTTGTTCTATAGGCTGTATAAAAAGGAATCGTAACTTTTGTTTGTGCGGCTGTTTTCAGAAGGGGTAAAAGTAGTAAGCCGAATAAAGCAATAAAGCAACGCATGTGTTTGGTTTTAGTAGTACCAAACTTACTGAAACATGATGAGAGTAATGATTTATTGCCACTGAAGGCACTGAAAAGCACAGAAAAATATTTCAGTGCACCCCTGTGTCCTCAGTGGCAATATTACTCTACTCAATAACTAAATCTTATTATGCAGGAAATCCCTAAACCAATATCCCGATTGCTTAATCGTTCGAAGCTGTGTTTCAAAATCTACATGCACCAAACCGAAACGTGCTTGATAACCTTCAGACCATTCAAAATTATCGGTGAGTGTCCAGGCAAAATAGCCGTCGATATTGACCCCTTCTTTTTTCGCACGCAACACAGCCGTTAAGTATTTCTGAAAATATTGAACACGATCAACATCATTAATAACACCTTGTGTCAAATGATCTTTGAATGCAGCACCACTTTCTGAAATGATGATTTGTTTTACCCCACCGTACAACCAAAAACGCTTGATCATTCTGTAAAAACTATACGGATTAATCTCCCAGCCCATAGCTGTATGACGACCTTTTCGAAAAACCGCTAATTATTCTCAGGCTTGTAAAAAAGGGATCA